>Ga0308025_1000217_pt1 | contig 32016 bp, 32 predicted proteins | sample Neamet422_FD_201298 | JGI IMG/M metagenome (GOLD analysis project Ga0308025, IMG submission 201298) | Marine microbial communities from water near the shore, Antarctic Ocean - #422 | ecosystem: Environmental > Aquatic > Marine > Unclassified | place: Southern Ocean | collected 2014-10-03
GTGGTCAGCAAGCCAACAGAGGATGCATTGTCCAAAGGTTTTTCAATCTTCATCACCGATGACCAGTTGCCCTTGGTTTCCCCATAGGACGATCGATTCTCTCCGGAGACCAAGTAAGATGACCCTTGATCCCACCCAGAGAGCAAATAGGTCCGGTAATCCTTGCCCTGGTATATGCTTTTAGCGATGGCTGTAGGATTGGCAATAGCCCTTGTGTGGACATACTTCAATCGAGATTCAAGAAAGTCACTGCCTTCATTGAAGAAGGGACGGCGCTCAGGGTAGAGCAAGGAAAAGGCGGCATTGACATCCACTTGAGCGACATCGGCTTCAACTTGTGAGAAGTCTGGGTTGAGGGCAATTTCAATGGATGTTTGGGAATTCAAACCAATGAAAGCACTACCGCCAAGCTTAATTTGAGGATCCATGGCTTGACCACTGGGATTCATTGAGCCAAAAACATAGGGCAAAATCTCAGTGCGCATTGTTGGTTGGATTCGGTCAAGAATCAAAATATCTGTCATCTGGCAGTCCGAGCAGGGGATGTTGTTGTCTGAAAAGAAGGTCTGACTGTGAGCCTGAACGCCTTGCGTGTACTGTTGTCTGAAGAAGGAGAACGTCCATCGCTGCAAATCTTCATTGGGGAATTGCAAGGCATTGAACGGTATGCGCATCTCTACAGTGTAGTAATTGTCCTGTATGTCTGCCCATGTTTCATAGGTGATGTTGTAGGACACATCAAAATCATCACGCATGTTTGCTGGATTTTTTTTAATCAAGTCAAGCTGAACACCAAAGGCGTTTGATGCAATGAAAACCATATTCCTGGTGTCGCCATATACGTCCAAAGCAATGCCAATGAAGTCATCTTCCCACGCCATGTCACGACGCTGCATGGTTACCCTGAAGTCCTCCGGGTCAATTTCACAACGAAAGGCTAGAATCAACGCTTCATTGGTCCGGTAGGCGTAGCCTGTGCTGAGCAAAGCTGGCTTGCTGTTGTAACCCGGCTGCACCTCATAGTTGAGCTCAAGGGTCATTGCTCCAGCGTATTCATTGGCCTGAATGATACCGTCCAAGGTGACATGTGCAGGTAGCATGGGAACATCCCATTCGATCACCTCAAGGTCCATAGCTGTTTGAGCGTGAAGGCTGATTGTGCATGTTGTCAGAATTGCAACAAGCAAAAGATCTTTCATCCGGTAAATTTACATTTGATGCTTGCTCCATTGACAATTAAATCAAACAGATTTTGACCATCTCATGTTTTGCAAGTAGGACTTTCGTTCATTTTTCCCCGATCCACGTGTTGTAGTCGTGCTCGTTAACCTCATAGGCCCAATGCAATAGGCTCTGCTGCACTCTTGGCGCGGTATGCCAATCACCGGTGTCATGTATCTTCTGATAAATGTTATTGCGCCACCTACCTTTTGGTCCACAAAAGCTCTGATGTCTGCTTATCTGTCTAGGGTCATCAGCCGTTCTTCTCCCTCTATTGTACTGTATGTACCAATTTAACCACCCATAAGGATCCTGTTTGTGGATCCATTGGTATTTCATCCATTGCTGATAGTTAAGCCCTGATCTTATGCGAAACTTATTCCTTCTTGGTAAGTATCTCTCTGCACACCATAGGTCTGAGTCCAATTCTTTGAGTTCATCTGCCAATACATCTGCTAATTCTCGGGACATATCTGGTCCCGCATTAGGCCCAAAGTAAGCGCCTCCAAAGACTCCTTTTTCAAACATCTCTCTTGGGGTAAGCATGGGTTTAAACGCTTTCATAACTCTTCTTCTTTTGACTGGAAACCTTTGATAGAGAGGGTTGACCCTTCGTCCTTTTTTATTTGTGCACGAAGGTAGTCGCATCTTTATTTATCGATGTTAATATAGTTCATTGTCACGTGAATTGTTTTGCAATTATTGTATTTCAGCTCTTGAATGAGCAATTGTAATAGCTTCAGCAATGAATGGATTTCAAGTGTTGCATAGGCAGATTGATGAATACCTTGCATCGACTTCAAAGCAATCAACCGAATACTAACTAGCATCAGAATGAAAAGTCAACAAAAGGTATTGATCACGGGCGCAACATCTGGCTTAGGCCTTGAATTTGCTCAATTGGCTCATGATGCTGGTTGGCAGCTATTGCTCACGGGTAGAAATGCCAAGGCCCTGGATGAACTGCAAACGAAATACGCATCGGCCAAAACCCATATGGCAGACCTTTCCACTGAAGAGGGGCTGGCTTCCTTGTTGGCATGGATTTCGGATCAGCCATTGGATGCCCTGATCAACAATGCGGGCTTTGGTTTGGGGCGTGACATCGTTGCAAGCAAGCAATCCGTTCTGGATGACATGGTAGCTGTCAACATCAAGGCCTTGGTCACCTTGTCTAGAACTGCAGCAATTGGCATGATTAATCGTGGCACTGGCCGCATCTTGAACGTGGCCTCTACCGCAGCCTTCATGCCAGGGCCTCATCTGGCAACCTATTATGCCAGCAAGGCATTTGTTTTGAGTTTTTCTGAAGCCATGCACCATGAACTCAAGGGCAGTGGAGTGACATGCACCACGTTATGTCCAGGTCCAACAAAAACAGAATTCTTTGCCCGCGCAAAAATGGAGGGTATTCAGCTGGAAAAAGGAGGCCTCATCCCCATGATGTCCGCAAAATCCGTCGCGAAAGCTGGTTGGCGATCCATGCTTGCCGGCCGACGACGGGTGATACCGGGCTTGATGAATGCTTTGGCGCCACGCTTGACCAGGCTCCTGCCTCGCAACTGGCAGCTGGCAGTCGTTGGCGCATTGCAGCAATCCAAGCAACCTTGATGGCATTTTTTTCATCTTGCATCACCAATGAAACCAACAAGGCTGCCTTTTCGGGCAGCCTTGTTGGTTGTAAGCAGATGCTCTTAGCCAGCAATTAGAAATCGCACTTGAGGTAGAACACCGGAAATAAGCCAAGCTGGTACTCCTCTCGCACTGGGTTAGTTGTGTCATCAGCCACGTAGGTGAGTTGAAGGAGGTTCTTTTCTCCCGTGAGGTTGGATAGGTCCAACGCGAATTCCCATGAGGTTTTAGGGTAATTCCAGTTGTAGCCTAATTTCAAATCGAATCGCTTGTAAGCTGAGTATTGCTCCGTGTTGGCTGTTTCGCTAATGTACTGAATCTCCAAGGTTTTTTCAGATTCCCCGAGGTCTACAGGGCCAAACCAACGCCCACCAATGGTGGTGAATTTGGTACCAATATTGAATGAGGAATTTTTCCCCACTTTGATTTCTTTTGCTGCAATGACGTTCAAGGCATAGCGGCCATTGAAGGTTGTATTGCGCCATTCGCCATCAGACCCTTGGTACTTGGCTTCAAACAAGCTTCCAGTCGTCAAGAAATAGAAGCCGTCAGAGAAATAGCGCTCCATGGTGAGTTCAAGACCATAGTTGCGACCGATGCCTTGGTTCATCAAGGTATCAGGCCATAGCCTGCCAAATCCTGTTCCAGCATTGACCATTGAGAAGGATGACCCGAGGTCTCTCATGCCAGATGCGGGGTTCATTTTAAACTGTTCCACCGGGATGTCCCATAAGTTTTGGTAGTAGACCTCTGCCTTGGTCCGGAATGGCCCTTGGTATTTGCGGTCCCAACCACCTGCAATGTGCCAGCTTTTGGTTAAGCCAATATCCGCGTTGTGCTCCTGAGGGTCGCCATTTTCCGTGGTCATTGAATAGTAATAGAGGTAGGGGCTCTGGATCTGGCTGTGTAAACCCGTTCCAATGAAAAACCTATCAGTCTCATTGGCTTGGTATGAGAAGCCTAGCCTTGGCTCAATAGGGGAAAACGATGAATCGTTCACGCCAGCCCATAAGCTGGTTAAGCCTGCAGTCAGTGTCAATTGATCGGTCAAGCGATTCTTGTAGCTGACATAAGGCTGAACAATGGCCCATGCATCATTGGCAGCCCACTGTACACGCCATGGCTGGAGAGAGTCCGGGCCGTAAACGTCCTGGATGGAGTCTTGGTAATCCAGCATGTAGTAATCGATGTTGATGCCCGCTTGAAGGGTGGCTCGGTTGCTGAGCTTCTTGTTCCAAGACAAAAAGCTATGAATCTTGTTCTCTCGGAAGGTGTAGTTGAGCATTGTGTCATTGGCCAGGACATTCCAGTGGTAGACATTGTCTGGCAGGGTGTCAATGGTTCGTTTGAGCTTGGTGTTGACCGAGGTGGTCACTGCTGAGCTGACGGCCAATCCTGCCTTCAGGAAGGTGCGGGCATCCAAGGGACGTGAGTAGGAAAGACCTGACACAATCATCTCTGATCCAAAGTATTGATCCCTGTCAGTCATGCCATAGCTTTCAAAGTCCTCACTGACTTCCACGTCTTCACTGATCAGGATATTGATGTCGGACACACCAAACATGGTCCATAGCGCTAGTTTGCCATTGTTGGCAAGGGGGAATGTCAGTCGAAACGCACCATCTTGGTATTCTGGGATGGCATTGGTGCCTAAATCGATATTCAATGCTTTGAACACGGAAAACGTGCTGTAGCGGTAGACACCCAAAAAGGAGGGAGCTCGAGCCCCTTTGCCTAGAGGTCCTTCAAGTAGCAACTCGGTACCTAACAGGCCGAGCTGCGCACTGCCTTCAAAAGATTGGTTGTTGCCATCTCGCATGTTCAAGTCAAAGACGCCGGAAATAGCATTGCCGTATTGTGCGGGCCAGGCACCGGTGAAAAAGTCTGAGTTTGATAAGAACTTGTTGTTCAGAATGGTCAATGGCCCGCCGCCTGTGCCAGGAATAGCAAAGTGGTTGGGGTTAGGGATGTTGATGCCTTCCATGCGGTAGAGTACACCTGCTGGTGTGTTGCCTCGAATCACCAGGTCATTGCGTTGATCGTCGGAACCCTGCACGCCAGCAAAGTTGGTTGCCATGCGGGCGGGCTCGCCGCGAGATCCTGCATAAAGGTTGGTCTCTTCAACAGAAAATTGCCTTGCTGATACCGTGGCCATCTCATTTTGTGCTTCACCGCGTTTGCCAGCGCGAATGTCCACCATGCCGATTTCAGTAGCTGATTCAACCAGGCCAACATGCACAATACCTTCCTTGGCAGAGTTTAAAATCAGACTTTTAGATTGCGGCTCAAAGCCTATGATTTGAAACTGCACAGTTTGGCGACCAATAGGGATATTGGTGAACGTGAAGAGGCCTTCTTCATTGCTCTGCATAGAGGCATCGCCAATTTGTACAGCGACACCAATCAGTGGGAACTTGGATTCCGCATCAAAAACGGAGCCTCGGACTGTTTGAGTCAGGGATTGGGCTTGGACGCCTATAGAAAGGAACAGGGCCAACGTGGCTAGAGCAAATCGCTTCATGGGTGTTTAGGTTGATTGTGGTTGTGAATTTAAGGCTTTTTGAGGAATCCTTGCTATCAGGCTGAAGGATTTATGGGCTCTACCTTTGAGCCCGCTTTGGCATGCTTGTTGCGCAGCACGATCTAACTAACTCATTATGAAAATGAAGCATCTCACCACCCTGTTGTTACTAACCTTGCTTCCATTGGCTTCCATTGCACAAAATCAGTATGTCATCAACGGCTTTGTCCAGGATGCACAAACAGGTGAAAAGCTCATTGGCGCCTATGTTTTTGATTTACTCAGCAAGCAGGGAACGACAACCAATGTCTATGGCTTCTATTCCATGTCAGTCTCCAAGGACAGCGCAGCATTGCAAATCAGTTTCATTGGTTACACACCTTTCCTTGAAGGGCTTCGTTTGAATCGAAACAAAGCAAGGGATTTAGACATCCAAATGATCCCGGCCAACGAGTTACTTGATGAGGTGAATGTGGTTGCAGACCGCGCAGGTGATGTGCAGGTTCGCACCCAAATGAGCAGCATTACCCTGAGCATGAAGTCAGTGAAGAATTTGCCTGTGCTATTGGGTGAAACAGACATATTAAAAGCCATCCAATTGTTGCCTGGGGTCCAGAGTGGCACGGAAGGAACCTCTGGCTTTTATGTTCGAGGCGGTGGACCTGATCAAAATTTGATTTTGATTGATGGGGTGCCAGTATACAATGTGTCCCACCTTTTTGGTTTCTTCTCCGTTTTCAACTCAGATGCCATCAACAATGTGCAGTTAATCAAAGGTGGGTTCCCGGCAGAGTATGGCGGTAGGTTGTCATCGGTGTTGGATGTTCGCATGAAAGAAGGTAACATGAAAGCCTGGCATGGTGAAGGCTCGGTTGGCCTGATCTCGTCAAAACTCACCATAGAGGGTCCAATCATCAGTGACAAAACCTCAGTTCTTCTTAGTGGTCGCCGGACCTACTTGGATGTCTTGGCTCAGCCATTCATTAAGAATCAATCAGATGGCGCGGGAGCAGGTGGTTACTATTTCTATGACCTCAATGGCAAAATCAGTCACAAGATCAATCGCAACCATCACCTCTACTTCAGCTACTATGAAGGCTTGGATGAGGCGTATATCCGCACCAGTGAGTCATTTGAGAACAATGGTATAACTGATGAGACAAAGACCAATGCTTCTTTGAATTGGGGCAACAAGATTGCTACGGCGCGATGGAACTGGTTGATCAACCCAAAATTGTTCAGCAATGTAACGGCGATCTCTAGTCGGTACCGCTTTTTAACAGATATAGGTTTGGAGCAATCGCAAATCCAATTGGGCACAACCACAACACAATCCTTCCAATTGTCTTACTTGAGTCAGATTGAGGACATGGGTGTCAAATGGGATTTTGACTACCGTCCAAGCCCCAATCACACCATCAAATTTGGTAGCGGCTTAACTCGCCATCAATTTGAGCCAGGGGTGAATTCAATCGTAGTGAATGCAGGAGGCGCCGGAACCCTTGACACGTCGTTTGGCTCCTTCCCACAGACTGCCATGGATTATGTTGCCTACGTCCAGGATGACTGGAAATTGGGAGACCGTTTGCGCATCAACATGGGCTTGCACTTGAATGGCTTCAATGTCGGTGAATCTAACTACTTGAGCTTGCAGCCACGCTTGTCAGCTCGCTACCTATTGAATGAGAAGTCTTCCATCAAGTGGTCTTACGTTGAAATGACACAGTACATGCATTTGTTGGCCAACCAAACCATTGGTCTGCCAACGGATCTGTGGGTTCCTGTAACAGAGAATATCCTACCACAGGAGGCTTGGCAAACAGCCATTGGCTATGCCTACAACTTTGGCGAGGGCTGGGAACTGACCCTAGAAGGGTATTACAAGGACATGCAAAACCTGATAGAATACAAGGACGGGGCATCCTTCTTGTTTGGCTTTGATGATTGGCAGGAAAAAGTAACCTCCGGCAGGGGATGGGCCTATGGCACAGAACTCCTTTTGGAAAAACGCCGTGGCAGGACCACTGGCTGGTTGGGCTACACGTGGGCTAAAACCATGCGACAATTTGATGAAATCAACTTTGGTGATCCCTACCCATACACCTTTGATCGCCGCCATGATTTGTCATTCACTATGAGTCACAAGTTCAATGAGTACCTGAGTGCTGGTGTGGTTTGGGTGTACGGAACAGGTAGGGCCACCACCTTAGCGACACGCCAATACTTTGCGAGTCCAAATCAGTCATCTTGGTCCCCGATAATCGAACAGGTTGGCAGTCGCAACAATTTCAGGGAGCCAGCCTACCACCGATTGGATATGTCCATCACCTACACCAAACCTAAGCCATGGGGTGAATCCAGTTGGCAAATTGGCGTGTACAATGCCTACAATCGGGTGAATATTTTTTACATGGACTTTGGTGTTGATGACTTTAACAACAGAGTATTGAAGGGCTATGGTCTCTTCCCCATCATCCCATCCATCAGCTACGCATTTAAATTCTAAGCATCATGAAGTCTATTTACTATTTTTTATTCGCTGCATTGACTTTGGTGTCATGCGAGACCATCATTCCCTTTGAGGATAAAGACACCCAATCGTTGATTACGATGAATGCTATACTCAGCGAGGGCGATTCCATTGTAGCTCACCTGTCACGCTCCGTGAGTATCCTTGATAATGGCAAACCACAAACCCTTGACAGTGCCACAGTTCTCATGCGGATGAATGGTGGGTCTTGGGACACCTTGACGCACCTATTTAAGGGGTTTTATGCACCAATGGCCAGTTCAGGTAACCTGTTTGCTCAGGCTGATGGTTTGTACGAGTTTGAAGCGTACCACAGAGGTTTGGATTCTGTGAGTGGCCATGCCACGGTGCCAATGAAACCGGTCGTCCTGTCAGTGGACTCCATCAATTCTGGTGTCATACCTCGTGGTGGGTGGAGCTATGCTTACCGCGAATTCACCTTGGTGATGTCAGACAGCGGCCAGGCTGGTTACTACCGGATAGAAGCCTACCAGCGATTGAGAGGGACAGCAATCATTCCTCCGTACCCATTGGAAGTCGGTAGTGATGACATTTTAGTCAGTGCAGGTGGAGGGAGGAAGCCATTCACCTATTCGTTGCTGTTTAGCAATGAAAGCTTCTTCAATACCGACCGTAGCATTGATGTGTCTGTGTATGGTGTTGATCCTAACAGCGGCATGGAGATTGTTTTCAAGTTGACCAAGCTGGATTTGTCATCGTATTTGTACGATGTAACCCTTGAGAATTACCAAAATAATTCAGGTCCATTCACACAGCCTGTGACCGTCTATAGCAACGTAGAGAATGGTCTGGGTGTGGTGTGTGCTAAATCCTCTATCTGGGCATTTTAATTCCCAAGGGTGTATCCAAAGCCCGATTACAACCCAGCAAAAGGGCCCCATTGGGGCCCTTTTTTTATTGCTGAAAAACTGAACGCCTCAAAGCGTTTTCAGTAAATAGTGTTCCAACAATGGGGAAGGATTCCGATCAAAACAGTGAGCGGTAACCGTGGCAGTATGGCGTCCCACCTTTTGTGTCATAGTAATCTTGGTGGTATGACTCTGCAGGGTAGAATACATCTGCTGCTATCAATTCTGTAGCGATATCTAGGCCTTTGTCTTTGAGAAGGTCAATCAGTTTTTCTGCAGTGATTTTTTGAGCTTCACTGTTATAAAATATGGCGCTTTTATACTGCGGGCCGATATCTGGACCTTGACCATTCGTTTGCGTGGGGTCATGTGTTTCAAAAAACACCCTAACGACCGCTTCATAGGTTGTTTTCCCTGGATCAAAAACAATGTGGGCAGCCTCATAATGCCCTGTTTGCTTTGAACAAACCTGTGCATAGGTTGGGTTTTCAATAAATCCACCCGTGTACCCAACAGTGGTTGAGATCACACCATCAATTTGCTTGAGAAAATAGTCCGTCCCCCAAAAACATCCACTTGCTAGTATTGCTGTCTCCATGTCTGCTGTTGAATTTAAAGAAATAGTTGAGTCGTTATTCTGGCCATTGCATGACGATGAAAGCAAAGCAACGATGGAAAGCAATAGCATTGTTTTCGTCATTACACACTGATGTCATTGTTGTCTCCTGATCCGCTAGGACAGTTGTAAGTCGACACAGGAACACCCTTCATTTCCTTGATGGCATTGAAGCCCCCAATGACATCCATGATGTGGTGGTGGCCGTTGGCCTTGATGATGGATGCGAATACCATGCTTCGGTAGCCACCTGCACAATGAATGATCAATGGCTTTTCTGCCGTGGTCTTTGGTAGCTCCTTGATGCGTGTTGAAACGGCATCCAGGGGCAAGGAGTTCACATCAAGGATGTGCTCTGTCTGGTATTCACCCAATGCGCGGACATCCAAGATTTGTGCTTTGCTATCTGCGTAGTTGCTTTCTAGGACTTCTGCCGTGATGCGTTGAATCTGGTCTGTAGGCATCTTGGCCTTGGTCCACGCCTGCAGCCCTCCGTGCAAGTAGCCAAGGACATTGTCATAGCCAACGCGAGCCAATCGCATAATCATTTCAGCCTCACGCCCTTCCGGTGCAATGAGAATGAGAGCCTTGTCCATAGGGACCAATGCGCCAACCCATGGAGCGAATTGCCCATCAAGACCAATGTTCATGCTGCCAGGTACATGCTGCCCAGCAAAGACCTGTGGGTCTCGCCCATCAAGAATCAAGGCGTCCTTGTATTCAAGGACAGCTTCTGGGTTCAACGCGTTGTTGGCATTGAGTGCCACGGATGCGTAGCCATCGATAGCAGACTTGTTCATGCCAACATTCATCCCAAAGTATTGAGGTGGGGCAGGGATGCCATCAATCAATTCTACAACGAACTCCTCTTTGGTCATGTCAGAACGCAAAGCGTAGTTGCTTTCAAGTTGTTCGCCAAGCGTTCCAACCGTTTCCTTGCTCATGTTTTTTCCACAAGCAGATCCTGCGCCATGACCGGGGTACACAATGACCTCGGGTTCCAGGGTCATGATTTTTTTACGCAATGAGTCAAAGAGGGTGCCTGCCAATTGTTCCATGGTTGTGTTAGCTGCTTTTTGTGCCAAATCAGGTCGACCTACATCACCCAGGAAGAGGGTGTCTCCAGAAAATAGGGCATGGTCTTTCTCATCCGCATTCCTGAGGATGTAGCATGTGGACTCCATGGTGTGTCCAGGGGTGTGCACAACCTTGAAACTGATGTCACCCAAGGGCAGGACCTCTCCGTCTTCTGCCACTTTGCAAGGGAAGTCAGGGTTGGCTGTGGGGCCAAACACAATGGTGGCACCTGAAGCCTCTGCCAGGGCGTGGTGCCCGGACACAAAGTCTGCGTGAAAATGGGTTTCCATGACATACTTGATGGTCACACCCATGTCCTTTGCCCGCTGCAGGTATGGCGCAGGATCGCGCAATGGGTCAATGACAGCTGCTTCACCATTGGATGCAATGAAGTAGGCGCCTTGAGCCAGGCATTTGGTGTAAATCTGTTCGATGTTCATTTTGTTGCTCATAGTTTCATAAAAAATAGTAAGCGTTGAGTTCAAGGACAATGACCAAGCACCCCATGCTTAGCACAAAGATGCCAAATGCTTTTTTAAGTCGGTCAGTGTCCACATAATTAGATAAATGGTTGCCAATAAGCATGCCAGCCAAGGCAGCTGCAGTGACAGTGAGTAAGAGGTTCCAGTCCATAGCCATGTGGCCCATGTCTCCGGTGAACCCCAAAAGGGACTTGAATGCAATAATGGTCAGTGAGGTACCAACGGCCACCTTCATGTTCAGTCCCGTGACGAGCACCAGGGCAGGGATGATAAGGAAGCCGCCACCTGCGCCAATCAACCCAGTCAACAAACCGATAACAGCTCCCTCAAACAATATAAAGGCCACTCGCTTGGCTCCAGAGATGGTGGGTTGCTTGTTCTTGCTCTTCGGGTCTTTAATCATGCCACGGCCAGCCCATAGCATCATGATGGCAAAGAGGAGCATCAGGGCAGTTCCTTTAGTCAATGAAAAGTCGCCAAAGAGGACAAGTTCAGCAGGAATTGCCGGAACAATCCATGCCCTTGTGATGTAAACCATCAATATGGATGGTGCACCAAACCATAGTGCCACTTTGAAGTCCACAAGGCCTTGTTTTGCCTTTGGGATAATTGCGCCCATGCTTGTGGCGCCAACAATGAAAAGGGAGTAGGCAGTTGCGGATACAGGGTCAATGCCAAACAAGTAGACCAAGACGGGAACCGTCAAGATGGAGCCACCACCACCCAGCAAGCCAAGTGATAGGCCAATTGCTAGTGATGCGATGTATGCAAGAATGATCATGGGTGCAAAGGTCGTTGTTTAGATTCAGCAACTTAATGCCATGGTTTCAATGACTGATTGCAAAAGAAATGTGCAGGTGACTTTTATCATGCAGACTTCTGGTTGATATTTGTCTGATGATTACACCGAGTGCTGCCATCCCCATAGCTTGGCCAGATATGTCAGTCCGAGCTGCCGAGTCTGTTTTTCATTGGTTGCGAAAAATGCGCATCATGAAAAATCAGAACATGTTGCTGGGGCATGCAGCCATGTTGATTGCAGAAGGTGATTCATTGACCTATTATGACTTTGGGAGGTACACCATTCCTCTTGGACAGGGTCGGGCACGCTGCGCATGGACGGACCCCAAGCTGCAGATGGAAACCAAACCTCAGTGGGATGATAAAGGCAATTTGTGCAACATGGAAGTCATTGCACGGGAATTGGAGAGCATGGCTGAAGTCACCCACGGTGAGCACACGTTGTATGCATCTATTTTAAAGGATGTGGATGTGGTGAAGGTCAGGGCCTATTGTACATCCATTATTGAGAGAGGCTACATGCCATACAATGGGATGACCAAACACACACACAACAATTGTGCTCGATTTGTTGCTAAGGCCATATTGGCTGGACTTGAGCCAGGGACCAAGATGTACAAGCGCTACAAGTGGCCCTTGACCTATGCACCTTCGCCTTATTCCAATGTGGCCACAGCCATGCCCAATGGCAAGCATTTTCGCATATTGAAGGGCAAGGGTAGTTGGCACCATACGTCCTTGATAGAGCCTGTGTGGGATATTTGCAGGAAGGCCTATGCGTCTTTTTCCATCAGTCGGAGCAAGCAGTTGCCGTCAGATGCCGTCGTTACCTATTTGAAAGCAGCAGACGTCAATCCAGCAACGGTGCCCGAGTCGTCTGTCTACCTAGGTGGAACGGGTGAAGGGTGTTTTTACCATGCTGAGGTTGCCGGAGAGGCACTTAGCGTGACGCGATTCAGTTACAAGGGCGACAAAGATTACCAGGCACATTATCAGGTTGATGAAAAAACATTGGAAGCGTTCCGGGCTGATGAATGCCATATTGTTCATGACAGCCATTTGGCATGGATTACCTTGCAATACCCTAAGACGGGTTCCAGCATCCGCTGTAGAAAAATCACTTAAGAGCGACGCATGTCACAATCATTGATAGACATCCTGACATCGGGATGCGACGAACGAATCTTTCTTAAAGGCGCCGAAAACAGCAACAAGTATCACCTTCAGCCCTTGATGTATGAGGGGTTGATGCAGCGAGGTTCATGCACGTGCAGCCCCCTGAATAAAGATGGTCATGAGGTAGCTGAGGCCTTCATGGAGGAGGTTCAGGTTGGCAATTACCAAGAGGTGGTTGCTGAGCAGACCCGATCCTTGCAAAATTTATTGAAGCAGGATTACCTGGATCAATTCCAAGTCATGTATGGACCCAGTGGTTCAGATGCCATGTACATTCCGTTGATGTTTCAAGCGATCACTCACCCCGGCGAGTCGGTCGTCAACATTGTCACTAGCCCAGAGGAGTTAGGCTCGGGTTCAAAAGCTGCTGCTGAAGGCAAATACTATGCAGGCTGGAATCAAATGGGAGAGACCATCCCTATGGGAGAGACCATCAAAGGTTCGCCTGAGGTGATCAACCATTTCATTGCTGCTAGAGACAAGGATGGCAATGTGGCAGACCACAAGCAGGCCATACGGAAAATCATCAAAGACAACCTTGGTAAGCCCATCATTGGCAACCTTGTGTTCGGGAGTAAGTCAGGCATCATGGATGATTTGAACATCATCGATGAATTCCCTGATGGCGTGATGTGGGTCGTGGATATGTGCCAATTCCGTGCTGATCGTCAATTGATTCATGAACTGATCACCAAAGGGGTCATGCTAATGGTCACAGGCTCCAAGTTTTTTCAAGCGCCGCCGTTTTGTGGCGCATTGCTGGTGCCTAAAACCATTACATCTGCATTGGCACCTCTGGATGCCAGCCCGGCAGCGGCCTTCGGGAAGCTGTTCACCAAGTACGATTTTCCCCATTCACTGACGGGCATCCGTGAGCAATTGCCAGATTTCCAAAACTGGGGACTTCGCATGCGCTGGCAAATTGCCATCAAGGAAATGGAAGCCTACATGGCCATTCCCGCATCTGCAACCAACGCATGGATCCGACGATGGAACCGTGTAGTAGCTGGCCGTTTAGCCATGAGTGACACGTTTGAATTGATGCCAGATATGGAGTTGAGCAATGATTCCATCATCTCCTTCATCATCAAAGGGAATGGCAGGGAACTTGTCAAGGATGAACTCAAGGTGCTCTTTGATCAAATGGTAACTGAGGAGCATGAAGGGCTTGGTGATCATCACAAGGTCTTCATGGGCCAGCCTGTGACCTATGGTAAATCTGCGTTCATTCGATTGGCCTTAGGGTCTTATTCGGTTCGCAAGCAAATGGAGAAAGGTAAATTTGATTTGCGCAATGACCTGCGCTTGGTTGACATCATTGAAGAGAAGGTCCTTACCTTGTTTGGATGAGTGATCACGCATTGACCTTGATTGAACAGTCACAACGTGCCTACCAGGCAGCTGTGCACAGGGGATGGGTCAGTGACAAGGATTCTAGCTTGCTTTTTGTTGACTGGGATGCCCTTGAAGAGCGTTTAGCCCATTTGTCCAATGCCTTCGATCACCCGCATGCGAATCACTGCGTGGCTATCAAAACCATGCCACATCAGGCCGTTCTTAATCGCATGGTTGCATGGGGTTATGGATTGGAAGCAGCCTCCATGGAGGAGGTGTACCTGGCCGTTGAGGCAAAGGCTAAGCATATCATTTTTGATTCACCGGTTAAAAGGTCTCATGAAATAGAGGCATGTCAAGCCATTGGTGATCGTTTGCTACTCAATGTCAACAGCTTGGAAGAGTTGGAACGAATGCCTGAGCATCCAAGCTTTCAAATGGGTATTCGCATCAATCCAGAGATGCAGGTGTCGGATGCGGCGCTCTACCATGTGTCGGGGTTGGAGTCCAAGTTTGGGGTGCCAATCTCTGATCGATCATCCATTCTTGATGCCATACTGAAGTATCCGGTGACTGCCTTGCATGTGCATTCTGGTTCATCCATGAGTGATTTAACGCAGGCTGTTCAAGCTGTGAATGCATTGATGAAGCTGGCAAAAGAGGCCAATGACTCCCTTGCTAAGGCAGGAGAATCAAGACGGATCACGGTCATTGACATGGGAGGTGGACTTTCACCTGAAGAGATCAACAAAGGAGAGAGCTACATGCAGACCTATGCCAGCGCATTGAAGGCAAGCATGCCGGAACTGTGGTCAGATTTTCACTTGGTGACAGAGTTTGGCCAATGGACCCATTTTCATACGGGATTTGCTATATCAGATGTTGAATACGCCATGGATCGCGGAAGCCAGCGCATTGCATTCATCCATCTAGGTGCTGATTTCCTGATGAGGGATGCTTACAGCAGCCCCCGAGGGATTCCATTGACGGTTTTGGACCAGGAAGCCAAGGTGAAAGTGGCCACCCTGTGCAAGCATGACATTGCAGGCCCTCTATGCTTTGCCGGCGACTATGTTGTGCGAGATGTGACTTTGCCCCGGATTGATGCAGGTGATAAGTTGTTGATGCGCCACACAGGGTCCAATGCCTACGCACTCTGGTCCAGACATTGCAGCAGGGATATCCCAAAGGTTATTGGTGTCAGTCAACAAGGCAAGCAGGTTGAGTTGCTGTCTGAACGAAAGCAGGTATGGTGAGCCAATTGCTCAAAGCCATTGGATTGACCTATTTGATGATATTGCATGGCACTTCCATGCAAGGTCAAGGCGCCGTTGCTGCTGCACATCCCATTGCAGTTGATGTGGCAAAAGAGATTTTGATGCAAGGAGGCAATGCCTTTGATGCAGCTGTGGCAACACATTTTGCGCTGGCTGTTGTCTTGCCAAGGGCTGGAAACTTGGGTGGAGGTGGCTTTGCGGTGGTGCGATTAGCTGATGGTCAATCCCTTAGCCTGGATTACCGAGAAAAAGCACCCCTTGCAGCGCATGCGGATAGCTACCTCAAGGATGGATCCGTCATCGAAGGCAAATCTTTGCACAGCTTGTACGCTTCAGGTATTCCGGGGTCTGTTGCGGGTATGTGGGCCATGCATGACTCCCTAGGTAGCATGCCATGGATGGACCTGTTAATGCCAGCCATTGAATTGGCAGAGTTTGGCTTTGCCCTTACAGCAATTCAAGCATTGGAAATCAACCAGCTGGCAAACACCTTTCGGGAAAGAAATCCACAAGGCGCTGGGCCATTCACACGAGGCGGGTGGGATGAAGGCTCTCTTTTTGTCCAGTCAGATTTAGCCATGACATTGCGAACTATTGCAAGCGAAGGCCCTGATGGGTTTTACCAAGGGGCAGTGGCAGAGGCACTTGTTCATCGCATGCGGGAAGCAAATCAATGGTTCACCACAGAGGATCTGCTGCATTACCAACCCCAGTGGCGACAACCCTTGCTGACGACCTACAGGGGCTATGATGTTGTGACGATGGGGCCGCCATCGAGTGGGGGTGTGGCCCTGATTCAAATGCTTCAAGCCAGTGAACGTGATGGCAATCGAATGCAACGCCATGGATCAGCGGCCTATGCGCATGACTTCACAGAGATATGCCGACTGGTTTATGAGGACCGAGCCCTGCATTTAGGTGACCCGTCATCCATGAAGTTATCTACTGAGGCCTTGCTTGCTGCTGGCCGTCTTCAGGATCGATTCAAAGCAATACCAAATTTCACCTCTGGCAAATCCATGGACTTGAATCTGCTTATTCACAAGGAGAGCGAAGAGACCACACACCTTAGCATTGTTGATCAACAGGGGCATGCCATTGCCATCACCACGACATTGAATTCATCCTACGGCAGCAAGCATTGGGTTGCTGGGTTTATCCTAAACAATGAGATGGATGATTTTGCCTTATCCCCCGGTAAGCCTAACCAATTTGGCTTGGTGGGCTTTGAGGTGAATGCCGTGGGTCCTGGTAAACGCATGCTTTCAAGTATGACACCAACCATTGCCAGCCGATCGGGTCATGTCATGGCCCTTGGCACACCAGGAGGCAGCACCATCATCACCAACGTCTTTCAAGTTTTGACCAACCGTTTGCGCTATGACATGACATTGGATGAGGCTGTGGCTAAAAAGAAGCTCCATGCACAGGGCTGGCCAGATTTTCTCTTTGTAGAGGCAGATGCACTCAGCCCCTTCACCAAGCTCTGTTTGCGCTTGCGAGGGCATGAGCTCAAAACGCGTTCACAAATTGGTCGATTTGAGGCGGTTGAAATGATTCAAAGTGAAGCGCGGTTTCACAGCAGTCCTGATGTCAGCCGTCAAGGGGATGCTTCAGGGTGGCCCGTCCCTTAGTTGATTGTGATTCGAGGGCTGGATGTCTCATGGACATGCCCGATAACCCCGTCACAGAGGTTGGCCTGTTTCAGCATGCCCTGCACCTGATCTAAGGCTTCTGGTGCAACACTAAGCAGCAAGCCACCACTGGTTTGTGGGTCGCATAGAATGGCCAGTTGCGGGCCGTCCATGCTGCTGACATCGCCCACATAGGCCGTGAAGTTTTTGGTGGTTCCCTGAGGTAGACAATGCTGACCATAAAGTTCCATCAACCGTTCCATGTCGTAAGTGGGCAGGTCTTTGTTGCTTAGTGTGGCTGACACATCGGATGCTTCACAGAGTTCCAGTGCATGACCGAGTAACCCAAAGCCCGTGACATCGGTCATGGCATGCAACCCGTCAATAACGGCTAAGGCTGAACCGATGTCATTGAGTTGGCTCATGGTTTCAATGGCCCATTGGATGTCACTGTCGGTGGCGATGCCTTTTTTCATGGCGGTTGCCAGCAATCCAACCCCAAGGGGTTTGGTCAATATCAGCAGATCACCTGGCTTTGCGCCAGCATGCCGTTTCAGTTGGTCGCGGTGGACATGCCCTGTCACTGAAAGGCCAAATAGGGGCTGGGGAATATTGATGCTATGCCCCCCAGCCAGAGGAATGCCCGCTTGTTTGCAAACACTTCGGGCTCCGGCAATGACCTGTGCAGCTTGCTCCACAGGCAACAGGTCAACAGGCCACCCCAAGATGGCCAGGGCCATGCTGGGTGTGCCGCCCATTGCGTAAACGTCTGAGATGGCATTGGCAGCAGCAATCCGACCAAAGTCAAAGGCGTCATCAACGATGGGGGTGAAGAAGTCGGTGGTGTGAATCAAAAGTTGATCACTCCCTATGTCCATCACCGCTGCATCATCACCCGTTTCGTGACCTATCAGCAGGTCAGGGAAGTCGCCGCAATCGCCGGATTGTTCAAGCATGCGATGCAGGTCACTTGGCGCCATTTTGCAGCCACAGCCACTGCCGGGATTGAAGGAAGTTAGGGCGTTACTCATGACGTATTTTGTAGTAGGATTCAACAACAGGTTGCGCTTCACGGACGAGCTTCTCAGCGATGCTTTCGTGATCCATGCCAGCAAAGTCACCGGACCAAATAATTTGATCCTTTCGCATGTCGATGCTCTTTTGGTAGGCCTGGTCGTAGTACCGCAAGGCTTCCCTTGAAGCATAGGCTAAGTCACCAGCCTTGACGGCATCGATGCATTGCGTGGTTCGCAAATCGCCCAAGCGCTTGCGAATGCGGTCAAATGCTTCAATAAGCTCATTCACAGGGGCTTCGCCATAAAGCTCTGTGAGGTGCTTGACGCGATCTTCGATACCTCTATGCACCATGACAATGGGGGCCACCTTTTTCAAATCAAAGAAAGGATCTTGAAGGAATACCCTGCCAATAGAACGGGATTCATCTTCGATCCACAGGGCTTGTTTGTGATTCATGGATGAGAACAAGACAGCGCCATTGTTTTCAAATTGTTCATTCATGGGCTGTGGCGACTCCATGACAGCGCCAAAGGATGAGCCTTTGTGGTTCGCAAGCCCTTCAAGGTCCAACACTTGCACCTGATCTGCCATGGCATTGAGGATGGCAGTTTTCCCGCTGCCAGTTAGGCCACTCAGTACAACCAATGGTGGTGGGTTATGCCATGATGACAGCACCTTGTGCCGGTATGATTTGTAGCCGCCATCCCATCGGTTCACATTCAAGTCACCTAAGTTGAGAAGCCATTCTACCGATGCGCTCCGCATCCCGCCACGCCAGCAATACAGATCAATGCTTTGACCTTTTGCCTGTTTGTCGGCAAAGGCTAGCATGTCTGCCATTTTTGGCCCAGTGAAAGACAGCCCTAAGCGGATAGCTGCTTGCTGACCCTTCTGCTTGTAGCAAATGCCAACTGCCTCCCGTTCCTCGTCGGTGAATAGGGGCATGTTCAATGCACCTGGTGCATGGCCATGGGCAAATTCTGAAGGGCTTCGTACGTCAATGATTGGCATGGCTGCAAGGTACATATGCCTATCTTTAGCCCATGCAAAAGATGCCCTGGTTTATTGTTGCTTGTTTGTTGACCCTTAGCAGCTGTGTGGTAAGCAAAGCAAACTACGGTATTGAGCTGGTCCGAGTGGACCGACTCAGGCAGGATAGCAGTCTTCAAGTTTTGCAATACCAAGACCTGAAGGACAGTTTAGGCTTGTTGTCAGCGGATCAAACAGCCCTCTATTACATGGTACAATCCAAGGAGCAGCACATTGCTTTGATGGCGGACAGCTTGCATGCTCAGGTCAATGCCATGGATTCTGTCATTGTCCTGCATCGGGAGTTATCCATTGAAAGGGATTTGTGGCGTCTCAAAGGCCTTCGTATGAAAAAGGCATTGGGTGAGGCTACCCATGCGCTTGATAGCTTGAAGCCTCAGGGTTTGAAGCCTCAGGATTTGATTGAGTAGAACTCAATCAGAGATGTTTCAAAAATAGCGTTTGATCAATCGCAGTTTATGGCTGTGCTTGCCAGTATCTGCATTGTAGATGCCTGTTTGATCCAGGCCATCAATGCGAACGGACCCGCTCGCGTGCAGGATGTGATCTTGTCGGAGAAAGATACCAACATGGGTAATTGCCCCTTCATTATTGTCAAAAAACACCAGATCTCCAGGCTGAGCTTCGGTTAAGAAATCTACAGTTTCGCCTTGGGTGGCTTGCTGGCTTGCGTCGCGAAGCAAGGTGATGCCGCTGAGTCGGTAGGCCATCTGTGAGAGCCCACTGCAGTCAATGCCCATAACGGTTCTCCCGCCCCAGAGGTAGGGTGCATGAAGGAAAGTGTAAGCATGCATCAACACATTGTCCCTGGTGGTTTCACGGTTGGAGAGCAGACCTTCAAATTGAAAGATGTCTTGACCCAGGCTGAGTTGTCCTGTGGACGGGTTGTAGTTAGGTAAGAGTGCACCGGCTGCAACCACCCGGGTTTTTTCCGGGGACTCATGCTCCAGTAAGTTGATGCCGTCAGCTACCAGCTCTTGGGTTTGTTCGATCAATGCCCGGTAGGTCAATTTATCGATGGCTAGCAACTGGGCCGTTAACACCCACCCTTCATAGCCGTCATGAGCCAGTCGAACCTTGGTCCAAAGGGCCTTGTTGGCCAGGAACTCCAGGGGTTCACCCAACATGGCTTGATTGACCATTTCACTGCAATGGTCAGCCTCCCGACGCATCGGGACGGCACTGAATTGGGCGTATCCGTAAGTGTTCAAATCACAAGTTTTCGATGACCATGGCGGATGCCCCGCCACCTCCATTGCAAATGCCAGCACCACCATAGTGACCGCCATTTTGTTTAAGCACATTGATCAAGGTGACAATGATGCGCGCACCACTGCATCCCAGTGGGTGACCTAAAGAAACGGCACCACCGTTGACATTGGTCTTTGCTGCATCGATGCCTAAAAGTTTGATGTTGGCCAGTCCCACAACGGAGAAAGCCTCATTGAGCTCGAAGTAGTCAATGTCTGACACACTGAGTCCTGCTTTTTCAGCTGCCAGAGGCAATGCTTTAGCAGGTGCCGTGGTGAACCTCTCAGGTTCATGCGCAGCATCTGCATAGCCAGCGATGCGTGCTAGCGGCTCAAGGCCCATCGCTTTCGCTTTGTCTTCAGACATCAATATGACGGCCGCAGCGCCATCATTCAATGTGGAGGAATTGGCAGCAGTAACGGTGCCATCCTTAGTGAAGGCTGCGCGGAGGCTGCCTATTTTGTCTCGTCGCAATTGGCTGTACTCTTCGTCGTGATCAACCACGGTGATGGCCCCACGACGACCTTTCACTTCAACGGGCACAACTTCTTCTGAAAATTTGCCAGCTTCCCATGCAGCAGCGCTGCGATCGTAACTCTCCAAGGCAAAGGCATCTTGATCCTCACGTGAGAAGTTGTGTTCTGTTGCGCACAGGTCTGCACAGACCCCCATGACTTGACCATCGTAGACATTGATGAGGCCGTCTTTGCTGAGCCCATCAACCAGGGCGCTGTCACCAAACTTGAAGCCCTTGCGAGAGTTGGGTAAGTAATGGGGGACTTGACTCATGTTTTCCATGCCGCCTGCAACCACAACCTCTGCATGGCCAAGGGCGATGGATTGGGCGCCAAGCATGATGGCCTTCATGCCTGATGCGCAGACCTTGTTCACGGTGGTGCATGGGACATGATGGCTTAAGCCAGCCCCTAGTGCGGCTTGACGAGCAGGTGCTTGGCCAACATTGGCTTGCAAGACACATCCCATCAGTACTTCATCGACGGATCCTGGATCAAGTGAAATTCGATCCATGGCGCCTTTGATAGCAGCACTTCCAAGTTCAGTTGCTGGTACTGAGCTTAAGGAGCCCATGAAGCTCCCTAGGGCTGTGCGAGTGGCAGATACAATGACGACGTTTTTCATGTGGTTGATGCTTTAAGCTGCTAAGGTAATTTCGGATAGCCTTCCAATCAGCATCACAGACAAAGCGTGATGGATTTTTTCCTTCCAAGCCGTTGATTGTGCAGGCCTTTTACCTACTTTTGCCATCGCTTGAAGCGCATGCAATAGTCCCTGTTGAAAGGCCGGGTCTTGATGGCATAAACGGTGAGGTGGGTGAGTGGCTGAAACCACCAGTTTGCTAAACTGGCGTACGTAATTACGCGTACCGGGGGTTCGAATCCCCCTCTCACCGCAAGCAGCATGTGCAAAGCAACTAAGCGTGTAATCCATGGATTGCACGCTTTTTTTTATGCCTGTTTCAATACAGGCTACATGTTTGTCAATGGTGTTGACAGACTGCAAGGCTTTTAGATCAAAGCATCTTTGCTGACGGCACATCAAGGGGTCAAAGGTCAACCCATCAAAACGCCTGGTAATGCATGCCAGGTTCCTTTGATTGCACAGCACAGACGCTCACTGTTTTGACCTTTTCTCTGTGCAATTGATGCGCATGGTGAAACGACAACACATCTTTCAGCAGGTCGATTGGTGTTGACTTGAGCCATTGCTTGAAGTCATCCTGAATGACTTGGTTTTCATCCTTGCTGTAGAGGGTAGAAGAGGCCCATATGTGTGACAAACTTGCATCAAGGTCCTGGCAATTTAAATGCTGCCCATTCCATTGGTATAGCTTGAGAGACAAGGCGGGATTTTCACTTACATGAATCAACGTGAATGGTTCAAAGTCGGACATGTCAAGCGCATTGAACCATTGATCACCATGCAGGAGCAGGTCAATGGCAAGCAATCCACGGCTTTTCCCGTAGGGCCTTTTTGGGGTGTGCTTGACGTCAGCGCCATTGAGTAAACAGGCACAGCCTCCATCGTGCCGTGCAATCCATGTGCCGCCAGCTAGTTTGTCTTTTGGGTAGGTCAATTCCTTGCCCTGATGGTTGTAAGGCCGTGGCGAGTCAGTGCGCCTGTTGGGGTCCTCGTCGCGGTTGGAAGTCAGCTGGTAGCCTTTGGCAGTTGGTAAAAAAGAGACAATGCACATATTTTAGTTCTTTTGAATAGTCTGGCGATTGGCCAGGGTAGAAGGGGCGATGCCAAAGTTGTCGTTGACCACGTGGTTCAGGCCAAGCTCAATCAATGCCACAGACATCAATGCCATGTGATGTAGGGTGTGTTCTGACACATTGAGAAGCTCACGACTCAAAGAGCTTTCCAGGCCATGAGCGTGCTTCAAATAAACCACCTTGTTGACATTGAGTCTATGCCACTGATCTTGAATAGTTACAATGCAAGCCAATGCCTTGTTCACTTGGGTTTCAACAAGGGGATCCCGCTTTCTGGCATCGTAATCAGCCACCTGTCCGTCAGCCACCTTGAGTAAGCACTCATAGAAGCCAAGGCTATGCCTGACGTGCTCGCCAAGGCTAGCCATGGAAAGCGACGGAATGGGTTTAGCATAGGACGCATCGCTGAGCTGAGTCAGCAGGTCATGGATGTCTTGAAGCTGTGATTCGCAGTCGTTCCAGAGTAGTTGATGGGTGTTGTCCATTAAAACTGAAATAAGGCATTCACCTCAATTGTCTTGGCAATACTTGTGGATGGCTTACCAGAGCTGAATTCAACGCCATAGTCTGACAAAGTCAAGTCAAAAGCTGTGTTCAGTTGAACCTTATCCCCTTTGATCAAGGCTGTTGCCACCATGTTGACAGGTTGGGTTTTTCCTTTGATGGTCATGTCTCCATGAATCGTTAAAATAAGCTCCCCTGGCTTGCTGAAATCGTGACTGTCCATGTTTTGAATGCGCCCTTTGAATTTAGCCTTAGGGAACTCAGCTGTATTCAAAAATTTCTCTTGATTGAAATGCTTTTGCATCATGCGCTTCTCAAACTCAAAACTTTGCATCGGAACTGAAATAATGACATCACCGGACTCCGTGTTGAGTACCGCAATTGATTTGTAGTTGTCCGCTTTGATGTCCTCAAGTGCCGTATGGGAATAGAATGCAATGTGGCTGACGGTGCTTTTCAACTTGCCAGGCAAGGTGGTAAAGGCACTGAGTGTGATGGCAGCAAGGCCAAGAAGAAGGAGTTTTTTCATGATAAATGGGTATTGAGAATGAATGAAATAAAAATAAATAAGTTCTTAATCTGAGGGGTTAAGGCAATCAAAGGATATCAAATAGGTCGGATTTCTCAATGATGACAGGCTCGAACATCTCCAAGTCCTCATCATAGGCAGCACCCGAACGAATCACCCCTTTGATGACAACATCCTTGCCGACAGAAAGTCCATCAGTAGAGGCATTGGTCTCAAGGGTAAAGGTGCAGCTTACCCCGGCTGGATCGTCATCGCTTTGCAGCAAAATTACCACCTGGTCATTGAAGTCCCTACTGATGTCTGCAATGGTTCCAGTGACTTCCAAAATGGTTGACTCGCCGCTGGCATCCAAGTATTTTGCATTGGCGCTAGCTGCGTCATCAAGGTACTCCTGGACCAATGCCGTAGAAGGGATCTGGTAGTCGCTATCCGTGCCTTGCACATCCCTTGCAGGCATGTTGAGCATGTAGAGAGTGAATGCAATGCCTGCAACAACGATGACGGCGATGGCAATGAGGGCTTTTTTTCGATTCATGATGGGGTATTGTAAGGATTGAGAGATGTTATGAAGGCGATGAGGTAAGAACCTTTAGTGGTTAGATGTCAGTTGGGTGATTCTTGATAGGCCCGTGATCGCAGGCGTTGTCATTGATCTGTTGAATGAGGGCTTCTTTATCTTTATCAGTCCACTCATGCCTGGGACTTTGAGATGGCTTTTTAGACCTTGCCAGGCTGCTTAGCTCATCATCAATGCGGATGCTGTCCTTGTGGTAATCTGTACACATGTTGCACATGCCCTTGTGAAAAGCCAATTGCAGCTTTTGCCAAGGAGCCAGTTGCTGAGCGTTGGCCATTTCCATCAGCAAGGTTGCCTTCTCGCAAGAGAGGGTGTAGCGTTGCATAAATTGGATCAATTGCTTCATTGGATGCCTTGTTGTTTCAGGCAGTTCCTCAAGGCCATTTTAGCCCGGTGGATGATCTGCCAATAATTGGACGCTGTGATGCCCAATTCCTGACAGATCTCTGACGATTTTCTTTCCTTCAACAAGCGCTCAGTGATGGCAAAATGCCACAGGTCAGGTAGTTGCGACATGCATTCTTCAAGGTGTCCATGGTCTAGGCTCAACGTTTTTCTCTGGTTGACTTCTGCGTTCATGTCCCATGCACCCATGTCAGTTAAACTGGACAGGGCTTTATCAACTGCTGCTTGAGGCATATGCTGGCTTGACGGCTTGCGAGATAGTTCCCGGTAGTGATCCAAGATTCCCCTGTTCAAAATACTGATCAACCATGTTTTAGCCGTGCTTTCCTGCCTGAATCCATCGTAGCCTTTGTAGGCAGAGAGAAAGCAAGCTTGCACCAAATCCCTGCTCAAATCTGCTTGCCGGGTTTGGCTTAATGCCACATGAAACAAGTCCTCTGAATAGTCCCTAACCCATTGATTGAGGACCTTGTCAATGGCGTGGTCGGATGGGGCTGTGGACATGCGAGGCAAGGTAGCTCATGCCACGGCAACTCGCGACGTGCTAGAACACACCTTAAATCCCTTGAAAACAAGAAGTTGTGGTCATTTCAACCATTTTGGATTGAACAGCATTGTTTCATTATAAAAAACCCACCATGTTGATGGCGGGTTTTTCTTTGCGAATTACCAGAAGCGTTATGGCTACTGAATCAGCAATTTATCATTACCCATTAGCATGCCGTGCTGATCAAATGATCGCAGAATATACAGGCCCTGAGGGAGGGTAGATACATCCCAAGAAGTGCCTGTGGATTGCAGTGCATGGCTGCGGCCATCCATGGAAATCACCACGACATGCGTAGGGTTGACCTTGAAGGCGATGTTGTCAGAGGCAGGGTTGGGGTAGGCCTGTGAAGCGAGGAGTTCGCTTTCATCTTGACCAGTAGTAGCACTGACAACGAAAATGATGGATAAATCCTGCATCAGGTAGCCATCAGACAACCTGACTGCCAGAATGTAGGGTGTGCTCCGGGTTTGTGCGGTGCTTGGTGCCCATAGGATATGCCCAGTGATGGAATCGTTGATGCCTGAGCCCGTAGAGGTGAAGGTGGCCGGGTTGGGTTGGGTAAAGAAGGGCTCGCCGTAGGCGGCCACATGCAAGGTTTGGCCTGAAGGAGAGTAACCAGAAAGGTTCAACTGGTAAGAGGAATTCTGAATCAGGTTCACGTGGATGTTACCAAGGGCATCCACAGGAAGACTACCTGTGTTCCACTGAGGACCTGCAATGCTTGTTTGAACGGTGATGAATTGCATGTCCCTCCGAATGGATCCAATTTTCACACCATTGCGGTATTCATTGACCAAGACCGTTGCCACAAAATTGCCAACGGTGTTAGCCGTCCATGTGATGGTACCTGTGATGGGGTTGATGGTCATGGGGCCTGATGCAGCAGCTGGTGGCAATGTGAATCCAGGGCAAGGGCTGTTCCAGTTATTCAGCGGGAAGGATAGATCCCAATGCAAGGAGTCCCCATCGGGATCAAAGGGCAGGGGGTTGTATTGCCAAGGTGTATTCACGGGCAAGAAAATCGCAGCAGGCACCAAAAAGAAGGGTGTGGAGTTACTCAAACTGTCCATGGCAGTCACCTCTGTTTGAAGAAACATGCTTTGACTCAAGGGGCTGCTGATGTTTTGAATGGCACCATTTCGACAGCAGTTGGACCAGCCAATGGTGAACATGCCTTGGTAGGGTAGGGTGATGGTGTCCACAAAGAAATACACCTCGACACCATAGGGGTACATCGGCAAGGTGTTGCCACTAACCACGCTGTCATAGGCCGTTGAAAAAGTCATGATGACAGTGCCGTTGGAGTCCTTGACGGAAAAGTTGGCGCTGTTAGCCATGGGTATACCTAGGGTGTCTCTGTAGGTCGTTAGGGCAATGGCATATTGGAGGCCCGAGATTTGTTGGGCAATGATTTCGCCACCCATCAGGTGGGTTGCTGATGTGTTAAAAGAAGACAGCGTGATGGCTGCAATGGCCAGGTATTTGAAAATTCGCATGCTAGGGTAGGGTTGTTTCAGGTGGAAATTTAAGGAATTATCCATGAGAGGATTCAAAATGCCATGCTACCTTCGCTGCATGAAGGCAAAACACATCGGCTTGACAGGATCCATTGGAGCAGGTAAAAGCACAGCAGCAGAGTATTTCAAGCAACTGGATGTCCCCGTTTACCACGCTGATGATGCTGCGAAGCGCCTCATGGTTGAAGATCAAACATTGATGGACGCCATTGAATTGGCCTTTGGGCCAGGCATCTACGTGGATGGCGTATTGCAAAAAAGTGCCCTTGCTGACAAGGCCTTTGCTGATGAATCCTCAACAGAAGCCATCAATGCTTTGGTTCACCCTGCAGTCCACAAGGACTTTGTTCAGTGGCATGAGGCACAAGATCACCCTTACATCCTTCGCGAGGCTGCCATCCTCTTTGAGGCGGGCTCCTACAATACCTGTGATGCCATTGTCTTGGTCGAGGCACCACAAACCATTAGGTTGCAACGGGTCATGGAAAGAACGGGCTTGACTCAAAAGCAAGTAGAGCAGCGCATGGCAAGGCAATGGTCTGACGCAAAAAAACGAAGCATGCTTTCCGGAAGGGATCTGATCCTGGACAATTCAGGGGATGAAAAGACCTTGGTTCAGATGGTGACAATGGCCAATGACTACTTGCTCAAGCTTTGATCGTTGATCGGCTCAACTTCAGCTTCCCTTCGCACCTTATGCCAGACGATCCATGCAAACAGGGCATTGAAGAGGTAGAAGATGTACTTAGCCACGTAAGCCACATTGCCAAAGAGCACATTCTGGTACAACTTTAACACATTGTAACCCTGCCAGAAGGCCCAGCTGTCAGCATACATGCGAGGCATATTCAAGGTGCCAGAAAAGGTGATGCAGGTGATGGCCGTGGTGACATAGAATTTTGCCATGTCATCAGGGTTTAGCCCCCTTGAAAGGAAATCTGTGAACCCCACGTAATTCAATCCAAATGCGAGAATGCAGGCTATACCCGTGTTGATGAAGTAAATGCTGTCAAGCTTGCGAGGGGTGCGTTCCTTTCGTCGCCTCCACATGGCATAGCTAAGCATGTTGCCAAGAAAAGAAATAGGGTAGGTCAACATGGCGGCCTGATTGCCTAGGTAGTAATCAACAAAAGCCGTGTTCACTGTCGTGAGAATGCCAATCAGGTTGCCTGTGTTGTTCCGTTTGGTAACAAGCCTTGTGGCCATCATGGAAAAAGCAGCACCCACAGTGGACATCACACCGATTGGCAAGCCATTGATGACCGTTAAGTGGTAGCCCATAGCTAAACTGGCTGTGACCACAATGGTGACACCAACCACATCCATGGCAATGCTTTCTGTGACCTTTTGGATCCAGGTTAAGTAGCGCTGTCGCTGTGTCATTGGGGGAATAAAAGGTCGGAAAAGCGATGCATGCCATGGAGATCCTGAGCCATTTCTGCTGCGATAACTGCCCCCAAAGCAAAGCCTTCCCTTGAGTGGGCTTCATGCTTGATGCTCAAGCTGTCCTGCTTGGAGCGGTAATGCACGTCATGCGTTCCTGGAACACCAGCTACTCTGGTGGCATCGATGGGCAGTTGTTTGTCATTGGCCTCGAGCGACCAGCCCTCAAGCTTTGGGTAGGCAGGCAAAATGCCTTGAGCCAAACTGATGGCTGTGCCGCTAGGTTGATCCAGCTTGTCAGTGTGATGGCATTCACTGATCTGAGGTGTGTAGGCTTCAAAGGGTGACATCCATTGCGCCAGCTGAGCATTGAGTTTGAAAAATAAATTCACGCCAAGGGAAAAATTACTTGCATGCACCAAGGTGCCTTCATGTGCCTGAACCCATGCCTTGACCTTCGCTTCATGGTCATGCCAGCCGGTGGTTCCAGTGACCACCTTGAGGTGGTTTTCCAAGCAAGATTGCATGTTGTCGAGGGCTGCTTCTGGTCGGCTGAACTCAATCACACAGTCAACATTTTCCATGGCATGGGAGGCAATCCCCTCACGACCAATGGTTGCAACAATGTGATGCCCTCTTTCAATGGCAATGGCCTCGATGGCCTTGCCCATTTTTCCATAGCCAAGTAAGGCAATATTTAATGCCATGAGAGTGTCATTTTAGCCCCAATCAATGACTGGGGTAGGGTTGCTGGAGAAAGTTGAAGACTCAGGTTTCTGCTCACGTCAAAATCTACCAAGTGGGCTGCGGCATAAGCTTCAAGCACCTGAAAAAGGTAAGTGCCAGCAAGCCCAAGGACGGCATAGTCCCTTGATCGACGGTAATCATTTTGCAAAGAGAAGAGCTGATTGGTTGTGTAAATGCCATCAAAATCATCAATGGTGTTTGGGTCATTGTCGTACCTGAAGTCAATTGCGTCGCTAAGTCGATTGAAGGAACTCTGGTTGATGTAGACAAAGTAACCTGCGCCGGCCATGATGCCCCACGCCAGGGGTGCCTTCCAGGCTTGGTGGTTCATGACCTGACCTGACCCAGGCAACAGGGATGAAGCGATGGCAGCTCTTTGGGGGTAGGACAGGCTGACAGGTTGTTTCACTGCATTGCTGTCGTTCACCCCTGCCAGCAAGCAGGATGTCAAAATAATTGCTATCAATGTGAAGAAACCACGGCCCATCATGCCGCAAAAGTACCGCTTGGCATTGAGATTCACCCTATCTAAATGCTGACTGACCGAGTGCCACCTTCCAAGCACGCCTTATTGTCACTTTGAAACATGATTTCTCCCTATGTATGCCAGGCTGTTTGCTCGCTATGTTTGGGTAAATCTATGGTGAGAGCGTTCCACGCTGGGGCGGGATAGGGGTTTGTGAAATGCCAAGGAAAATTTCATGAGGTAAGTTGATAATCGGATTGATTCATGAGCCGTCTATGCACTAATTTTGCAGCCATTCAATAGGGTCCCGTAGCTCAGCTGGATAGAGCATCTGCCTTCTAAGCAGACGGTCACAGGTTCGAATCCTGTCGGGATCACAAGTTGACGAAAGCCAGGTGTATAGCATCTGGCTTTTTTCATGCTTCGAGGTAGTGTATGAATCATCCAGCTTGATCAGCTTGCGACACGTGCCATGAAGGTTGATAAAGTAAGTCTTCCTTGAGGGGGGTTAGTGCTTCATGAAGGACAAGACAGCCTCACCCCATAGACCCTTTCCCCATCCCCATCGAAAGCCATGGCCAACTTCAGGGATCAAATGCGCTTCCTTGTAAGATCCCTTATGGGCCTTGTATACTTCAAGCGCAGAACTTGGTGGTGCTACGTGATCCTCTGTGCCATGAAACCACATGAGCTCGCCGCTGTACAGCGCCATGCTTGCGGCTAGATCAAAATTGAAATCTGTCAGCATGCTTGAGGGTAAGCTTAATCCAGAGGCGTTTTGCATCAGGAAGTTGGCTGAAGACTGAGGGGCTTCAAGCAGCAATTTGTTGATGGTTAATGGCCCTGTCGCATCACCAGCTTCTTGACCACCTGGCAAGCTGCCAAGGCTGCTACCTATCACCATCAGTCGATCACTACTCAGGCCGTTGTCGTACAGAAATTGCATGGCGGCATAGAGGTCTTGTCGCATACTTTCAGTCCCAGTTGAAGGGCCTTCCGATTGACCAAACCCGCGGTAATCATAGGTCATGACGCCGTAGTTGTGGGTCCCGCCCAGGTTGGCCAACTGCCTGACCACCTCCCAGAATAGGTTCATGCTGCTGGCGTTGCCGTGGAGGTAAAGTATGACTGTGTCATGAGCGATTTGGCTTACGTCACCCAGGTACAATGCAAACAGGGAAGCTTGCGGGATGTCATTGTCAATGTCAGACTGGCTGATGATATTGAACAAGTGCACTTTATCTGAGTCCACAGGGTAGGCATCCGATGGGTCAGGAATGGGGAAGTGGTAGTCTTCAATAGCTCCTTTGAGCATGGGGCTGTCAACATCACAAGATGGCATGCTGAACAAGCAGCAGACAGCAGTGAGGTAAAGGGTCAGTTTTTTCATCAGAATCGAATGGCCACGGTGACATAGGTTCCTTTCGCACCTAGGTCGCCAAATCCGGGAACCGTTGCTTGAGGGATTTGGAAATCTCTGGTTGGATTGATCCATTTGGTCTCAATGCCAACGTCCAAGAAGCGGTTGATGTACCTAAGTCCCGCATGCAGTGAAGGGTGGACTAGGCTACCCTGTCTGTAATCTGACCAAGCATACGTTGGGTCAATCCAAATCTCTGAGCCTAGGTAGGGTTTGATTTGGAAGGTCGTCCATGGCACTTGCATGCCAACAAAGGGGTAAGCCCTGAAAGCGCCATCCCTTAAGCTGGTGAATGTCTGAACCCCGTAGGTGGCATTGAGTTCTGGTGACCACGCCTTAGTCGATGGTTTCAATTGAGTCAATTGTCCCCACTCCAATTGAAGTGCTTGAAAAGCTAAGGCTGTGGTATGGATAGCTAGGTACTCTGAGGTGGTACTCGTTTTGCCATGTGCAACATATAGGCTTGTCAGTGGCAAGGTGATGCCGCTGACTTCTGGGCCACCGTAATGACCACCAACTCGCCATTCACCCTCATCCAGTGGGGAGATTACCCTGCTGGCATTGCAACCAATAATCAACCATGATCCAACCAAAAGGCCTATCCACTTTTTCATGGGCTCAAAGGTAGTGGAAAAGGCGTTTCTGTGAAACAGAAAGACCCTGAAGCAATGCCTCAAGGTCTTTTGTTGGTCGGGAAGACAGGACTCGAACCTGCGACCCTCTGGTCCCAAACCAGATGCGCTACCACCTGCGCCACTTCCCGTGCGATTGAATTTCGCGGCTGCAAAAGTAGGTGATTATTCTCCATATACCGAATTCATTTGAATGAAATAACCCCAAGGAAAGGAATGCCCTGAATTGGGCTTTTTATCTTGCCTACTGTTGGTGAAATGTTTGGTCGGGTAAAATGTTATGACGACATTTAAGCCTTATAAATCACCTAAGCTTTATTTATGTTTCAACGTTTACGCGCTATTGCCTTAACTGCCAGTTTCTTACTGTTTGGTTTTGGTACAACCTATGCCCAGCTAAGTGGCACCTACACCATTGACCCTTCGGGCAGTGGTTCGACCAACTACACGACGATTGCTTCAGCGATATCAGCTTTGACCACCAGTGGTGTGAGTGGTGCGACGGTTTTCAACATCAAGCAAGGCACCTACACGGAGCAGTTGACTTTTGCTGCGATTACAGG
>Ga0308025_1000227_pt1 | contig 30990 bp, 23 predicted proteins | sample Neamet422_FD_201298 | JGI IMG/M metagenome (GOLD analysis project Ga0308025, IMG submission 201298) | Marine microbial communities from water near the shore, Antarctic Ocean - #422 | ecosystem: Environmental > Aquatic > Marine > Unclassified | place: Southern Ocean | collected 2014-10-03
TGTCACTGGCAACGTCTGGCAATGGACAGAATCACCTATCGATGGTTATCCAGGCTTTGATGTGCATTCTTGGTATGACGATTTCTCGACACCAACTTTTGATGGTAAGCACAACTTAATCAAGGGAGGGTCCTGGATATCTACAGGAAACGAAACTCTTGCTTCATCGCGCTACGCATTTCGCCGACACTTTTTTCAACATGCAGGATTTAGAATGGTTATATCTGAGCAAGAGCCAGAAATACAGGCACAACATAACGTTTACGAAACAGATGATTTGATTGCGCAGTACTGTGAGTTCCACTACGGCAATGAATATTTTTCTGTCAAAAATTTCCCAGTTGCGTGCGTGCAGACTCTCATGAGTTATGTGCAAGCGAATAGTATTGCTACAGACAGGGCGCTCGATTTAGGTTGTGCGGTAGGTCGGTCCTCGTTTGAATTGGCGAAGAGTTTTCAGCATGTGGATGCGTTAGATTTTTCTGCGCGCTTCGTGCAGCAAGGAGCGAAGCTGCAGGCACACAACCGGCTGCGCTATACGGTTCCAGTAGAGGGTGACATCGTCGAGTACCGAGAAGTTTTACTGGACAAGTTGGGCTATGACGACGTGAAGGACCGTATTGATTTCTTGCAGGGTGACGCATGTAATTTGAAGCAGCAGTTCGCCAACTACAATGTAGTTTTCGCTGGAAATCTAATCGACCGGCTCTATGATCCAGCGATGTTTCTGAATGATATTCAAGAGAGGATCCTATCCGGCGGATTATTGGTTTTGACCTCACCTTACACTTGGCTGGAAGAATATACTGATAAGAGCAACTGGTTAGGGGGGGTGAAAGTAAATGGCGAAAACGTCAGCACCCTAGATGCGCTTAAACAAGAGCTCGCTGACAGCTTCGACTTTGAAGAAGCGGTGGACGTGCCATTCGTAATACGTGAGACTGCCCGAAAGTACCAACACACCGTGGCACAGATGACCATATGGCGTAAGCGTTAGGACGAGAAGCATGCAATTTCGAGCGATGAAGCATCATGATTTTTATGAAAGCCTGCCGAGGCGTGCTCGCTATAACCTAAGCGATGCCTGTGGTGCGACAGCGACTCTGCAAGATATTCTGAGCAGTGATGAAATTGCGACTATAGCGTCAGTGCCTTTGATTTATGGCAGCGTGGAGGGGAGGAATGATCTGCGTGCCGGCATCTACAATTTATATCAGCATCTCTACCCCGAACTGGGTCTCGATCACATCACTGTGCTGAGTGGTACAGAGGAAGGGCTATTCTCTATCATGGCTTGCATCCTAGAACCTGGCGATGAGGTGATTGGGATGCTACCTTGTTATCCGTCACTTTCTGATCTGCCGGCGTGTTTCGGCGGTGTTTTCAAATCAGTGGAGCTCAAATCTGAAAACCGCTGGCAGCCATCCATTGAAGATTTCGCTGCACAGATCAGTGGCCGCACGAAAGCGATAGTAATAAATTCTCCACACAACCCAACGGGCATGCTGCTAAACCAGAGCTTCATAGATAGTCTAATTGCTCTTTGTGATCAGCATGGACTGTATCTGATTTCAGACGACGTATTCGCGTTCTCAGATTTTTCCGGAATTGGCAGTCAGTTCAATATACTGAAATACAAAAAAGCTATACTAGCGAATGTGCTCTCTAAGACCTTCGGATTACCCGGAGTACGCATCGGCTGGGTAATGACCAGAAACGAGAAGCTAAGCAAATCGATTCGTGACCTGAAAACTTATAATAGTATTTGTCAGTCGCAGCTCGATGAGCAGGTAGCCTGTTTTGTAATGCAAAAAGCTGATGCCATTATCAAGCGTAATAATGAAATCGTGCGCGGGAATATTGAATTGTTTGCTGGCTTCGTGGCTGGCAATGATTCTTTAAGCTGGCATAGACCAGAAGCGGGGATGCTGGGCTTAGTGCATTCAAGCGAGCCTCTTAAGCCTCTGCTCGATTCTTGGTTCGAGAAAGACGTGCTAGCTCTGCCTGGAGAATTATTCGGTATAGAGGGAGATTACTTTCGAGTGGGCTTTGGTAAAACAGATTTCTCGGAGGCGCTCGCGCGCGTTTTCGTCGATTAGCAGGCTTAGCGCTCAGCAAATAAAAATGGCCCAGACCAAAAGTTCTTGGCACAGCGCGTGGCCTCGGTCTGCGCCATCGTCCAATCGTCCATGTCCCCTTCGCTGTCTTTAGCCCTATCACAGGCAGTTATTTTTTCGAATTAGAAGTCGTGCTTGGCCGGACCCTTATGTGACACACATTCTATGCACAGAGGGAAGATCAGTTAGTCGAGCATTCTGTATTGCTGAGCTAATAAGTTGGAGCGCATTTACACGAGGCACTACTAGCATATTCCTTCTGCCTTCGCCTTTGATATTAGGTGCTTATGGCCTGAATTGCACAAAGCCATAGATTGGATATAATGTGCTTCCTTTCTGCACGTAATAAGGAGAATTCGCAATGAGCAAGCCTAAAATCGCCGGGATGGTGGTCGGCCTAGCATTACTGGTTGTGGTGGTAGGTTGGGCGTCCACGGCTCCCTATCTTAGTAATTCAGGACTCGGCCGTACGCCGGGCATAATGATTGGGGGGACTATTACCCCGGCCATGGATGATTTCTCGCCGCTTAACGACAGCGTTCGCGGTCCTTTGAAGTTTAAGCTCAGCGGTTTTCCTCCATTCGTTAATTACCTGTCATGGGTAGGCACGCCAGATGGTGTAATAACTGCTACTCGTCCGGATAATGGTTACTGGGCCCGACGCGTTCGCTCAAATGGCGGTGATGGATTGCTGCGTATAGGTGACGCGACCTATGAGATGACTGCTACAGAGATTCATGGTGACGATCGCATAGCGATGATGAGGCAGTGGGCTGCTAAGTCAGGGGGCAGAACGCTTGATGAGCCAGCTTATCCAGGTTCAGAACCGCTTGGCGAATGGAAAGTGTTCTTCTGGACTCCTAGACCCTAGAGTCAAAAAATAAGCAGCTGAATTAACTGAGCGGCTATGGATCCTAGAATAGGAATAAGATATCCAAGGATGGATAAGATCTGGGGGGAGGGCTGCTAAACCCCCAAAATGCTAACAATCATTTCGCAAATAACTGCGCTTCAATATCTTTAAACGCCTTGAATTCTAGAGCGTTCCCCGAAGGGTCGGTAAAAAACATAGTGCCCTGTTCGCCTTGTTCACCCTTGAAGCGGACATAGGGTTGGATAATAAAGCCATCGATAAATTCAGTCACTGTATTTGCCAGCGCCTCCCAGTCCTCAAAATTTAGTACCACCCCAAAATGTGGCACCGGCACGCCGTGCCCATCTACACCATTGGCAATACTAGGCACCTTCCCGGAATTTCCTATGGCAGGGTTGAGGTGAGTGACCAGCTGATGTCCGAATAAATTGAAATCGATCCATTCCTGAGCACTACGACCTTCGGGCAGGCCCATCTTGACACCGTAAAAATCTCTAGCCTCATCGATGTCGCGTACCTGAATAGCTAGGTGGAAAGGGGTTAGTGGCATAGTGTCTCCGGAGTTTTGCAAGGGGGATCAGAGCCAAAATACAGCAGTTTCAGAGCCGGGAAAAGTGCTGGTTTCATGTCCGGGCCGTACTGCTATAAATAGTGCCTAGAGCGCTGCCAGAACAACAGGATAACCGTGAAATCGGCCTGTGGGATGAGCGATGTTATAAATTTATCGAACTGACTGCTGAAACTGCTGTATTTTTGCTCTTACCCCGTCTATTTTACACAGGATACACATAGTACTTGGAGAGTCATAAATGATAATAATAAAACGACAAATTTCGATATTCCTTATAGCCTTGGGTGCGCTCGTCTGTGCTCCCATGGCTCTGGGCCAAACCGGCACCAGCGTGGAAGAGGGAGACTGGCCGTATTACCACGGCAGTGAAACCTCTCTGCGCTATTCTCCCTTGGATCAAATAAACGCCGAAAACGTTGCCGATCTAGAGATAGCCTGGAGATTCTCTACGGAGAGCTTTGGTCCTTCAGCAGATTTCGTCAACCCATCCACGCCCCTAGAAGTTGATGGGATTCTTTACGCGAACATCGCTAGTACCCGCAACGTAGTGGCACTGGATGCCACGAACGGTCAAGTACTGTGGTTGTGGAGGTCTCAAGAAGGCGATCGATTCGACAATGCGCCTCGCAAGGGTTCTGGGCGTGGAGTTGCGTTCTGGAGCGATGGTGACAAGTCGCGAGTGATAGACGTTACACCTGGATATCAGTTGGTGTCACTGGATGCCGCGACCGGCATTCCTGACCCGACTTTTGGCGAGAACGGCATCGTGGACTTGTATTTGGGTCTGCGCAACGCTGACGATCCACGCTATCCGTATCCAGATATTGGCCTTTCTGCGCCACCCTTAGTCATGAATGATGTCATCGTGGTCGGGGCTGCACACAGAACAGGCGGTCGACCGCGGTCTAAGTTCAATACTAAAGGAGACATACGCGGCTTTGATGTGCACACCGGAGAGTTGCTGTGGACCTTTCATACCATTCCTGAGCGGGGTGAAGTTGGCTTTGAAACCTGGCTCGATGAAGGTGTCGAGTTTACGGGTAATTCTGGAGTCTGGGCGCCCATATCAGGTGATTCGGAATTGGGTATTGTCTACCTGCCAGTTGAAGACCCTACGGGTGACTACTACGGCGGCGATCGACCGGGTGCCAACCTGTTTTCTAGTGGCTTAGTGGCGCTAGATGTTCGAACCGGTGAGCGTAAATGGCACTATCAGTTTATCCACCACGATATCTGGGACTGGGATGTTCCTTCTGCCCCACTGATTACTGATCTGCCAAACGGTCGCAAGGTAGTCATGTCTGTTACGAAACAGTCCTGGGTCTACACCTTCGACAGAGAGACTGGCGAGCCTATCTGGCCGATTGTAGAGCGAGAAGTTCCTGCAGGTGACGTGCCTGGGGAATGGTATGCTCCGACGCAGCCTTTCCCGACTCATCCAGCGCCATTTGACCGACAGGGATTCGGCGAAGATGATCTTATCGATTTTACGCCAGAGCTTCGTGCTATGGCGTTGGATGCAATCAAAGACTTCCGTCTTAGCCCAACTATATTTGAGCCGCCATCTCTAGCTGATGCGCCGGACGGTACGCGGGGCCTGCTCAGCCTGCCTTCCTCCACTGGTGGTTCCAACTGGGAGGGTTCTGCTCTCGATCCAGAGACAGGCATTTTGTACGTGCCATCAAGAACACAGTTGCAGGTATTGGCATTGGCAAAGAACGAAGAATCTGACATCGATCTTAGTCAGGGCTTCGGCGTTCGCGTGCCGCGTATACAAGGGCTTGAGGTCGTCAAGCCACCTTACGGTCGTATAACGGCGATCGATATGAACTCGGGCGATCATCTTTGGATGATTGCGAATGCCGACACTCCGGATCGCATAAAGAATCATGTGTTGCTGGAAGGTGTTGATCTGCCGCGTACAGGCGTGCCGACACGATCGGGTATCTTTGTGACTAAGAGCCTGTTGTTTCAAGCTGAGGGTACTGGAGCGGCCGGAGCTAGTCCGATCTTCCGAGCTATCAATAAGGAAACGGGTGATATTGTTGCCGAGATTGACTTGCCGTTTAATCAGACCGGCTTGCCATTTACCTATGAGCACGAGGGGAAACAATACATTGCAATGTTTATGGGTGGCGCAGGAAATCCTGCGGAGTTGGTTGTCATGGCCTTGCCTGATTAAGTCGGATAGTTAGCGGAAAATACTCGCAGCCTGAGCTGCTGTTAGAAAAAGGAAGTATTGGGAGGCCTAAGCCGGGTTCACAATGCTTCCTTTTTTATTCGGGCCTTCTGAAAACCACTACATCTCTACTTTGAACCCAATAACGCGTACGCGTCTGTTAGACTCGGTGACGATGTCCCTAACTATCCACTCTCTAAGGTCTGGCCAATGATGCAGACTATCCTCTCCTGTGCAATCATTGCCGTGCTGGCCGCTTCTCTAATATTGGTATTGCGCTGGGGAAACCTAATCCTAGTAGGGCAAATGCCTACGCGTTTTTTCGCGTTCTTTTCAATACTATTTACCTCCGGGCTTGATGTTGGCTTGATCATGTTTCCGCTGACCGAGTTTCCAATTTATAAAGCTGAGGCAGCCTACGGTTTCACCAACCCACTCGCTATCGAGTTCGGCTTCTGGGGATTCCTGATCTGGGTCTTCTATTTCGTGACCACATGTTATTTCTGCATTATCGAACCGCGCGTGAAGATCTTTGAGATACCGTGGGTGAAGGTCGTCAACAACATTATAATTATAGCCACCTGTGCGTTCAGTGGATTCTTGTTCTTACAATATTTGCCGGACTATGTGGAAGGCATCACGCCATTTTTCCGGTTTTCACTGGTTGCTCTCGTAGTGCTAGCAGCTGTTTTTTCCAGCACCGATATTCGCTATGTGAAGATTCTAAGTTTGTCTTCTACCTGGTTGTTCTTTGCGCTCATTGCAGTGATGTGGGCGTTCGGAGGGTTAGGGTTAAGCGGCTTGGCTACAAATCTTTTCCAGATCGGTGATTACTTCGCGAATATTCATCGCTTCGTCCTGCCTTTCTCCGACTATCACGCATTCTACCTGTTCTGGTGGTTTGCCTGGAGCATCATGATTGGGCAGTTCGTTTCGCGTTTCGTCGACGGGCTGCGAACTTGGCAACTTCTTCTCGCGCTCTTGCTGATACCATCCATCCCAATCTCTCTATGGTTTTCAGTATTGTTTGGGGTCTATGAGCAGGGCTTGGATATTTCGGGTTTCATGAATGGCTTCATGGTGCTGGTAGGGATTATTTTTGTTGTGAACTCCCTAGACTCATTAACGAGGCTGTACACCGACAATCTTCAGTTAACGGTCGATCGCCTCGGCAAATTGAAATACATCGGCGTGCATTGGATGTTGTTATACAGCCTAATTCTCTTTTACCAATTTACACCGCTGCAGATTGAGTGGATTGGCTTAGTGGTCATAGGGCTCTACTTGGCCATCACGGTTTTGATTATTCTTCGCAGACAGATGCTGGTCGAACCAGCAAACGGGTAACACAAAAAGTATGGACGAATTTGATTATATAATAGTGGGTGCGGGATCTGCGGGCTGCGTATTGGCGAATCGGATTTCAGCGAATTCCAGCAATAGCGTGCTACTTCTGGAAGCAGGCGGCAGCGACCGAAACATCTTCGTACAAATGCCCACGGCCTTGTCCTATCCCATGGCGATGGACAGGTTCAATTGGGGTTATCACTCCGACCCAGAACCGGGTTTGGACGGCAGGCGAATTTCTTGTCCTAGGGGGAAGGGCCTAGGAGGTACCTCAACAATAAACGGCATGGTCTATGTGCGGGGCAACGCTCACGACTTTGAAGAGTGGGAAACACTAGGAGCGAAAGGCTGGGGTTATCTAGACTGCCTGCCTTACTTCAAGCGTGCCGAATCATGGATTGGAGGGGGTGATACCTATCGCGGAGGAGACGGTCCCCTCGGCGTGTGTGGTGGCAACGACATGCGCATGAATCCCTTATACCGCAGCTTCATCGATGCCGGTGTAGAGGCCGGCTATCCCGAAACCAAAGATTACAATTCAGAGTATCAAGAAGGCTTTGGTCCAATGCACATGACGGTGCGAGGCGGCGTGAGGGAATCTACGGCGCGGGCCTATTTGAAACCCGTCATGCATCGATCGAATCTCAAAGTTATCACTAATGCCTTGGTGCATCGTGTCGAATTTGATGGAAAGCGCGCTACGGGTATATCTGTAGACACGGGGAAAGGCACAAGATCTATCCGGGCAACACGGGAGGTGATTCTGACAGCAGGTGCAATCGCCTCACCCATGCTGCTGCAACGTTCTGGTGTCGGCAGCGAAGAGGTTCTAGATGGGGCAGGTGTAGAGTCAGTGCATAGGTTGTCCGGTGTTGGAGAAAATCTACAAGACCATCTTGAAGTATATTTTCAATTTCATTGCAAGCAGCCTGTAAGCCTAAACAGCAAGCTGGGCCTAATCAGCAAGGCGTTAATAGGTGCCAGGTGGCTTCTGTTTAAGGACGGCCTCGGCGCAAGTAATCATTTCGAATCTTGCGCATTCATTCGGTCGAAGAGTGGCTTGAAATCGCCGGATATTCAGTATCACTTCTTGCCTGCCGCGATGCGCTATGACGGCACGCCCTCCATCCCTGGGCACGGCTTCCAAGTGCACGTTGGTCCAAACAAGCCCAAGAGTCGAGGCCGAGTGAGAATAAAATCAGCCGATGCCACAGAAGCTCCGAGTATTCTCTTCAATTATTATCAAGCTGATGAAGACATCGAAGCCTGGCGGCAGTGCATTCGCTTAACTCGGGAAATCATGCAGCAACCTGCCATGGATCCCTATCGCGGTGAAGAGATCCAGCCAGGTCTTAACGTTAGCAGTGATGCTCAGATAGATGCTTGGGTTAAACAGAATATTGAGAGTGCGTATCACCCAGCCGGCACCTGCAAGATGGGAGAGGCTGGCGACCCCTTAGCGGTGGTGGACAACCACTGCCGTGTGCATGGATTGAATAATTTGAGAGTAGTGGATGCCTCGGTATTTCCCAGCCTACCCAATGGCAATATCAACGCGCCGGTAATCATGGTGGCAGAGAAGATTGCTGATGTGATCCTGAGCGTTGATCCGCTGCTAGCCGCTACGGTCTCTATCAAAGTGCCCAAGGATTGGCAAAGCCGGCAGAGGGAAGGAAGCCCTGTAAGAGACGTCGAGTAACCATCACTAAAATCAGCTATAACTTGGCTGGCTATCGCTCCACTAATTGAATCAGTCAGTTAATTAGGTAGAATCAATGGCTGTTACCTTTTGTGGGTGGAATTACGCATAAGAGACAGCCCAGACCCGTAATGTAGACCTTGTGCTATTAATAGTGCCCGTAGGAGACACCTTGAATAATTCCTCGCAATATCCCAAACCTCGTTTTCTTTCCATAGTCATTGGCCTCACAGGCGCTCTCTTGTTGTGGATGGGAGTCTTGCTATTGGCAGCTGGCGGTTCGCTCTACTATGCCTTTGCGGGGGTTGTGCTGTTAGGCTGTGCCGTTTTTCTATTCCGAGGAGATGTACGAGGTGCGCAGCTCTACGGAGCATTCCTGCTTTTTACCTATCTGTGGGCACTTTACGAATCCGGTTTGGATGCCTGGGCATTAATGCCGCGTGTCGCTATGTTTAGCGTACTGGGTCTTTGGTTTGTTCTACCTCGAGTCCGCAGAGGATTATTGCAATCGACGCCTGCTCCCTTGTTCCAGCAACGATCAACTCAGGCCACGCTAGGAGGTCTGGCGCTGCTAGTCGTCGCCTTGTTTTTCACTACGGGCTTTGAGGTTGGCACGCCCAGTGCAGCCGGCACTGGACAGGTAAATAATGCGACAGGAGATTGGTCTAATTATGGCTCCTCTAAAACGGGCACTCGCTATGCCGCAACCGATCAGATAAGTCTTGAGAACATAGATCAATTGGAAAGGACGTGGGAAATTCGTACGGGTGTGCCCGGCGCATTCAAAGGCACGCCGATTCAGATCGATGACGGTCTGTATATGTGCACGGGGCAGAACATAATCCTGGCCCTGGACCCGGACACTGGCGAAGAGCGCTGGCGGTTCGATCCCGACCTGCAGTCGCCGAAGATTGGCTTCTGGGATACTTGCCGTGGAGTGACTTACTACGACAGTCCAGAGGCTAACCCTGCCGACGAGTGTGCTGAACGTATTCTTACTGCGACTACCGATGCTCGTTTGATTGCCGTTGATAAGAACACAGGTATTCCCTGCAGCGGCTTCGGTGTTAATGGTGAGATCAGTCTGCTTAGCGGCATGGGCGAAGTCGTGCCGGGATTCTATTTCGTGACTTCACCACCAACTATAGCCAATGACGTATTAGTGCTAGGTGGTTGGGTGCTCGATAATCAGATGACAGAAGAGCCATCGGGTGTAGTACGTGGATTCAATCCTATGACAGGCGAATTGGTTTGGGCCTGGGACATGGGGCGTGAAGATAGAACTGGTTTACCGGCACCGGGCGAGAACTATACGCGCGGCACGCCGAATGTGTGGAGCCTGACTAGTGCCGACGAAGAGCTTGGTCTTATCTATGTGCCAACGGGCAATGCCACTCCAGATTATTTCGGCGGGCATCGAAGCGAAGCTATGGAGAAATATGCGAGCTCGATAATTGCACTCGATGCGCGAACGGGTCGAGTTAGGTGGAGCTTTCAAACTACACATCACGATATCTGGGATTATGATGTTCCAGCACAGCCCACGCTGGTAGATATTCCGGTTGATGGTGTTATACGTAAGGCCGTTGTAGTACCGACCAAGCGTGCAGAAATATTTCTTCTCGACAGAGAGACTGGAGAACCAATCGCTGAGGTGGCAGAGCTGCCTACACCACAGACAGACATTCCCGAAGACTTCACAGTTGCTACGCAGCCGTTTTCAGTGGGCATGCCTTCTTTCGCCGACCAGCGCCTAACCGAAGCGGACATGTGGGGCATCACACCGTTCGATCAGGCCGCTTGTAGACTGCAATTCAAGCGGATGCGCTATGAGGGTCCTCTCACACCGCCGACTACAGGCCATGGTTCGCTATACTATCCAGGTGTTGCTGGCGGAATGAATTGGGGCAGTGTAGCTGTGGATGAGGTGAATCATCTGATGGTAGTCAACACCATGAACAACCCATCGGTAGTACGCCTTATTCCTAGAGAAGATGTTAGGGAAGATGAAGGGTACGGTATTGGAGGAGCGCAGTCTGGTACTCCCTATGCGGTCTATTCTTTCTTTTTTCTCTCACCCTTATTTGCACCTTGCATTGAGCCTCCCTATGGCGAGATGGCCGTAGTTGATCTCGCGTCGCAGGAACTACTATGGCGACGACCGCTGGGTACTGCTAAGGAGCAGGGTCCGCTGGGCATTCCCAGTAGATTGCCTCTGCCCATGGGTATGTTCTATAGCGCGGGTTCAATCGTCACTGGCGGTGGTTTGATCTTTAATGCCGGTGTTGTTGATAGTACCGCTCGTGCTCTAGATGTATTCACTGGAGAAGAGGTCTGGACTGACAGCCTTCCCGGATCGTCGACAGCGACCCCTATGAGTTATGTGAGCCCGACTACAGGCAAGCAATATGTCATCGTTACCGTGGCTGACGGTGGTGGTGCGCTACAACTCGAGGCGGCAGTTGACGATGATGTTGAAACCGGTGATGTGCAAGGCGGTTATGTAATTGCCTATAGCCTGCCCGATTAATAGAGACAGTTAAGTCGCGCAGGTTGGCGAAAAAATTTAGATGCGCTGGATGATGTATTAAAATTCGATACTAAAATTCAGATTCAATATTTTTATTTTTGGGGAGGTGTAAAGTTATGCGACAACTATTAAACAAAGACTGGGCGACAATGCTCAGCGGGTTCTTTTTTCTATTTAGTGTGTCATTAAGCAGTGCAGACATAGACCAGTTGCGCTTGGATGCCATCGCAGCGGACATGCAATCCCGAGTAGATGAAGAGCGACTATCCGGAGCAGTCCTAATGATTGCCCAAGATGGTGAGCTACAGATGAACAAAACTTTCGGACATCAGAACGTGGAAGACCAAGTGCCCATGGCTATGGATACAATCTTCCGCATCTTCTCCATGACTAAGCCGATCACCGGCACTGCTCTGATGATTCTCCATGATGAAGGCAAGTTTGAATTGAGCGATCCCGTATCCAAATACATTCCTGAACTTGCCGGTGTGCAGGTTTTCACGGAATCCGATGCAGAGGGCAGCATGCTTACCGAAGCGGCGAATCACGAGATGACTGTCCAGGAGCTGATGACTCATACCGGCGGCATCATGTATGTTCCGCCACTATCGAGCGGACCAGTGGCCCAAGCCATGATTGCTGCAGGCATCATGAGGCCCGATATTTCATTGGCGGACCAGATAGACAGCCTTGGAGAGTTACCTCTGGGATATCAACCGGGCTCGCAGTGGGAATACAGCTATTCCGTTGATGTACAGGGCTATCTCGTCGAGGTCTTGGCAGGTCAGACTTTCGATGTATTTCTAGAACAGAGAATTTTCGAACCATTGGGCATGATCGACACAGGCTTCTTTGTGCCAGCTGATAAAGCTCATCGTCTCGCGAGACAATACAACCAAGCTGCGGCAGGTGGTCTTACTCGGACAGATACGGGGCAGTTTCTCAGCAAGCCGGAATTTTTCTCCGGTGGAGGAGGGCTAACCTCAACCGCTAGCGACTATATGAAGTTTGCGCAGATGCATTTGAATAAGGGGGAGTTGGATGGCGTGCGAATCTTGTCTGAAGATGCTATAGCGATTATGCGAAGTAACCTCCTTCCAGAGGGTATCGACAATATTGCCAACATCTACCCTGGCAATGTATTCGGAGTCGACTTTGCTGTAGTGAGCGATTCAGATGCATTCAACGGAGTCCCTGAAGGTACGCATTGGTGGTGGGGAATTGCCGGTTCTTGGTTCTGGATTGATCCAGTACAGAACATAGTGTTCGTGGGCATGATCCAGAACGACAATATTTTCTATTCTATCCAGACCCACGGCACTATGCGTGAGTTGCTCTACAACTAAAATGAAAGAGCCTCAGGGGATCAAAATTTAATCTTCTGGGGCTCTTGTAAGCGCTATGGTTGTATTGCCATTTCCAATTTGGCAAACAACAACCATCCACGGCAGCACTATAAGGAAGAGCTATCATGAGCAAAGGTCAAAATAGTAAAAAGGAAACAAAAAAGAAAGCGGCACTGACTCCAAAAGAGAAGAAGGCTGCGAAGGCTGCAGCCAAACAAGGGAAGAGCACGCTTGGCAACTAAGCTTTCGAGAGGCTAAGACGGACCTTCGGTGGTGTGCTTTATGCTGGTTCTCCCAGCAGCAGCATTTGCAAACGAATAGAAAGCATAAGGGTAATTTTCTACATTTCTTTTAGAGGCGCATAGTTACGGTCTGAATGGCGGGATGCACAAGTCTAGTTTAGATGGTGTTAGTCAGGAGCTTAGCTTTATCCAGGAATTCCCTCCACACAATGCCATTGCACTTGAGGGAATCAATAGCTTCATAGAGCTCGTCCCCGCTGATCTTGTTCTTCTCATGCAGCAAGTAGAGCTCTGCGCAGCTATTGGCGTTATGCAGGGCAACAGCTAGAACAGATTGGGGTTCTTTTGTCTGTTCGAACAGGGCCATCCAAAATTTCTCTGGTAGCTTCCATTCTCGGGTAATGAAATAGAAAATGTCCATCGACATCTCCGACATTATGTCCTTGAATGCCATGCTGCCCGGCTCCCCCTCAGTGATCCCTTTACTGAAGGCCTCGTTGAGACAATTGAAGATGACGATTTTTCCTACGTCGTGGATGAGCCCTAGGAAATGCCCGAGAAATTTATCCTCGCCTTGCTCTTATGAAAAGCCGCGACAAAGATATGCGCAGTGTAGAGAGCGTTCCCAAATCAACCTTCCGAACATCTTGTAGTAGATAGCCTTAGAGAACAATAAAAAGGAGTTAGGATCAGAATACAGTAAGTTTAGAGAAACTCTGGCTGAATACTTCAAACAGGTTAGCAATCAGGCATAATAAAGCTCAGTGACACCATTAACGTATAAAATTCAGAATAGTAAGTAGATGGCTGATAGCTCAATAACGTCAAGTGTAGAACCAATTGTTGGGCCATTTACGGATATGGCACAACAACTTTCCTCTGTGGCTTGGAGCACAATGGCGGCTAATATTCCAGGTGATTTGCACTGGGATAGAATTCTCATCACTTTGTTCATAGCGATTCTTCTATTCTTCTACTACCAAGGGCGCGGCTCAAAGGGTGCCGATGGTGGTGAGCGTAAAGTCGGGATTTTGCAGTTCCTTCTGCCGATGGACATTTATACTCATGTATCTGCGCGCGTAGATATTTGGCTCTGGGTGTTGGAACGGTTCTTGCGACCTTTCTGGGCTGTTGCGCTATTCGCAACCGTGGGGACATTTACGGAGCAGTCTGTAATCGTAGGCCTCGAATTTTTATTCGGTGGAACACCTGCGGTGGAGACTAACTTCGTCTGGATGTTGCTCTATGCCCTGGTAAGTTTGCTCTGTTATGACTTCATCTTTTACGTGATTCATTACACTATGCATAAAGTCCCGGCCTTGTGGGCAATCCATAAAATACATCACTCCGCAGAAGTGCTGACTCCACTGACACGGTCTCGAGAACATTTCCTCGCAGGACCTATTTGGGCGACTGGATCGGCTTTCAGTTTTGGCTTTGCTGCGGGCCTATTTGCCTATCTATTCGATGGTGGGATTACTCAGGCAACGTTGTTTAATGTTGGATTCTTTTCTTTTTTACTCGGTTTGACCGGTGCTTTTCGGCACTACCATGTTCAGCTGCGCTACCCCAGATGGTTGGAAAAATGGATCCAAAGCCCGGCTATGCACCATACGCATCACAGTTATTTGAGAAAGCACTGGGATACCAATATGGCAGCCGTCACCAGCATCTATGACAGAATGTTTGGCACTCTCTATATTCCTGAGAAAGATGAATATACGCCTTGGGGAATCGGGCCGGAGACGCAGGATGAGTACCGAACATTCTGGCAAAACACTGCCGGGCCATTTCGAGACTGGTACAAGATGGTTGCCGGTGGAAGTTCGCCTCAAGCAGGGTCCGCGTCTGAATCGGTTCCTAAGAATGATGCGGAAGCTACATAAGTGGAGTCGCAGTAGAGCTGAGGTAGTCCTCGAGTGAATCGAAAACTGTCGAGGATTTTCAGTATTTTGCGAATGCCATTGTTTGGATTTCCCCTAAAGTTGCCGCTTCAAGGGCGCTTGTCTAAACAGAACCTAGTGTTTTGGGATTCTTCGTAATTTCACCAATAAATATCTGCTATGATGCGCTGCCCAGATCATCAGGCAACTCCAATGAATGCCGTTTCATTTGCTACTCTAGCCCTTAGGGCCGAACTCCTAGCGAGCATCGCGACGCTAGCCTATGATTCGATGACGCCAGTACAGGCGCAGGCTCTGCCGCATCTGCTCAGCGGCAAAGACCTGATTGCACAGGCCAAGACGGGTAGTGGTAAAACGGCGGCTTTTGCAATAGGTCTGCTCAATAAACTCGACGCGCAGTCATATAGCACCCAAGCGCTAGTCCTATGCCCCACTCGTGAGCTGGCGGAACAGGTCGCGGCAGAGATTCGCAGACTCGCCAGTGCTATTCCCAACATCAAGTTGCTCACCCTCTGCGGTGGAAAACCGATGGGTCCACAATTGGCCTCTTTGCGGCGTGATCCGCACATCGTTGTAGGAACGCCCGGGCGCATCTTAAAGCATCTCGAGAAGGAAACCTTACATCTAGGCGCAGTAGAAACACTCGTGCTGGATGAGGCTGACCGCATGTTGGACATGGGTTTTCTCGAGGATATCACAAAGATCATCGATAAGACGCCGGCCTCTAGACAAACGCTGCTGTTCTCTGCGACTTATCCTGAGGGCATCAAGGGAATCAGTGGTAGCGTGCAGCGTGATCCAATTGAAATTCGAGTGGAGGACAGTCACCACAGTCCAGACATCGAACAGGTCTTCTTCAAGGTCGAGAAAAGCGAGCGAATAGAGATGCTTTTCAACGTGCTTGCGCACTATCAGCCAGAGTCGGCTCTCATATTCTGCAACACTAAGCAGCAGTGCCATGAGTTAGGCAAGGAATTACGTGAGCTTGATCTACATGCACTGGCTCTGCACGGTGATCTGGAGCAGTTCGAGCGAGATCAAGTTCTTGCTCAATTCTCCGGTAAGAGTAGCTCGATACTTATCGCTACTGACGTGGCTGCGCGCGGCCTCGATGTTAAGGAGTTGGCTGCTGTCATTAATTTCGAGCTTAGTCGCGACCCTGAAGTACATATTCATCGTATAGGACGCACGGCTCGGGCAGGCAGTAAGGGGCTCGCGGTGAGCCTGTTCACTGCTTCGGATAAGCGGCACTTGCAAGCCATAGAAGAGTATCAAGGCTCGGCTGCAAAAATAGTGAGTACGACAACGCTGACTGTACCTGCAAATTTCAAACTCTACCCACCCATGGTCACGCTATTCGTAAATGGTGGACGTAAGGAAAAGGTTAGGGCGGGGGACTTGCTTGGTGCGCTGACGGCTAACGGTGAAATCACCGGCGCTCAGATTGGTAAGATCACGCTGTTCGACAAAATGGCTTACGTCGCCGTTGAGCAACAGGTAGCGAAGCTGGCATTGACGATTCTTGCTGATGGAAAAATCAAAGGCAGGAAATTCAGGGTACGCCGATTGCGCTAGTTGCAATTTAGCATTACTAAGCTCTCTTAACTCACCATCAGTTTTCTACTGTTATAGTTGGGCTGGGGATAAAGCCGATACGGTGCGCAATTGCCAGCAGCCGTTGATCTGCTTTTACCGATACGGGATTCAGATAGATCTGCCATGTAGTTCCAACTTCATCGCCCTCGCTTAGCAGTTGAAAACCAATGCTGGCTCCCTCGGTTCCACTATGCAGTGTTATAAGTCCACCGTTACTGGATTTTTTCGCAATAGGAGCTAGCGTCGCAGGTTGAACTCCGTTCGGCCACATGCTTTCTATTAGTTCAACTTCGGGCATCAATCCTTTGTCATCAATGAAGCTCATCCAACTATCCATCTCTTTCCTGAGCTCGGCTAATTTGCCAGTATAGGCAGGGTCTGCGGCAATATTGTTTAATTCATAAGGGTCATTGAGAACATCGAATAACTCTTCTCGCTCTTTCGATGTTCTAAACCACTGTGCTTGAGCCGGGCTCAACTCGCCAGCATCGCGCATGCGCAGAAGCTCTTGCATAGCTGGCATCTGCTCGCGGTAAGGAAGCGGCACATAGTAAGGTTTCTCGGGGTTGAAGTTCCGTAAATATTTGAATCGGTCGTCTCGAACCGCCCGAATCATGTCGTACTTAGAATCAAAGCGATCGGCTGCGCCATGTACATAGTCTCGAGCAGCTGTGGTCGCGTATTCACCTACGAATGCCCTGCCATCGACATAGTCTGGTGGTTCGATTCCGGCGAGTGAAAGAATGGTCGATTTAAAATCAACGAAGCTTATGAGTTGCTCATCAGTTTCTCCCGCTCTATATTGATCAGGGAAACGTATAATGAGTGGCAGATGCATGCCGGAGTCGTATAACAATCTTTTTTGGCGGGGCAACGGGCCGCCGTGATCGGTGTACCAGAAGATGATTGTGCTGTCCATCAAGCCATCCTCTTCCAGTTGGTCGAGAATTTCTCCCACTTGCCGATCCATGGCGACAATGTTGGAATACACTCGCCGTATATCCTGCCGGCCGATCTCAGTGTCTGCTAAATAAGGTGGAACGGGTACCGCCAGGTTCTCATCCACCAATAGTGGATTCTCAGCTTGTCTCCAAATTTGTGATTCGTGTGTAATTCCAAAATTGAAGATTGAAAAAAATGGTTGTCCTTCAGCGCGATTACGCCAATGCGCGGTATTGCTGCTTTCATCCCATGCTGTAACAGACTTACGAAATTGATAGTCCTCTTTCGCATTGTTGCTTGTATAGTAGCCAGCCTCCCTAAAATACTGGCTGTGCATTTTTACATAAGACGGCGGGACTGCTTCGTAGGGAATGATTCCTTCGACACCAAAATCTGCGATGTTTGTTGTACGCATGTGTTGGGCGCCAATTCGATTCTGATACATGCCTGTTGCTATGGCTGCACGACTTGGGGCGCAGACTCCTGAGCTTGAAAACACCTGAGTATAACGAATGCCTTCATTGGCGAGGCGGGTCAAATTTGGCGTAGCTACAGTATTATCCCCAAAAGGAGGGATGATTGGGCTTAGGTCTTCGGCGACTAGCCAAAGGATGTTGGGTGTTCTTGGAAGTATTGGCCCTTTCTGAGAGTCAGTCTGAGTCGGAGTGAGGTAACTGCACTGGCCTAAAGCCAGAACCAATAGTGGCAGAGTTAGGGCTTTGATCGTATTCATAGAAAAGCCTAGTAAGAAACGAGAAGTTCGAAAATACATTCGTCTAGTTTTCTAATAATGATTGTTAGGTAAATTTTAGAAAGCCTAGTACTAATAAATATTCTGGCAGTGATCGAATTCACTGCCCTAGTTTATAACTGTTCTAAATCCAATATGACTTGTACCGAGGCCATTGTCTTGCGCTTCTCTAGCCGCCGGCCTGAATCGCAAGCAATAGTTTTCCGCACACAGATAAGATCCACCCTTGATAACTTTTGCAGGCACACCGTCTGCGGAAGAGCCAAGCGATTGCTGCAGAGTAGGCCCAGTCGGATTTATTGCGTCTATTGGGTTGTGCTGCGGGGCATACCAGTTTGAGGTCCATTCCCAAACGTTGCCGATCAAGTCATAGGCGCCGTAGTCATTGGCGCCGAAACAACCTACAGGCGCCAAACCTTGATGACCATCTTCGGCATTGTCTTCTAGTGGGAATATGCCCTGCCAGGTATTTGCGTGATGCTGTCCGTGTGGGGCCAATTCGTTGCCATCCCAAGGGAATACCGTATTGCGTCGGCTGCGTGCCGCAAGTTCGAATTGCGCCTCTGTAGGAAGCGAGCGACCTGCCCAACTGGCGTAGGCCTCCGCGTCCTCAAAGGCGACATGAATTACTGGATAGAGATCCCTTCCTTCAATGCCGCTACCGGGGCCATAGGGATGACGCCAATCAGTGCCCGGAATCCAAGACCACCCTTGGGTAGGATCTTGTCCAGACTCTCCAAGCGTGAATACAACTGAGCCAGCCCTAAGGAAATCTTCGGGTACATCACTCGGCCAATCAGCTGGGTCGGGAGAGCGCTCGGCCACTGTCACGTAGTCAGTTTCCGCAACAAAACTCGCGAACTGCACATTAGTGACTTCGTGTGCATCGATCCAGAAGCCATCTACTGAAACTCTGTGCACCGGGCCCTCCTCGGAGTAGAGTCTGTCGTCGCCCATAACGAAGTCCGCGCCGTTCACCCACACTGAAGCACCCGTTTCATCGAGGCACTGACTCGCGCTATGAGACTGAGCAAAGCCTGATTGACCTGCCATGAGTAGAATGAAGAGGGCGGTGATTGAAAAGGGTTTCATAGTTAAGTTAGTGAGCTCAAGTTGTGGGAAGTAAATGCAAGCGAGGTCAGAGTAAGACTATCGGAAATTTACTCTGACCTCATCACTTACACCGCACCAATTATATTACAGACTGATTGCGATGGTCGCCGAACTTTGGACGTACTACTTTCTTTAATGGAATATTCATACCGCCGGTAGATTCGAGCCAGTCATAGACTTCGTTTGCGTAGCCTGTGATGCGTTCTTGATGTTCAGGCGCGTCGATAAGGTTCTGCATCTCATAGGGGTCGGTTTGAAGGTCATAGAACTCATTAGTGTCCCACACGCCGTGGTAGCGAATGTATTTGTAGCGTTGTGTGCGTATGCCGAACATGGTCGGAGTCTGCGGAAAATCCATCTCCCAGTAATATTCGTAAAAGATACGGTCGCGCCAGGCAACTTCTTCTCGGTTTAAAAGTGGGATAAAAGATGCGCCTTGCATATGAACTGGCATGGCCAAGCCTGCGGCCTCTAAGATAGTTGGTGCGATGTCTATATTCTGCACCAAGGCATCGATCGGAGCTCCACCCTCAAGGTATGAAGGCCACCTAACTAACAGGGGTACTTTTGCCGACTCCTCATAGAAATGGCGCTTGTCTATCAGCCCATGTTCGCCGAAGGAGAAACCGTTGTCTCCCATGTAGATCACCAGCGTATCTTCAGCCAGTCCATTTGCATCCAGGTAATCCAATACTGCGCCCACGCTCTCATCAATGCCCATCAGAGTTTCGGTGTAACGCTGGAAGAACTCTTCGAATTCGATGTCACCATGGTACATGTAGTCGACTCCATGCCAGGATTCGCGCTGTTGCTTTACCCAGTCGGGGATTCGATTCTCGCCATAGTAGTCGCGCCCTCGTAGTGGCTCACTATCTGCATTGGCTGTAGGTAGTTCAGGAATGCCATAGCTGGGAACATCAAAGCTAGGTGGATAGACGACGGCTTCGCCCTCGTAAAGACCTTGATGGCGCTCGGCTGGTTGAAATTGGGAATGCACAGCCTTGTGAGAGAGATACAGGAAGAATGGCTGGTCCTGCTCACGATTATCTAGCCAGTCGACGGCGTGTTCGGTTAAGACATCAGTGATGTAAGTGGATTCATCGTACGTTGTACGCTCGCCATTGATATTAAGTGTTGGGCCATAGTAGACACCTTGCCCGCGAAAACTCTCCCAATGATCGAAACCCGGTTGCGGCTCGTCACTGTGGTTTCCCATATGCCACTTGCCGAAGTAGCTGGTCTGATATCCCGCTTCCTGCAGATACTCGGGAAAGAAAGTGAGGTTGCCAGGGTCGGGTGCGGCATTGTCGATTACTGTATGAGTATGTGAATATAGGCCTGTGAGGATGGATGCCCGAGAGGGTGAGCACAGGGAGGTGGTGACATAGGTATTGGGGAAGTAGGCACCCTCGCTAGCTAAACGATCCAAATTCGGAGTCTCCAACCACGGCACCTTGCCTGTAAAGCCCATGAAATCGAAGCGATGGTCGTCCGTCAGGATGTAGATGACATTCTTTGGGCTGGCGTTCGCCAGCGGTTCCAAGCGCAACGGGTTATCTTCGCTGCTGCAACTTACTAGCAGGGCAGAAGCTAGACAGGTCGATAGAATTTGGATATTTCCCATAGTGACTCACCGTGATTGCATGACTTAGCCGACAATTCAGCTTCTTCACTATCCACCTATTTGCGAGCCAATGGAACGGGTAATTGCAGCAGCTGGTCAGCATTAGCTTCAGGCTTTGGACTAAACTTCTGCGAACGCCCTAGCACATTGTCGGCGCCGTACCAGTTGCCGTTTATATCAACACCAAATTCATGTAGCTCTCCAAACTCGCCTGGCTTATTCCCATGTGCATCCCAGGAGAACAATCTATTGCCATCTGTGTCAAATTTGATAATTCGTACGGGCTGATTGTCAGATACCCACACGTCTTGATTTTCCGTGATCAAAATATAATTTGGAAAGTTCAAACCTGGCCAAGTTGCTAGGTGTTTCCCGTTAGGACCGAACACTTGGATACGATCGTTATTTCGATCGGCAACATAGATGCGATCCTGATTGTCTGTTGCAATTGAATGCACGGCGTCAAACTGCCCCTGGCCGCTTCCCTCGCTTCCCCATGCGGTAAGGTAATTTCCATCTTTATCAAATTTGATTACTCGTGAATTGGTAAGCCCATCTGCAACAACTATGCTGCCGTCTCGAAGAAACGCAAGATCTTGTGGCGTCCCTAGATGTGTTCCATCGTTGGCTGTTTCATTTTCGATGCCAAGTGTCATCAACAACTCTTTGCCGTCATTTGAGAAGGCATGGATCTGATGGCGTCCAGAGTTTACGACCCACACTCGTCTCTCAGGATCATAAGGACTGATCGCTATCATGTGTGGCCCACCAGTGCCTTCAAATAAATGGTCCCATTGATTCCAATTCTCAATGAGTTCTCCTTCGTCGTTAACGACAAAGATCACATTCTTCATTTGTCGAATTGTGCCTTCGGGCGGAGACAGTGCGGACAAGCCTTCAACAGAGCCGTAAAAATAGTCGAATCCATCGGGTAGGGGGTCAGGGATGTGAAGCTCACCTCGTTGAATAACAAATATCCTTTCGCTCGACTCTACGAAAAGCCCAGGATGCGAGCCCCAAATAAAGCCAGGCTCTGAAAACGGCTCAAGCCATTCGGGCTCAGCACTATAAGGTGACTCGCCATGATTCGACGTTGGTGGATACTGATCGGTCCAGGACTGGGCGCTAACAGTAGAAGTTGTCATTGCTATGAGCGAGCAGCCTATAGCGGTAAAGGTTCCAAAAAGTCTCATAGTCTATTCTCTGTGTTGTTATGAACTATTTTCCGAGACTATCTCTGCCCCGAGTATCTGACTTGTATCACGCTAGCGATATTGCGAGCGTGAAGACTAAATAAAATGCCGGCAGGTCGTTTTTAGAATCTATGACACTTTATTAATCGGGCTCCATCACTGTTGAATACGCAGTAGAGGTAATCGAAAATACCTTAGCATACCTATGCTATGGGGAAAAGTTAGCGGCTCTCTGCGCGGCTAGATATTAAAATTAAGGCATTGTCAGCTCTTGATTTGAGGTTGAAGAAAAAGCTGGCATAGTGCAAAGCAGAATGCTGTTACAATTCACCCTGAGATCTTCTGTGAACTGTTTAGTGCCGTCAGTAGAATTAGGAAAAGCAAGCCGATGGGTGAGGAGTCGAAAAATAGTTCAGGCAAGCCGCAGTCGGGCTCCATCGGTTGGGGCCGCATCTACATAAGCGTTCTAATATTCACAGTAATCGTTATTGTCTTGCTCTATTTCTTCTCACAATACTACAGCGGTTAACCCATGCATCTCGTAGATTGGTCGATAGTTATCGCCTACCTTGCTTATGTTATCTGGCATGGGCTAAAGCTCAGTCGCGGGACTACCGACACGGAAGGATTCTTTCTGGCAGGTCGTTCTCTTCCCTGGTGGGCGGTTGGCCTGTCGGTTATGGCGACACAGATGTCAGCGATAACTTTGATTGGCACTACTGGGCAGGCCTACGAAGATGGCATGCGTTTCATCCAGTTTTATTTTGGCCTACCCCTAGCAATGATCATCCTCTGCGTGACCGCGGTGCCTCTATTCTATCGAGCACGGGTGTTCACCGCTTACGAATACCTCGAGCAGCGCTTTGATGTAAAGACGCGCACCTTGACGAGTTTCTTCTTTCTTCTTTCCCGCGGGCTTGGCGTTGGTGTAATCATCGCGGCTCCGGCTGTTGTACTGTCGATAGTCTTAGGTTGGGATGAGTTGGTGACGATTTTCGTGATCGGGCTATCCACTACCCTCTATACCATGCTCGGAGGTGTGCAGTCGGTAACCTGGACCGATGTAAAGCAGATGGCCATTATCTTGGTAGGACTGAGCCTGTGTGTGTTTGTCATCATTACGAATCTTCCTGCGGGCGTGTCGTTTAATGACGCGATGAATGTTGCCGGCGCCGCCGGAAAGCTGGAGACCATAGATTTCAGCTTCGATCTCAATGAACGGTATACGTTTTGGTCAGGGACGATAGCCGCGTTATTTCTCTTCCTATCTTATTTCGGCTGCGACCAAAGCCAGGTGCAGCGCTATTTGACGGCACGCTCAGTTGATGAGGGGCGCGTCTCCCTACTCATGTCTGCCTTTCTGAAAATCCCAATGCAGTTTCTATTCCTGCTAGTCGGCATACTGGTCTTCGTTTTCTATCTATTTAGCACCCCACCGATGATCTTCAATGAAGTGGATGTGACTCGGGCGGCGGCAGTGCAGCCTCTCGAACACGAACGGCTGCAGGGAGAGTTTGCTGACGCACATCAGCTGCGGCACTTGGCGGCGTTGAGGTTTATAGAGCAGCAGAACACTGCAGAGGGGATTACTGCTCGAGCGGACTATATTGCCGCCAACGAGGCCTATCAGGATAAGCGCCGTGAGGCGACCGAGTTTGTGCGGCAGACGAATGGCGATAGCTCGTTTAGCGACGTTAACTATGTGTTCCCCGTGTTTGTTATAGAGAATATGCCGCTGGGGTTAGTGGGGTTAATAGTCGCTGCGATTCTCGCCGCGGCGATGTCGAGCGTCGCGGCGGAACTTAACGCGCTGGCAACTGCATCTACTATGGATTTCTACCGCCGCCACATTAACGTTAATAGCTCGGAAAAAGAGATGCTTCGGTTCGGGCGATTGTCCACCTTGGCATGGGGCGTATTCGCCTGCATTATCGCCACCTTTGCGACTAATTTAGGTTCGCTAATCGAGGTTGTGAATACTTTCGGTTCGTTCTTCTACGGTTCCCTGTTAGGGGTCTTCGTGTTAGCTTTTGCGGTGCCTCGAGCCAAGTCGGCAGGAGCTTTTTACGGCTTGTTGTTCGGCATAGTGTCAGTCTGGATTGCCAGCTCAACTACCGACATTGCTTTTCTTTGGTTCAATGTTGTGGGTTGCTTGGTCACTGTCGCTGCGGGATACCTCATTAGCATTGTGCGGTGAGAAAGAATTTTTGGGGAGAACAATGTACAAAAAATATCATGCCCTGATTGCGTTGCTGATGCTAACAGTAGCAACGCCACTTTCAGTTGAAGCGCAAGTACGGGCCATCTACGACCAAGGAAGCGGCGCGCTGATTCGACAGTTGCTGCGCTTGAGCACTACTGCAAGCGTCATGCATACCGGTGCGCATCCCGACGACGAAGATTCAGCTTTGGTGGCCTACCATGCACGACGACTGCATGCGCGCACTGCCTACCTGTCGCTCACGCGTGGTTCCGGAGGGCAGAACATCATCGGTGTTGAGCAGTCGGATGCGCTTGGCGTGATACGCACCGAGGAGCTGTTACAGGCTAGGAGCCTAGACGGAGCCGAGCAGCTATTTACGCGTGCTAACGACTTCGGGTTCTCCAAGTATCGGACAGAAGCCTCCCGCGTCTGGCCTGAAGAATTGCTACTCGATGACATGGTGCGCGCCATTAGAACATTTCGCCCTAACGTAATCGTGTCTCGCTGGAATGGCACCTCCGCCGATGGCCATGGGCATCACCAGTTTGCGGGTTACCTGACTCCTTTGGCTCTGGAAGCCGCGGCCGATTCGAGTCGATTCCCCGAGCAAATCGAGCAAGGTCTAACACCCTGGCATGTTCAGAAGTTTTATACAGGCCGGGCTTTCACAGGGAGCTCCCGCAATGCCCAGGCAGCGGAACAGACGGCACTACTCATCAACACTGGTGAATACGACCCTGTAACCGGGCGTAGCTATTTTGAAATTGGCATGCAGGGTAGGAGTCAGCAGAAAACGCAGCAAATGGGTTCGCTAGAGCTGCGTGGTAGCCAGCAATCTCAGCTGTTTCTCCTATCATCGCAGATTGGTACGTCCGCCGCCGAAAGCTCCATCTTCTCGGGAATCGATACTACAATCAGTGGAATCTCGAATCTGGAGCAAGCCCCTGGGTTGGTATTCGTTGAATTGCTATCTGCGTTGCAGCAAAGTGTTGATGACTTAGTGTCCAACTATAATCCTCTGAACCCACAGGCTCTTATTCCTAGTCTTGTCGATGGGCTTGAACTCGCCCGTGAAGCAAGTGATGCAGCGCAAACGGGGGATGCGAAGCGACTACTCGATGAAAAAGTCAGCGAATTCGAGAAGGCTATTGTGCTCGCCGCCGGAGTCTCGATCGATGCGCTAGCCGAGTCGGAAACCGCGATTCCCGGCACTGTTTTGACAGTCGCGGTGCGAGCGTTCATGGCGCAGCCGTCGCAAGTTCTGCTGCGGGAGGCTTATCTTTCCGTTCCCGTAGGGTGGTCGGTCTCTAAGTCCAATGTTCAGATACTCAGTAATGAGCGCTCCTCCCGGCGCAGAGAACAGGGCGACGCCGAGCTGTTCTTCGATGTCACCGTTCCCGTTACAGCCGATCCGACCGAGCCTTACTGGTTGGCATTACCACGTGAGGGCGCTGCCTATGATTGGAGTTCGGCAGGCGAGGCTCGCACACAGCCCTTCGCCGCGCCTCTGCTTCAGGCAGTAGTGACGCTTGAAATTGGCGGAACACAGATTACGATTCGGCAAGAGGTTGAGCATCGCCTGGTTGACCGCATTCGTGGCGAGATCCGGCGCCGGTTAGATGTGGTGTCGGCAATATCTGTAGAGCCGGGCACCGACCTTGTAGTAGTGCCAGTGTCTGCCGGCAATGAACCTCGAGAGTTGTTATTGACTGTTCGTAATAATACTTCGCAGGAAGTAGCAGGTAGGGCGCAGTTCGAGGTGCCTCAGGGTTGGATGCTGGAGCCTCCTAGTGCCGAATTTTCCCTGGCAGCCGCGCCTGCGACTACTACGTTAGGATTTCGGGTAACTATGGCTCAAGGTGTCAGTGCAGGAGAATACAATCTGGCGGCCAGCGCCACAGTCGATGGCACACGGTACAAAAAGGCGATGACAGAAATCGCCTATCCTCATATTAGAACCCACCGCGTTTACTCGGCGTCAATCACTGAATTCGAAGTCGTCGACGTGAGCGTCGCTGCCTCCCGAGTTGGCTACGTCATGGGTAGTGGCGATACCGTCCCTGAAGCGCTGCGCCGTCTTGGCGTGGAAGTCATGCTGTTAACCGACGCCGACTTAACTACTGGCGACCTTTCTGGCTTTGACGCTATCGTTGTGGGTATCAGGGCATCGCAGACTCGTGCTGCCTATGTCGCGAATAACCGGCGCCTTCTTGAATACGCGGAACAAGGCGGTAATTTGATCGTGCAGTATCAGCAGCCTGACTTCATCGCCAAGGGCCTCGCTCCCTATACGGCAAGCATGGATGGCAATGTACGCGTTGTTGATGAAACCGCTGCAATCGTGGTGCTCGAACCAGATCACCCGGTCTTTACCTTTCCCAATCGGATAGATGCTCGAGATTTCGATGGCTGGGTCCAAGAGCGTAGTAATTACAACTTTACCAGTTTCGATCGCGATCGCTATATTCCCCTCACCGAAGCGCACGACCAAGGCGAACCCAATAGTGAGGGAGCCATGCTGTATGCAAAGATCGGTGACGGACATTACGTATACACATCCTATTCATGGTTCCGGCAGTTACCCAACGGGGTACCCGGAGCCTATCGATTGTTCGCCAATCTACTGAGCCTGTCTGCCGCAGCTAACTAAGAGTATTACACCATGAGTGAAAAATTCCCCGCCCAGGGATACAAAGATAACGTACTCAGCGACTGCTTTGCTGATGCCCAACGCTACTTTCTTGACCACTATGTGGATGTGGATCGTGCTCACGTGGTGATGCTTGCGGAGCAAAATATCATTACGGGCGAAGAGCTAAAGCTCATACTGCAGGCCATCGGGGGGCTGGATGTTGAGGCCATGCGCAACGCCGAATATGACGGCAGCGTGGAGGATCTGTTCTACTATATCCAGCGTGAAATCGCAGCAGGCTGCGGCAACTCCGATATTGCTGGTAAGGTGCACACCGCCCGTAGCCGCAACGATATCGATGTTACGATTTACCGTTTGTATCTGCGGCAGCAGACGCTCGATTTAATTGAGGTTTGTTCTACGCTACACAATGTCTTTCTAGATCTGGCGGCAGCACATCACGAATCTCTAATGCCCGCTTACACTCATACCCAACCGGCACAACCTACCACTATCGCGCACTATCTTCTGGCGATGGCGGAAAACACCGGTCGCGACATAGCTCGAATACGGCGCGCCTACGAAAACATGAACCGCTGTCCGCTCGGTGCCTGTGCAATTACCACGACAGGATTCCCTATCGATAGAGCGCGGGTTGCAGATCTACTCGGCTTCGATGGGCCGACGCGAAACTCCTACGGTTCAATCGCCTCTGTGGACTATTTCACTGAGCTGCTCGGATCAGTTTCTGGCTTGCTTATTAACGTGGGCAAGTTTGCTCAAGAATTTCTGCTAATGGCGATGGTGGAATTCGATGTTATCCGCCTTCCAGACGGCTATGTACAGGCCTCATCGATAATGCCGCAAAAGAGAAATCCGGTCGCTATCGAGCATGTGCGAGCGATTGCCAGTAAGGCTCTTGGCCAGGTGCTCGGTGTGCTGACGAGCGTTCACAACACACCGTTTGGCGATATTAACGACGTCGAGGATGACCTTCAGCCACTCAACTTCTCAGCGCTTAGAGATTCGAATCGTGCGGTATCACTACTTGGGCATGCGCTGGCAGCGGCAGAATTCAATCTCGATTTACTTCGCGAAAGAGCCGAAGCCAACTTTATTACCGTTACGGAGCTCGCCGATACTATCGTGCGCCGGGAAAACCTTCCCTTCAGCAAGGCTCATGCGATTGTCGCTGATTGTGTGAAGCGAGCCACCGCTGCAGGCAGCGGCGTTAGCTTCGATATTCTACAAGCGGCGGCGAAGGAAGAAATCGGTAGAACCTTAGATTTGACTGCCAGCGAATTGGAAGAGGCCCTATCGGCTGAGAATTTTGTCCGCATTCGCACCATCTATGGCGGACCCGCACCGGATGAAACAAAGGAGGCGCTAGCAGAGCAACGAGAAGCGCAAACGGGAAACAATGCTTGGCTGCTAGAGCGTCGAGGCAATCTGAAGCGAGCAAAAGAAAATTTGGATGCCCAAATAAAGTTAGCGCTGCTCTAAGACTGATGCGGTTCAGGTTCGAAAGATTTGTAATGCTACTCGAATTGAATATGATATGTCTGAATGGGAAAAGTTGAGCAAGGATTGGCGGCACTGCAATACCTTGCGGGAATTCATTGATGCTCAGTCAGAAAATCGAGCTGATGCAGTTCATAGGTAAAGCCCTTCAATAGTGAAGAATGCTGTTAGTAACAATGTGAAATCTCATAAGTAGTTTTGATTCCATCGATGACTATTTCGATTACATCAAATAGGTATTTCCCAATTAGTAATTTCCCGAGTGGAGCCGATGGTGTAATTACCACTATCTCTATGTTATTGATCTGTACTTTCAATCCAGCAGCGCCGGGTCCGATAAATACAACTCTGCTTGTATTTTCAAAACTCAATGTGACAATGCAGCCTGGACCTATTGCTTGATTTTCTGCCTGTACCAGGCTTGAAACCTTTCTGAATTCATCAAGTTCATGCTGACATTCCGTAGCTCTTTTTGACTGTCCATGGGCTAGGTAAGCGGCTTCAAGGCCTAGGGTGTCGTACTTGTTCTGCGCCACATTTTCGCTGTGAGTTGCGCTCGCGTGGGCTTGGTCTACGGCTTTTGTAGCATTGGCTAAAACTTGCTCAAGTGCTCCAATAATATGAGCAAGAACAATTTCCTTGTTGGGTTCTATTGAGCTTATATCAGTTCACCCAAGGCTAGGATGGCATCTTTAAGTTGAAGGTCGCTCAGGTAGGGAGCGGGACCAAAGCGCAAGAACCCGTCTCTTTGGTCAGTCCATATATCCCTTTGTTTGAGTGCTTGTTGAATACTTGCTGCTTGATTGGTTCGAAGTGATAAAAATCCGGCTATAGATTCTAAAGGAATATCGGCCCTCGAAATAAGTTTCTTATCACAATTGAGTTCATCAAAACTCATTCTAAGTATGCCGATTTGATGTTGGCTAAGTGTTCGCAAAAAATTGGGTGTGAGTTCTTTTTCTTCAAAAAAATCGATAACGGCACAGGCACGATAGTGGCTAATGGGATCGTAAGTGCTGCCCTGAAATCGATCACCTCCTCGAGGGTACTGTGTTCGATTAAGGTCCGGCGTCTGTTCTAATTCACCGAATTCTGCATACCAGCCAGTCACTATCGGCCGTAGGTCGCATTGAGCCGGAATACGTAAAAAGCAATTACCTTCACCAAATTGGCAGTATTTATAGCCGCCCCCGACGAGGTAAGCGTTATCTAGGCCATTGGCTTTTACGTCAAATGGAAGAACGTTTAGTGCATGGTAAACATCCACCAATAAGGGGATGGCTTTTTCCGTAGTGGTTTCTCCCAATAATGCAAGATGGGGAATGATAACGGCATTTTTAAACATCACCGCTGACAACATAACTGCTGTCGTATTTTCAGTGATTTGGGCATTCATTCTCTCGCACAATGAGTCAAATGGAGAAACTGGTACTCGAATTATTTCCACGCCTTCTTCTTCTAGCCGGTGAAGTTGTCGGCGCATGGAGTAAAACTCGCCATCAGTTGTTACGATACGTTTTCTTTTTCTCCAATCGAGAGCGGAGAGAAAACGAACCAATAGATCGTGGGTATTTTGCGCCAATACATAATTTTCATGAGAGGAGTCTCCCAGTAGTTGAGCGTAGAACTGTTTTAGCTTGTCCGCTTTTTTAAAGGCCTTGCCCCATTTGTCATCGACTGATGCGGTTGCATCACGCCAAGCTTCTTGCAAGCCTAGCTGGGCGCGATCGGGCCATGCTTGATGTGAATGGCCCGTCAACAAAGTTCTTTGGGTAACAGAAAATTCTTTGTAGTGCTCGGAAATACTAAAATTGTCTAGCTGATTAGAAGTCATTTATAAACTCATACGAACTTGCCATAGATCTGGGAAAATCGGTTTATCTAGAGAGGCCATTAAATAGTTTGCTCCCTCTGATCCGCCGGTGCCTTGCTTCATTCCTATCGTTCTTTGAACCATTTTCACGTGGCGGTAACGCCATTCCTGAATGCCTTCATCGAGATCAATTAGCGATTCACATAATTGAGTTAGCTTCGGATCTGTGTGGTAAATTTCCTCAAGAATTTTGACGATAGGATCACTTGCGACTATTTCAGACTGCGACACCGTTGCTAACATTTCTTTTGGCACTGAGTACCCACGTCCGGCAACAAAGTTTAAAAAAGCATCCCAAAGGCTTGGGTTCTTTAGCCTAGTCTTAAGACTTGCAAATTCTTTGCTGTCTGGGGAGTAGCGGCTCAATACCGATTCTCTTTTATATCCAAGAGCAAATTCGATCTCTCGAAATTGAACGCTCTGAAGTCCGCTTGCGGAGTCCAAGCGGCTACGAAATGCACTAAAATCCTGGGGTGTCATTGTCTCAATAACATCAACTTGAGAGACCATAACCTTTATGATATTACGAACACGCTTTAGTACGTGTAGTGTACGGCCCAGATCCCCTGTGTGGAGTTGTTTGCAAACAAAGTCTAGCTCGTGCAGCAATTGCTTAAACCAAAGCTCAAATACTTGATGGATGATGATGAACAATAGTTCGTCATGTTCCGCGCCATCGGGGTTATCCTGCGAGCGCGGCTCTTGAGCATTGAGTATTTTTTCGAGTAGTAAA
>Ga0308025_1000228_pt1 | contig 30955 bp, 22 predicted proteins | sample Neamet422_FD_201298 | JGI IMG/M metagenome (GOLD analysis project Ga0308025, IMG submission 201298) | Marine microbial communities from water near the shore, Antarctic Ocean - #422 | ecosystem: Environmental > Aquatic > Marine > Unclassified | place: Southern Ocean | collected 2014-10-03
CAAGCAAGACAAACAAAATTGAAATTGCTAGCAAGACCCAGATTTTCTTTTTCTGTTCCCGCTGACTGTCGGGCTTGAGCAAGACCGTGCCCGCTGTCTCATCTGCCATAGTACAGCCAAGGCAAGACAAGGTAAAGATTCCAATGTCTCTTATGGGCTGGTACAGATAACCGATATACCATTCCCGTGAAATCGCAAGGGTTCTCTCAAACCCCTCAAGACATTATGGAAGAGTACAATGGGTGGTCAGTCCCCCAGCACACTGCCTACCCTCGTATTCATGACCAGGTCACTGCTAAGAAAGCAATTCAACCAAACAAGCCCAGACCGGCATCAACCTTCGGTTCGCTTGTGAAGAAACGGAATGGTGGTCGAGATCTGCGCTTGCATCGCCTGGTTCACGACCAGCTGCCCAATTTGAGGAAATACAAACTGCAGCATACGGCAAATTGAGTTCTCGCGCTAATTTTGCTTCTCGAGGCATGGTCATGCCAACCATATGACCGCCCAATGAATCGATTGCATCAATTTCAGCCTTGGTTTCGAAATGTGGTCCTTGAGCAAGCCAATACGTGTAGAAGATTCGTTCATCAGCTGAGAAGTTTTGAACTGAACGTAAGACTGTATTTAGACGCTGATTGAGTCCCGAATCAAAAGGTTCAGTTACAGATGTAAAGACTGCTGAATCATCATGAAATGTAGACGCAACACCCGTAAAATCAATGTATTGTTCTGCTAATCCAACTTTCCCTGGTGGGAAATCAGCAGGGATCGCACCAACGGAGCAAACCGCCATAACCGCTTCACAACCTGCATCAGCAAGAGCACGCATATTCGCACGGTGCTCAATTTTATGAGGTGGTTTACTTGCCTGACCGTCATTATGATGTCGTTGTAAAAAGAACAATTCTTTCTCTTCACCACCGGCATTCAACCTCATGCAGGTCAAAGGAACATCGCCCCACGGCGTTTCGACCGTGACATCATCCCGTCGGGATAAGGTGAGGCCAGATTGCTTCATTTCCTCACCAACGGTCATGTTGATGAGACCGGTTCCTCCAATCACTCCGAGTCGTTTCATATCCCTTCCTCGCGTCTATTGCATGTCAAACCTACGGCTGAACCGTAGCGAAGACCTTGCTTTCGCTGACCTTTAGAGAGAACGCTGTTCTCGTGGGCTTCACTCGTTAAGACGAGCGATCAAGTCTGCCTTCTTTCCAGAGACAGGCTTTCCTGCAGCCTTCAAGAGTTCCTTGAGTTCTGCAACCTTCATTGAATCGTAATCTGCACTTGGTGCGGCTTCCTTAGCAGGAGCCTTTTCAGCAGCTGCTTTCTTTGCAGGTGCTTTCTTTGCAGGTGCTTTCTTTGCAGGTGCTTTCTTTTCAGCAGGTGCCTTTTCAGCAGGTGCTTCCTTTTCAGCAGGTGCCTTTTCAGATGCAGGTTCCATTGCCTCGGCTGCATCGATGATTGAAGGAGTGGAAACATCCTCTTCTTCTTCATCAGCGGCTGAAGCAAGTATTGCTGCTTTCTTGGCTTTGATTTCTGCTTCACTGCGAGCTTCTTCTGCGTGAATTTCATCAAGAGTTTTCCCGTTACCAGCGACAACACCAGATTGGAGGAGTTGGCTCTTGTGGATAACGACTGACTTCACTGGATAAATTGGCTTAACTGCCTTGCGGATATCTTCTTCCAAAGTTCCGTCAAGGATGAGTGTCTGAATCTTGGCGTAGGTTGCCTTGGAAGCAGAAGCAATAATCATGTCACGGGCTTTCGAACGCATAGCTTGCTTAACTGAAGTCTGAACACGCTTTTGAGTAATGATGAGAGGCTTGATACGAACAAGGTATCCATCGGTTGAGACAACATCAACGACGTCGTCAACCTTGCCACGGTAGCGGCGGATTTGACGGCGGATGTGATCGGTTTGGTGGTGGTGACCGATAAAAGTTGTAAGTGCATCTTGACCAACACATTCATGGACACGGAAACGAAGAATAACGTGCATCTTTGTAAAATCGCCATTGAATTCTTGTTGTGTCATTTCATAGACACGGCCGAGAATATGTTCATCGGACTCACCTAGAGTTTCTCCAATTTTCTTAAAATCCCATGGTGTTCGAGGCGCACGAATAGTGTACCAAATCTTGTTCTTCCACTTGTCTCGTTGCTTTCGTGCTGCTGAACGTGCCTTAACACTGATTTTCTTTGCCATTGTATCATCTCGGGATGTTGTGTTGCGGGGGCTACCCCACTTGCAAGTCGGCCACTGACCACCCCTATTTGAAGAAGCCTCTCTGTTCAATTCGACATCATACCACATTTGTATTCAAATCAACGCATCGATTCGGTAAACTCATGAGCATGATGTGAATCCGAAGAGCGTGGGCCTCCATCACATCACCTGGCGAGCGACGGCGAGCGGCGTTGCTGACGAAACGGTTGTGGCAGATGCCATAGCATGGCTAGTAGGAGACCACGAGTTGGTTGAAATCGAACACACAACCTCCTATCACGGTTCAGGATTGCACATGGTATCTGGTGTATGTAAGAGAAAAACAGACTCACTTGCATCCTTAGCACGTATTGGCATGGAAAACCTCAGGTCATTACTTGATGATCTGGAAATTCGTTTTGATGAAAACCATACATTGCATTTCCGCTTGGACTTCAACGCTTTCATCGATGGCGATGTTGTTCTGGCAGCTCCTGGTCAAGTTACAACGATTAAATGCCACACAAAAGTCGAAGTCTACCCCGGTCAAGTTGCGATTGAGGAATGTAAAAACATCCTCGAAGCAGCCTATGAAAAGGCAAAGGCTGAACAATAATTTTCAAAAACGACTGCACTGCATTGCACTATGTTGAAAGCCTATTGCAATGAGCAGTAGATATGGATGTCAAGTTCCGCGCCGTCATACTCGCTATGATGATGCTGACATGCTTGGCGATTCTTCCACCTGGCTCATCTTCTGAGAGCAAAGGTATCAATGAACCTTCGAATTGCCACGCCGACCGAAATGAGTCATGGACGATGGGTCTACTCTCTTGTACCAATTCTACCAGCCCCGGCTACACGCTTTTTTCACCTCTTCCATCAACCTCAAGTTACTTGATTGATAATCAAGGAAGAGAAATACATTCTTGGGCATCTCCAGGCGCTCATCGGCCCGGACTCTCTGCTTATCTGCTTGATGACGGCGATTTACTTCGAACTGCTAATATTGGTCAAGAATCGGTTGGGGATTTCAGTGGTGGAGGTATTGCCGGAAAGATTGAACGAATCGCATGGGATGGTACTGCGGAATGGTCATGGGAATACTCTTCGATGAATTTCATCACCCATCACGATATTGAACCGATGCCAAATGGAAACATTCTGGCGATTGCATGGGAGGACAAATCTGAGGCAGAAGCTACACAGGCTGGCCGGAATCCGGCCATTGCAAGCGATGCACCAGGTGGTAGCAGTAACGTCTGGCCGGACTATATTATCGAAATTGAGCCACTGCCAAATAATCAAGCCAACATTGTGTGGCAATGGAATGCGTGGGATCATCTGATTCAGGACTATGATGCATCGGTCGACAACTTTGGAGTTGTCGGCGACCATCCAGAATTACTCGATATCAATTTTGTCGATGCAACGGGAAACCAAGCAGGTCGAGCAGATTGGATGCATTGCAACGGTATTGATTACAATGCTGTTCTCGACCAAATTGTTCTCTCGTGTAAAAACATGAATGAAATCTACATTATCGACCACAGCACCACTACTGCTGAAGCAACAGGGCATACCGGTGGCACCTCCGGCAAAGGTGGAGATTTCCTCTATCGATGGGGTAATCCACAAGCCTATGATGCTGGTCTATCCAGTGACCAACAATTGTTTGGCCAACATGATATTCAGTGGATTGAGCAGGGACGAGTTGGAGCAGGTGACCTCTTGGTGTTCAATAACGGAGGAGGGCGCTCTCCGAGTTATTCATCCGTCGATGTGATTCAATCACCTCTAAGCAACGGTAATTATCCACTTCAAGCAAATGGGACATGGGGTCCAAATGCTCCAAATTGGTCTTGGGATATCGGTGGAGACATGTATGCACAAGCGATTTCTGGAGCCGAACGTTTACCCAATGGAAACACACTGGTCACCTATGGTACACAAGGCACACTCTACGAAGTGGATTTGAACGGTGGAATCGTATGGAAATACATCAACCCAATCTCCAACCAAGGCACACTTACTCAAGGCGATGAAATACCTGCAGGAAACAATGCAGGTTCAACGTCGAATCCAATCTTCAAGTCACGTCGATACGCTGAGGACTTTTCTGCCTTCACCAACAAAAACATGACCCCTGGTGACTATCTCGAAACTTGGACTGACCTTTGTCCAAATCAAGAATCGCTTCCATGGGATATTGATGGGGATGGCTGTATCGATGATTCCGATGGAGACGGCGTCAATGACCCTGATGATGAGTGCCAAGGATACGATGATTCCATCGACAACGATAATGATGCAATACCAGATGGATGTGATTCCTTTGTCGACTCCGATAGCGACGGAGTCAGCGATGCTATAGATGTGTGTCCTGGTTTCAATGACCTGCTCGATTCGGATAATGATTCGATTCCAGATGATTGTGATTCACTCATCGATAGCGATTTTGATATGGTCTCTGATGTTCTTGACCAATGCCCAGGATTCGATGATCACCTCGATGCAGATAACGATTCGATACCCGATGGTTGTGATAACTTGACCGACAATGACATGGATGGAATTGCTAACGATCTTGACCTTTGTGAAGGCTTTGATGATTCATCAGACCGTGACGATGACGGAACCCCTGATGGGTGCGATGAAACGCCTGATGGAGATGAGAATACATCCAATACCACCGAAGAAAATTCTACAAATTTAACCGAAGAAAATGCAAATAACTCCTCACAAGACTCGAATAATGGTTCAAATAATACGGGGGGCAATGGGGCTGACTCACAGAGTGAACTGCAGCCAAATGTAGCACAATCAAAGATCACTCCTCAACTTGGCCTTTCGTTTATCTTGATTCTTTCAGGTGCATGGTTGTTGTTCTACTTACTCTTCCAACACTTCTTTTCCACTGAGGTACAGGATGAGGTCGTCAAAAAAGATATGTTCTTCCATGAATCTGGAATCCAAGATTCGACTGCCCAGTTTGCTCAAGTAAGTTCAATGATTGAATTACCCCCTTTGGAACTCCCACCAGACCCCGTACCCTCCGCTCAACTAAATATGGCCACAGCTCCACCATTACCGGCTGAAGGATTGCCGGAAGGATGGACAATGGAACAATGGAGTTTTTATGGGCAACAGTGGTTAGATAGCAAAAAATGACCCTTCGGTATTTTCAAAGACTTCATGTAGAGCGACCGCTTGGGTCGTTTTGAGGAATTACAATGACCCACGTCGTTACCAGTGCCTGCGTAGATCACAAATACCAAGAATGCGTTGCAGTTTGTCCTGTTGAAGCATTCCGAGAAGCCGATACCTATCTGGTCATTGACCCAGATGAATGCATCGATTGTGGCGCATGTATTCCTGAATGTCCTGTTGATGCTATTTTTGCAGATACTGATGTTCCTGACAGTGAAGAAGCATGGATTGACCGCAACGCCGATGAGTCGGTCGATGCTGAAATCGCAGAGGGAGACACTCCCGTTCTTGCTAAAGACTGAATACTCAAGCACTGACTTGGCTAGGTTCTGTAGTCGAATTACGAACCAATGTTCATGAAGGGCGCTTACTTGGAATGGTTGATTGACATGGTTCGAACTGACTTTACTCAACTCCGAAACGGTAGTGATTTGCTTAAGCGTGGCTTTGCTCGTATGCAGCAAGGTGGCGTCATTATGGATGTAGTCAACCCTGACCAAGCAGCCATTGCAGAAGATGCTGGTGCTGTCGCTGTTATGGCGCTTGAACGAGTTCCTGCTGATATCCGCCGCGATGGTGGAGTGGCAAGAATGAGTCATCCAGATATGATTCAAGGCATTTTAGATTGCACTTCGATACCAGTCATGGCAAAAGCCCGTATTGGTCATGAAGGCGAAGCACGTATTCTCGAATCGATGGGCGTTGACATGGTTGATGAATCAGAAGTTCTCACCCCTGCCGACCCGTTTTTCCACATCAGTAAAAACGACTATTCCATTCCATTTGTCTGTGGAGCGACTGGATTAGGTGAAGCGGTTCGCCGTATTTACGAAGGAGCATCGATGATTCGTACAAAAGGTGAGGCAGGTACTGGAAATATTGTTGCAGCTGTCACCCACGCACGACTTATTGACCAAGAAATCCGTCAAATACAATCCCTTGATGAAACTGGAATCGAAAAAGTTACGCAGATGATTTTACAGCGATACCACGTTCTTGCAGACGCTTCAGAACTACCAGGAATTCATCCAATGACTCCATTCGGGCCAATCGATGATACAATGCGTGATGGGATACAATCTATTCTTCTCGAAGTCAAAGAGATGGGCCGCCTACCTGTGGTCACGTTCTCTGCAGGTGGAATTGCAACACCTGCTGATGCATCCCACATGATGCGGATGGGGATGGATGGTATTTTCGTCGGATCAGGAATTTTCAAGTCAACAGATCCGAAAACAATGGCTGATGCTATTGTCTTGGCGACTGCACACTATGATAATGCGGCAAAAGTGACTGAAGCCATGGCTATGATGTTAGGAGTACCAATGAAAGGCGATGAATTGGAAACGCTTGAAATCCGGTATGACCAACGTGGTCAATAATCAATCCAAAGGATTGCCAACGCCTTCTTCTCCGAGTGTCCACTTGAGAGTTTTAACAACGCCATCAAGCGCCTTGTGATTGCGAGCAGCCTCTTTCATGCCGTCTCTGTCTTCATTCTTTCGACATTCTTCAAACCAAGATTTCCATTCCTTACGCTTAAGCTCTGCTCGGTTAAGCATGAGTTCAATTTCTTCCCAAGAACGGTCGTAACTTCGGCGGGGAGCGGCATCAGATGACATGGTTTTCAATGTGGGGCGAAATGCCGTGGTATTTGAGTCAAACGGCGGCATGATTACTCAAAAGCCGGAATTCGGCAGTTTTCAAAAACACTGTTTTCTTCCACCGTCATGCCATCACCAAGAATCACATTCCTCAAAATCGAACCTGAACCGATTGAAACTCCTTGGCCAACGACCGTATTTTCCAATACGCATTTATCTCCGATTGTGCAGTTCGACATCACCAAGACATCCAGCAGATGACTTCCTGAACCAACCACACTCTGTGATGAGATGACTGAACCTTCCAATGTTCCTTTCAATTGCGCACTTTCTGCAATGAAACTGTTGCCCTCGAACGTTCCTTTTGGCAGTGGGAACGGTAGATTGTGGCGCTGGGCAATGAGTGTATGTTGAGCTCGAATCAATTCCGATGGATGACCAACATCAAACCAGACGCCATCGATGGTTTTTGCATACATCGGCCAGCCTTTTTCGAGAACCATAGGGAAGAGTTGTTTACTAAAATCGAATTTTTCTCCCTCAGGAACAAGTGCCAATACTTCGGGTTCAATGATATACAGGCCAGCGTTGATGACATTGCTAAAGGCTTCAGCCGCAGTTGGCTTTTCCTTGAAACGGCAAATATATCCTTCACGCAATTGGCCATCTAAATCACCATGATGAGAAGAAGAAAGTCCAACGATGCCAAATTCAGTAGGGTCCTCGACTTCCCAGAGGGCCATGGTTACTTTCGCACCACTTTCTCGATGTGCTGCCAGTAATGCACGTATGTCAAAAGAGGCAACTGAATCGCCAGATCCAACCACAAATGTTTCAGTCAAATGTTCTGCTAAAAGTCGGACACTGCCTGCAGTACCCATAGGTGAATGTTCTTGATTCACCCAGGCTTCTACAGGATTTTGAAGCGTGTTCCAGGATTCAACATGTTGTTCTAATTGTTCACCACGGTAACCTGTCGTCACAACAATCGTATCAATGGCGGCATCCTGCATGGCATCTTTAACAAAATCAATGACTGGACGGCCAAGAACTTCAACCATCGGTTTTGGGCGAGTAAGCGTCAATGGCCGGAGTCGGGAGCCTTGGCCCCCTGCCATGATGACACCAAACACGACAACACCTCAGCGGCGACGGGTCGCATTCATGTCGACTTTTCTCATCGATTTTTTCTTGCCGGACTTGGCTTTTCTGTTACTCGAAGAGCTGTCATCACCTTGGCCAATTCCACCAAAGGTAATACCACCAGAGGTCAAGAGCGTCGAAATCAATTCATCTGCTACTTCTGCTGATTCAGCACCGGTTTTCATTACGGCTTTGACAGAGGCATTGTGATCGGTCATCCATGATTTTCTTTCATCACGGGCCATGTTTAACTTGTCACGGACTTTGTTAACATCGACCATCAATTCTTCGATTTTATTATGCATCTCGTCAGATTTTTGGCGAAGTTCGAGGAATTCAGTGTGAAGGCGGTCACCTTCTGCTTTCAAGAAATCGCGGTGTGCGAATGCTTCATCCACTTCTGGAGAGAGAGCATCTGCCCGACCGACTGCGAGAAGCATCTCTTGGTGAGCAGCATCTGCTTCGGAGCGCAAGATTTTGATTGCTGCATCCAAGTCAGAGAGATCGACCTTAATCAATTCAAAGTGGGTAACTTCGGGTGCGAGTTCCTTAATCCGAAGCGTCATTTCCTTGATTTGCTTAATCATTTCTTTTTCCTTCTTTTGACTGACTGAAGAGGTTTCGAAAGTAGTCTCAAGTGATTGGACTTCATGTCGAAGTGTGGCATATTCTGCGGTTGCAGATTTCTTTTCGCCTTTTTCATTACGACGACCTTTTGCCTGATTGATAATTTCACGGAGTTGCTGTTGGAGGGCGTTGCGCTTTTCTTTGAACGTTTTGATTTCCAAGCGTATTGCTTTCATTTCAGTCAAAACAAGGTCGATTTTGTCTCGGTGTTCCTTGTATTGTCCTTGAACTGCATTGCGTTTGTCCGCAACAGTTCGCGCCTGGTCACTGAACGAATTTCGAGTATTTCTCATTTTTCGAACACGTGCTTCCATGCCCTGCAATTCATCTTGAAGTTCAGAATCTTGACTCGGGGTCGCTTCATCTGGTCTTCCGCGCATACATCGTGCAGAGAGTTGGCCATTTCAAATCTACCCATCGGGGTAAAGAGAATTAAGCGCCAATATTTCCGAAGATATCATTGATTTTGATGAAAATTCCGAGTGATATTCCGAGAATACCAATCAGGCTGGTTGTGACTGAAGTAAAGTTGCGGATTCGTTCGAGATACTTGGTACGAACTCGAACATTTATTTGTCGACCTATGATCAAATCTCCACTTTGTTCTTCGAGACGAACGGAGACCGTCGCTTCTCCAAAGCGTTCTGGAAGAAGTGATTGCCACGCAACTGTTCCATCTCGCAGCAATCCCGACATCAAACCGAGGATGTCCTCGTCACCTTTTGCTGCAAGTGGTAGAGACTTTTCAGTCCACCAATGTCGTTCACCGGGATCTAAACGGTAGGTCATGGCTAAATCATGTGGGCGGAAGTCAGGGGATTGAACGCGCAGGACAATGTTTCGAGGTGTTTCAGAAAGATTGTGGATCAAGGTGAACAGGTTTGCTCGCCCGTGAACAACGTTTTCCATATCAACCTCAAACACGATTCCTGGTGAGGTGCTTGGACGTCCAGCAGCAAGGTTTTCTTCGATACGACCAATCATTCTGAAGAAGGCTGGGCAAGAGCTTTCGATGTGATGAAGAATTGAAAGCCATTCTTCCATCGTGAAAATTGGGTGATTTTGTACGAGTTCCATCCCTTTTTCGGTGAGAACTTCAGACAACTCAGACTTCATTGTTTTGAAGTCAAGACCCTTGGAGTGGCGATAGAGTGTCATCAAGATTTTCTCTCGAGCAAACCGAGGATCGATTTTCTTAACATAATGCGCCTCAATATCCTTTGAGTACACTTCGTATTCCGAACGAAGAAGGGGGTCCATGTGCGTCCGTACTAAATCATCAAACACCATTTCTAATGTTGAAGGGTGAATCGGAGGAGTGTACGCATCCAAGAGGCCTGTGCGCTCATCCATGTTGAATGGTCGAGAACGGGTTGGAATATGTTGGCCAAGTGAAAGCAAGAGGGTTGAAAAAGACAGAAGGAGAAGAATTCGACCGTTGAGTGAGGCGATATCATAGATGAAAATTCCACTCAGTAACAAACTCGACATAATTGCAAATGAAAGTGACCATGAGTGTTTGGCTCGCGCACTGTTTAACAGGTCGGCAAGACTCTCATATCCATGTAAAGATTGTATGGAGAGGTGTTCTTGGTTCAATCGCTCAACTTCTTTTTCAAAATTGACAATCGACAATTCCACTCGGTGTCGATGAAATATTTGCACCACAATATAGCCAAGCAGGATAATGAACGTAAGTCCTGTCAATGCCATGGCGAAACTCATGTTGAGGGTCGGTTCAATTTTCGCCCACCATTCCGGTGAATTCGATGAAAAGGCGAGCGCTCCAAACGAAGTTAGAATAGAAAAAGCCGGAAGAATCAGAATTAAACGAAGTCCGAAACCCAGTAATTGACGGTCGATAGCATACCAAAAACGCTCAGATTGAAAGAGACTTTCAGTCGAACTCTGCTCACTGTTCTGATTCTGTGGAGCGTCCGATTCAGTATCGACCATGCGATGTCCACGAATGACTTACACTAAAGCCTTACATCAATCTGTAGCCCGAGAGATGCGTACAAGAAGTTTTGATGCTAAGTCGGAAGAGAATTTCGCCTCTGCCATTCCTGCAAGAGAATATCCATCGGCGGCACGAGTGATCTGCGCACCAATGAGAACGCCATGCTGGGCCATAACCTCTGTTTCATCGGCATCAAGAAACATTGCTTCGAGTTTGCCAGTCACACCTTTCTCTAAACGCTCAAGTGAAATGAGTTGTGACTGTGATGAACGAATGCGTGATGAGATTTCACTTGATGCTTGAGGGATATCGCGTCCACTTGGGTCCAACTGAGGTTGACCGAGGAGCAGCGACAAAGCAACTTCCAAATCATCATCAATGGCGTGTTCTAAACGACATGCTGTCGCATGTGTGTTGCCTTGAAACGAGAGACTTTCGAGGAACACCTCCGCTAAACGATGACGGCGCTTCATTTTCTGACCATGCACCATTCCTTTCTCGGTCAATAATACACCTTTGTAAGGGACATAATCGACCAATCCGTTTACCGCCAATCGCTGAACCATTTCAGTTGCAGACGCTGGAGAGACCCTCAAAGCTTTGGCTAAATCGCCATTGCGTACACGTTGAGATGGTTGTTTCTCAAAAAACTCATACATTGTCTCAAGATACTCGTCTTCAAACTCTCGAAAATGACCGGTCATAAATCGTCCTCCAAATTTGTCGATGAACTTTTCGATTCAGCAGAAAAGACTTCTTCACATGCAGGGCAACGAACTGCTCCTATATAGGTATCCGGGATTCGGAGAGATTGGGCACATTCGGGGCAATGGAGTTCTATTTTCCCATCACTTTCTACTTTTTGAGTTACTTCTTCAGCCTCATCCATTTCACGCAAAGAGTCGGCACGAGGGGTGACGTCAAATCGATTCGAGCAATCGGGGCAACGAACTTGACCTCCATAATCTGAAGGTACTCGTAGTTGTCGAGCACATTCAGGACAACCGACTTGAATCTTTTCAACATTCTCAGAGCGAATCTTCTCGCTCGGTTTTGAACTTGGTGTATCTGTTTTAGGCTTCGGCTTGGAAGAACCAACTTGGCGGTTTTGATAAATTCGAATGAAGGCACCAATACCAACTGCAGTCATCAATCCACCGAAGATGCCAACCCATGGAACGGAGAAGGATGCCTCCTCAACAATGACTTCACCTGATTGGAACGTGTTTGTAGCCTCAACACTCTGTTCGCCAACAACCCATGTGGCTTTGAGAGAAACTGCTTGATAATCAGGCCAAACAAATGTAAATTGGTAATTCTCTTGTGATTGAGAGGAGATTGCAAGCGTCGATTGCTCGCCCAAAAAGGCCCCACCCAGCGTTGAAAGTACGATGTACCCTGCTCTTCCATCAGCATCACCTGAATTGACGATGCTGATTGTAATTGAACCTGAATCACCCGGTATCGGGCGGTTTGGGACTGAAATTGGTTCGAATTCCAGGGAATAGGATGGTCGCTCATCTGGCACGCTAAGGCTATGAGTGGAAAAGCCAAAGCCAGTGGTCCAATTCACTGGAGTTGCCCGTATTGAGACTCGGTCAGCATCAACAAAACCAATGGTTTGTGTGCCAGTGGATACCCCTTGAGCGAGCGTGACCACATAGTCAAGTGGATAGCTGTCCAATCCGGAATCTGCAAATCCAAGTCGGATTCGGACGGGCCGGTCAATACCCTCACTCATCTCAAGTGACCAGTTGAATTGGATGCCTACTTCTGCATCCCAAGTAACCGAAGTGATCTTTGGAGTAAGCGCTTGTTGAACCGCCACAGGAACAATCATCGTCCCATTCAGGCCTGAATCGATTGAACCATCTGAGGAACGAAGTGACCAGTTCACCTCTTGTTCACCTTCAGTTGTCAGTGGAACTTCGACGGTAACTTCACCCGCAGCATCAATGTCCAGAATCAGTTGATTACTGGTATAGGAGATACCGTTTGTTTCACACACAAGCACCACAGTCCCTGACAATTCGCCATAGTTACGAATCAATAACGAAAAGACGGCCATGTCGCCTTTGTGCCAAGGCCCGTTGAGAAGAGCAGGAACACTCGAACCCGCCGATTCAAAGGCGGCTGATTCAACATCATACCCGAGTGATATTTCGGCAATGGAAGCATCATTTATTCGCATGCCACTCACTGCACAGGTGAGAAGATCTGGTCGTGACGTGGAGGTAAGGGATTCGAGAATGGAGGACTGGAGTGGTACTTGGATTTGAGCATCAAAGAGAATCTGGCTTCCGAAAGAACAGACAAGAAGCCCACTGTAATTGTGTGAACCGGTATTTGAAACATTCAATTCCCAAGAGATCTCATCTCCTGCAAGTACGTCGGGGGTGAGCAGTTCAACGGTAAGAGTGAGCAAAGGCAAAGGCGGTGGGCCGACTTCAAACGAAATTTGACGCAGCTCATCTGCTGTATTACCATCGCCAGAGTTGTTTAATTCCAACAGCAGAGTGGAGGTGCCTTCGACAAGAGCAAGAGTGCTGTTCACGAGAACGACCGTGCTAGAAAGTGCTGCCACGGTGACAAGCGTTGAAGTTTGATTATCATATACCCCGTTTGACATCAGAGATGAAGAGAGGTGGCCGGACCAGGTGAAATCACCATTGTTGATGACGGCAATTTCTGTTTGTAGATAATCACCATCATGAATCGATACATTGCCAGTAAGAACACCTTCGGGTGTAAGTCCATTCAAGAGAATTTGGCCTTGGTTAGCCAAGGAGATGTCAATCGGTTGCAAGCGATGAAGCGTTCTGTTCACTGAAAGTGCTTGAGTGGAATTGGGCGAACCAAGTTCACCAATCAATTCGACACCGATGGTCGTATATCCAAATGGCAGCGATGTCAAGTTGAATTGAAGCAGTTGGCTTGAATCCGCAACAAGGGTAAAGTTTTGGCTCATCGAATCAAAGACTGTGCCTTCAAGGGTTGAGAGTTCAATTCTGGCTTCGACATCTGCGTCACCTGAAAGTAATTCGGTGACGGTGAATTCCAAGGCGTATGATGATTGTTCAGTTGTGGCGAAGTCTTGGAGTGAGAAGGTGCTTACATCGATGACTGCCCCACCTCCGCTGGCACTTACCAAGGGTAAAAGGAAGGTTGCAAATAAGGCGGAAAGACAGAAGGCGACGACCTTAGAATTGCCTGCCTGCCCCCTGCTCATATGTACCCCTCGACAAGGGGGTTCTTCACTTTCACGCCAAAAGAAGTTACTACGCCATGTTTATTGAAGGTTGCAGGCTGGCGCACCTTGTATGCGTCCAGAAGAGTTGCTAGAAATGACCCCTGCCTTACTGGCAAAGTCAATTTTACATCGTCGCGAACGCTTGGCTGAAACCATTCCTGAGCAACTCGATGCTCGACAAGAAGAATTACGAGCAGCCGAACCACTTGCTCGCAGCGCAAAGGAACAACGTGATGGCATAAACGCTAAAGTTGCAAACTTGAAAAAAGAGCGAAATGCTTCACGTATGGCTGCTCAAAAACTGTTTCAAGAAGGCGGAGAACTCCGTGATAAAATCTCTTCAACAGGTGGGGTTCAAAATCCAAATCCGGAATGGGCAAAAAATAAACTCAAGGATAAACTGAATGCATTGGAACATGAACTCGAAACCAATTGGGGAGATCACAAAACCGAACAAAAGTTTCTCACTGAAATGAAAGCGCAAATCCGCCAACACGAAGAGTGGGTCGAAAAAAGAACTGATAACCAAGAAGAACATGCGCTTATGAAAACAAAATATGCCGATGCAAGAAAGCATCTTGAAGTTGCTGAAAAGGCACACAAAGCGCTTCTTGACCATGCATCCGAAAATGAATATTTCCACAACACCTACCTCGAACAAGAATCGCATCGCCGCCGAGCCGATGCCAGAACCAAGCGTCTCGCTCAGGCCCTTGACAGCAGTCAAAGAGGTATTGAGCACTGGCAAAAACTCATTGATGAAGGGTTTGACCAACTGTTGGTGAATTCAAAACGTGTTGAAAATGGAGAACCTTCAAGCCACGCACGAAGGAGACAGCAGAAATCTCCAGCTGACAAGAAAAAAGCCCCGGCACGTCGGAATAAGAAAAAGCAACAACAAGCACGAGGTGAGGAAGAGTGAGCGATGAATGTGAAATCACAGGATTCACTCCTCAACAACAACAACGCTGGCCTTTGGTTCATCAGCACCTCTGCAAACAACTGGAATTACCCACCGGTGAAGCAATTCCTGCCGAAGCACTGCAACAACTTAGCCAGGATTTTGAAAATATTCTTAAGACTCAAAGTCCAAACAAATCAGCCCTCAAAAAGAGAGATGGGCTCTATGAACACCTCAAACGTAGCATCGAAAAAAGGTTCAAAGGCAGTTCACTTCGACGATTTGGTTCATCCGAATCTGGACTTTCACTTGCTCAAGGGGATTTGGATTTGTGCCTCCTCTTCGATGGACAAAAACCGAAAAAGGTTCTTCGCTCAATCTCCAGTACGCTTCGATTCCAAGAAATGGAAGACATTCAGGTCATTACCTCTGCCAAAGTTCCAATCATCAAGTTTGTCGATGAGCGAACAAAAATCCCAGTCGATATTTCGATTAACAATACCTTAGCCCTCCATAATACAACGTTGCTAAAGCGCTATGCTGAAACTGATGAACGCATCCGTCAATGTATTCTCGCCATCAAGTATTGGGCCTCTCAACGAGATGTCTGTGATGCAGCCAAAGGCACATTCTCTTCGTACGCATGGACTCTTATCATGCTCCAAGCATTACAAACTACAACGCCGAGTGTTGCTCCAAATATTCAATCTGGCACAACGCGAACCCACCTCACAATCGAAGGGATCGAATACGATCTTACCATGGCGGATGAACCTCAACAACTCCTTACTGAAACCAACACCCAATCACTCGGAGAATTAATGACTCATTTCTTCCGTCAATTGGTCCTTGAACGGCCATGGGAGCAGCATGTTCTCTCGATTCGAAATGGAAAACCGCTGACCCGCAAAGAGAAGAAATGGAAATACGCCAATCCACAAGCAGCAAAGGCTGTGACTTTGGAAGGCAAGAACCGTCTCGGATTGCATTCACTACCAGTTGAAGATCCCTTCAACCATGAACATGACCTGAGCCGAGTCCTACGCCCAGACGGAGCATTAGATATTCAAGAAGAATTATTCCGTTTCTGGATTGGACTCAATGAAGGAAAAACATTGGTCCAATTATGTGAACTTAAAAATCCTGAACGGATTCAAGTGATTGAAGAAAAGGACTTGTTTGAAGATTTAAGAACACTTCCAAAGTCTGCTATTGACACCATGCTTGAGGAAAATGCAGCGCAACACACTGATTTGGAAGAACGGATAGAGGCACTTCACGGAGAGAGACAAAACAACATTAAGATCTCACAAGCCCTTCGAGGACTCTTTGAAGAAACCAGCGGACTCCGCAATGAACACCGGACTTTGGTTCGAAGTCTACGCCCAAGAAGCCAAAAGATGGACCTCTTGCAAAAGGAGCGAGATGCATTTAATCAAAAAATTGGCATTCCATTGTATCGAATACGAGAATTGCTGGTCGAAGTCTACACCAACCTCACTGGAGACATTGATTTCTTCCATGTTCCATCGTTGCAAAGAGAAGATGAACAGTTCGCATGGTTCTTTGAATTGCAAGCTATGCATGCTGTTGCCCTTCAAGCAGATACTGCACACAAAGAATTCATCGTATTGGTTCGTGAACAAAAGAAAGCGGTCAAAGAATTAAAAATCACCGAGACCAAGCAAACTAAAATTCGTACTGAATTGATTGAATCAGAACCAATACTTGCAAACATAACAACTGAATTTAGTGAAGCAAGACAATTTGATCAAAATGCACATTCATTGAACAAAGTGATTCAAGAACGACGAAAAGAACTTCGCCGTCTACGCAGAGAGAAAGGTCGGCTTGAAGCCTGGGTTCGGGTTTCAACACGCAGCAGTCCACCTCGGGATTCAAAGCCAAAAGGTGGAAAGAAGCATGAACGGAAGTCAAAATCCGGTCAGGCCGATTGGACACCTCGTAAAAGCGGTCCAAAGGCAGAAGAAGTTCAGCACCGTGCTGCCACAGGTGGCACACTTTCACTTTCAGACCTCGATGTGTTGTTGAACAGTGGAGGTTTTGCATCCGTCAACAAATCCAAACCGACTCCAAAAACTACCCGACGTGCTGAGCGGAAAAAGAAACAGGTTTCTGTTCGTCAACTTGCCCCACAACGTGGTGTGCGATCCCAATCGAAAAAGGGACAAAAAGAATGAGGCGATCCTATGGGTAACATCCAATGGGTGTATGGTGAAGAGCCCAAAAACCTCCCAGAGGACTTGAAAGAGAGAATCAGGTCGATCTTTCTCAACGAAACCGGTGAAGTCTATTCCCTCGAGTCGATATCGAATTTGCCAATCCCAAAGTGGAGTGGAAACATGTTGCTCATCAATCAGGAAGAATATCCAACACCGGAATCAATATTGGGTGTTCTTTGGGCCTTACCTCATGAAGAAAGCGGAGTTCGAATTGCAGCCTTTGCCCTGGATGCAAACCATCAGTCATGTGGCTGGGGTGGGAAAGCTTGGGAGCATCTGATTGAGATTTCTCGGTTTGAAGGAAAAAAAACTATTCAATTAGAAGTAAAAGCGGAAAACCTCCGTGCTCAGGAATTCTATAAAACAAGAGGCTTAGAGGTCGTACGGCATCTACCACACTACTATATCTCCGGAATTGGATATGAAATGAAAGGACCATTGTGAAAGTTCGTTTCACTCATATCTCGGCACTGGCGAGGGTCAAAGGTTATGCTCCCCCATCTCTAGCAGAGCGTGTGGAACAGCGTTTACTTGGGGACATTGCTGCACAGCGCGGTGTTACCGGTGTGGCATTACTCGACCAAGACGGCTTCGTTTTATTTACTGAACCTCAGCATGATGATTCAGTTCAAAACCTTGGAAAAGCAGTTGCTTTACTCGACCCAAAATTTTCGACTGGACGTGTGACCTTAAACGGTGAAAACGGCACTGTCTTGGTTCAGGAATTGCGTGGAGAGAAGGTGCTGGTAATCCGCTGTGAAGTTTCAGCAAACCTTGGCCGCATCCGTCAAGTTCTCGATACTGCAACATCTCAATTGAATGCCCTCCAGCCTTAACAGCACCCATCTCAGTCGCCAACGGCCCATCCATCTTCTGTATAGAGCCTAAGCCTTACCAGTGAAGAGATTAAATGGGAAGGGTCGGTCGCAAGTCCAGTGAGAAGATGTCAATCTTCCACTGACCAGGCGAGATACGAATGGATGAACTCAAGATTCAACTCGAAGAACGACGAAAGATGGTTGATGAAAAAGCCACAAAATACCGAATTCTCCGTGATGAGTGCAATGACAACTCCAAGAAGTTCACGATCACTCGAAATGAAATGAACGGCGATGTCCGTGAACTAATTGTTCAAGTTCGAGAACAACGCGAAATTCGTGAACAAATGAATGAAATCGTTCGTGACAAGAAGGCTGTCCGACAAGAAGCAAACAAACTCGTTCGTGAAACAAAAGATGCTCTAAACCTGGCAAAGGGACCCGAAGCTGTCCAAGAACAACGTGACGATGGTCGCAGAGGTGGCCGACGTGACCGACCAGATACTATTCATTCCCTCCGCCGTGAGTTAATCCGGTTGGAAAACGAATTCGAAATGGGGCGCCACACTGGTAAGAACGAAACCAAAGTCATGAAATTGATGAAGGAAAAGAGTGCTCAAATCAAGAAGATGAAGAACTCTGAAGATTCGAACACTGGTCTCAAAGATTCACGTGAAGCATTGCGAATGGCTATGGAAGCCCAAGAAACTGCACACGGTGCAGTAGAACAGGCTGCAGAAGCCGCACAAGAGGCTCACGACTTGATGCTCCAATGGAACAAGGAAGTCGACAACCAACGAGAAAAGGCGGAATCTGCTCACCGTAAACTTCGAGGATCGAAGAAAGACGCTGACAAGAATCACCGAGCCTACATCGTATCACTCCGTTGTTTGCACTCAATCCAAGACATTCTCCGTGCAATGCGTGGAGCAAACGCTGGCGCAGGTCAACGACCATCTGCTCGTGTTGAAGTCCAAGATTTGATGAGCAAGTTGATGTCGGGTGAAACACTTTCTACCGATGAATTGCTGCAACTTCAGCGCTACGACTGATGTTCTTCACTCCGATGATATGAAAGACCTCCCAATCTACACAACCATTACTGAGGGATTCAAATGTTGTCGAAAGAAGAAATTGCGACCATCATTGAAGATTACGACCGAATGAAACTTCGTATCGGGATGACTGCTTCTCATTCGGCACTCGATATTTGTGATGGTGCGATTGAAGAAGGCTTTCCGACTGTCGCCTATTGTAAAGAAGGCCGTCATAGAACCTATGCAAATTACTTCAAGGCACACCGTTCTCAATCTGGGCGTGTCGTTCGAGGAATGGTTGACAAGGCCATTGTCATGCCATCGTTTAACGATGTAATGAACCCTGAGATGCAAGAAGAAATGCGTAAGCGGAATGTCATCTACATCCCAAACCGTTCCTTCACTTCGTACTCATCGATCGAAGATGTCGAAAATCAATTCAAAGTACCACTGTTCGGTTCTCGAAACATGCTTCGTATGGAAGAGAGAACTGAAGAGCAGGATTATTATTGGATTCTGGACAAAGCAGGACTCCCCTATCCAGAAGCGATTGCTGATCCGCAAGATATTGACTGTTTGGTCATTGTCAAACTCCATCACGCTCAGAAGACATTGGAACGTGGGTTCTTCACCTGTGCCTCCTATGCAGAATACCAAGAGAAATCAAAAATACTTCTTGCAGAAGGTGTCATCGATGCTGAATCTTTGGCCGGCGCCCGTATTGAGCGCTATGTTATTGGACCTGTGTTCAACCTCAACTTTTTCTATAGTCCGCTAGCAGAAGAGGGTGAAAAACTCGAATTACTCGGTGTTGACTGGCGTTTCGAATCTTCGCTTGACGGTCACGTCCGATTGCCAGCTCCGCAACAAATGACTATGCCTGCTCACCAACAAATCCCAGAAATGACCGTCGTTGGTCATAACACAGCAACTATTCGTGAGTCTTTGTTAGAGAAGGCCTTTGAATTGGGAGAGCGATTCATTACTGCAAGTAAGGAACACTACGACCCAGGAATCATTGGACCGTTCTGCTTACAAACTTGTATTGACAAGGATATGAATTACTACATCTATGATGTTGCACCACGTTTAGGTGGAGGAACAAACGTTCACGTGAGCGTTGGCCACCCATATGGAAACGCAACTTGGAGAAAACCAATGTCCAGTGGACGTCGCATCGCTATGGAATTGCGAATGGCTGCTGAACAAGACCGTTTGCTCGAAGTCCTCACGTGAACCCGTTAATGGGTCGCTGCAAACGCCCCCATAGCAACGTTGTCGTCCTCATGTATGCCTAAACAGTACGCTTGGGTCGTTACTGCTTACGAAATGCTGCACTCAAAAGAGCGATGAATGCAATTAAAGAATCCAGGCCATTCAAACCCAATACATTCGAATCTTCAGATCCAAGGCTTATGCCTGATTCATGAAGTGTGAACGAATCACCAATGGTCCCATCTATTCGATGATGGGTGAAATCGAGTTGACGTGTAGTATCATCATAGACCAGACGAGTCCAGCCATAACTGTTATTTTCTCGATAGGCACTCCATTCTGGCTGAGGTTCATCCAACTCCTCGTAGGCGGAACGACCGGCGATTCCAATGACCAGATGAATGGGTGCATGCCCTCTTTCAAACTGAGTCCCATCCCCTTCATGTTGGATTGTTCCTCCGGAAACTGGCCATGTTCGTTCATAGAAATGGTCGTGTCCAGCAATCACTAAATCAACGCCTTGGGTGACATAGAGTTCTTCCAACGAATTACGTAACTCAACCTCTGAGCCGTGGTAACTGTTACTGGAATACATCGGTTTGTGGCCATAAACGATTACGAAAGGCGTCACATCCCGATTGACCGCACTCAACTCTTGTTCAAGCCATGCGTATTGGGTACTACCTGGTGTGTAATCGTGTTCAGTTGACATGAAGATCATATGTACGCCTGGAACATTTCGACTGTACCAAAATGTTTCAGATTCGATTTGTTGATCTGAATCAAAGCGATGCTCGTACGGGGCAAATTCGTATCCAGGTTCATTCTCATGGTTCCCTACCGCTGTGGCCCATGGAATACTCGTCATACTCTCCTGCTGAAGATTGAACCAATTATCCCATGCTGATTGTTCTCCATCAGCGTATGCAATATCACCAGAAACAGTCACCATCTGCGCTGAAGAGTCTGCAATAATCGCTTCAGTGACATCCAGTGCTTCACTCGAATCACCATGGTCGGCAATGGAAATCCATTCGAAATGTGTTGCTGAAGGATTAATTGTGCTGAATGTATACCATTCAGTCATGTCCGAGTTTTGAGTGCCAACTCGATATTCAATATCCTCACCAAGTGGCAGTCCAGTCATCGTTGCCATGTGGAATACCATGTTATGATTGCCGTAGCAGTAGGATTCTGCATCTTCTTCACCTTCACCCTGATCCCATGTATATTCCACTCTTGCGTCCATACTTCGACCACCTGTAGCCCAGAGGACGGTCATTTCAGTAGGGTCATCTGTCAATTGAAGGTGGACTTGTTGGTTGTCCGAAGCACCTTGAAGAATTACTCCAGGGCAATCCTGTAGTGTTTCATCAAGGCCCTGGGCTTGAGAAAGGGGTGCGAGAAGTAGAACGACCACTAAAGGAAAAAGGAGCCTCACATACACCCCTTGTCGCCATACATAATGGCTTTATTGTTGGAGGCTCTACTGCTTTGAAAGTAACTTCGAACTTTACAACACGATCTAAAGAGAGGACTTATTGCGAATCGTTCAATGTAATTATCGAATGAATTCTACTTCTGCAGTGATTGAAAGTTTTCTAAGTGATGACAACAAGGCTCCCCTATGCAAGACAGACCGGGGTTCAAGATTGGCTTGGCCGTTCTTCTCGCACTCTTGGTTGGTTCCAGTTCCTATGTCATCAGCGTCAAACTCATCACCTCTGACGAGAATGATGAACAAGCCATCGAATGCATCGGTTTACAAATCCAAACCGATGAAGGATGCATCGAACCCGAACCTGAGCCACCCAAGCCAGAGGATTGTAGTTTCATCGAAATCTGGCGAGATGGTGATTGCGATGCAATGAGTCCACCACAGAACCTTACCTATGGAGTCGAAGTTGCCGAATGGCGAATTGGTGAAAACCATACCTTGACTCCTTCTTTTAATGGAGATGGACCTGATTCATGGTCGGTCTATCCGGCATTTCCTTCTTTTCTAATACTCGATGATGAAAGTGGCGAACTGACTGCACTGCCCCTACAAGAATACGAAACGTCGACGCATACGATTATCGCTGCAAACAACGCTGGAGTCACCATGACCAACCTCACACTCTCGGTCATCAATGTTGCACCAATGTTTCACTATCCAAATCCTCAATGGACGTTTGTGTTCATGCAATCTGGTGAATTGCCTTTGCCGGTCATCGCTGGCATGAGTATTGAATCCTGGACGGTTTACCCTGAACTTCCGGATGGACTCATTCTGGACTTTAATGGCCGAATTGGTGGGAAGGCCAGTGTTCTTGGAACGACTTCACATCAAATAAATGCAACAAATTCGGGAGGTTCACTGGAGGTGGGAATCGAAATTACCGTCGTTGACGAAGCTCCTTCACTGTGGTATGGAGCGCTTGGCAGTGGTGGAATTACACTTACGAAGGGAGTATCAATGGAAACGCTGGAGGCGACAAGTGCTGACGGAGCCATCGTGAACTGCGAAAGTCAACCACCGTTACCGAATGGAATTACGCTTGAATCCGATTGCAGTATCCATGGCACTGCAGAAGATCTCTTGGTCACTACAACATTCCTCATTACCGCTGAGAACAGCGGTGGGGAAGCACAACGTATTCTCAACATCACCATCAATGACCAAGCGTTATCAAATCTATCGTATGGTATTGGAAACTACTCGTTTGCGAAGCAAGTCGATGTTGTCGATTTGGAGCCATCCTATGATGGTGGAGTTGCCTTGACATGGGCCATTCAACCACCACTTCCTTCCGGTCTTGAATTGAACATGAGTACTGGGGCAATCTCCGGTATTGCCTCTCAAGTCGATCCAACCACGAGTTACACAATATACGCCAACAATACCGGTGGAATGGCAAGTTCTCAACTCATCTTAACCTTCATTGATATTACACCAAATGGAATCAATTATGCTGAATTGGAATTGGTTGTTGAATCAAACCAGAGTTCAGTGAATATCAACATCACTAATTTTGGAGATACGGTCGATACCTGGGAAAGTCACCCTCCGCTTCCATCTGGCCTTACCTTTGCAAGTGATGGGACCATCTATGGCAATCCAAACACACAGGTTCTACGGACGGCATTCACCATCTATGCAAATAATTCAGGTGGTTCGTTTGAAGTTTTTCTTAACATGACCGTTCATGATTTAGACACCGATTGGAAGTTGATTACCAAAGATGTAACTGAGGTAGAATATGGCGGTGCTTATCCTTCACTCATCCTGCCATTTGGTGAATGGTCGTTTCCAATTCTCTCAGATTCGAATCAACGACCAATCGCTTCTGCAGCCCACGTTGGCAAAGGACGAATGGTTGGCTATGGGCACGAATATTTCGTGGCTCGTGATACTGGTGAAGAGATGACCTTGTCACTAAATGCGATGAAATGGGCTTGCAATGAAGGGCGAGTTATCGGACTTTGGGATGGTTTCAACCACTTTGAAGATGAATTGACCAACGCTGGATTTACAGTATTGACCTCGGTAGGTCCAGGCCAATTGGCTGGTTTGGATTGTTATGTCGGAGAATTTTGGAACGGTTGGTCAGATGCAGAAAATAGAGGTATTGAGACCTTTTTGACATCGGGTCATGGCTTGATCATGGGTGGACAATCATGGTATTGGTCATACTCAAATACCGATGTAGCACATGAGTTTTCAGGGAACAAAATCGCTCCGACAACCGGATTGTTTGTCTCTACGGCTTATTCCGTTCCAGCTCCGCTGACCATCGGTAATGCGCCAATTGATCGTATGCTGAGAACATTGCCTGCAATCACGGCTTTGCAAAATCATTTCACAACTGGGCCGATGATTCCGTTATCGAGTGCCTCGACCGTTGAAGGAACGATTGCTCGAAGTGTAGCCATGTTGACCTTAGATTACATTGACTTTTGGAGCCCACTCCGAAGTATGGTCAATACGACTGGTTGGACCGAAATTGCTGAAGACAAAAAATATGATTTGGATGCAGACCCAATTGCCGATGTTATGCTTGCCATTCAAGAAGGGCTCTATCTGCTACTTCCTGCCGAGGAACTCATCGCCCATCCAAGTGCGGTTGATTTCCCTGGAGCAGTTCCAGTCAATGCCCCCAGAGTCACAGAAATTGTATCGGTCAACGGTGATTACATTGGCTTACCGAGTGGTTTTGGGTATTCAGGTGCCCGGAGCCATGGCATGATGGGTACTGGATTGTATGCTGCCCCTGGAGAAATGGTAAACCTCACTGTTCCAGCAACACTGGTCGACCAAAATGTTCGTATTCAAATTGGAGCCCATTCGGATTCACTTTGGAATAAAGACATACTTGACCGGCATCCAAAAGTTGATCGGAAGTGGAACATCGATTCTACGACCATGCAAGTTGGCAATACCTTTGGCGGGCTTATTTACATCACCTTCCCAGTTGATTCGACCTTTGGAATGATCAATGTCACCATCGAAAATGCAGTTCAGGCACCACGCTACATCGCTGGAGTCACAACTGAACAGGAATGGAATATGACGCAACGATTACTCCCTGCACCTTGGGCAGAATTGGAAGGGGAATTGTTCATCTTAACCGTACCATCTACAGAAATACGAAGCCTCGATTCAGTAGTCGAACTGATGAATTGGTGGGACACTGCTTTGCAAATGGAACACAATTTGAGTGGTTACCTACCATGGACTCGGGTTGAACGTGCGGTATTTGATGTTCAAATCAGTGCGGGCTGGATGCACTCGGGTTATCCGTTCATGGCCCATACGGCAAGTGTACCAGGTGTGGTCAACTTGAGCCATATGTCAACCCAAGGGGATTGGGGAATGTTCCACGAATTAGGCCATAATCACCAGTGGATGACTGCGACTTTACCAGGAAACACAGAAACAACCTGTAATCTCTTTTCGGTTTATCTCATGACCGAATTGGTCGGTATTGATTTGGGAGATGCCCTGTCAGGTACAATGAGTAATAGCACTCGAGAAACTCGTACTGAAGGCTACTTCAACGGTGGAGCGCAAATCTCCCAATGGAGCGTTTGGACTGCACTGGAAACGCATATCCAGATTCAAGAAGAGTTTGGCTGGGATGTCTATACTGAAGCCTTTGGACACTACTACAACTCCTCGCTGGGCCAACCTGCAAACGATGCCCAAGAATACAACTCATGGGCTGCTCGCATCTCAAATGAGACGGGAATGAATCTTATTCCCTTCTTACGAGCCTGGGGCTTGCCAATTGATGCTGAGACCTTTGCAACCGTCGATCATCTTCCCGTTTGGAACAGTGACCCACTGCGAGGTTGGGTGTATGATTATCCAAGTTTGTTGAAAGGTTTCGCAAGCAGTAACGTCTCTGCATCCTCAACAACGGTGCATTGGCAGAACTATGATAACGGCACAAGCGTCAATCAGACGGTGTGTTGGGGGCTTCTTGATGGTGGAACAGTGAAATCTGCATGGACATCATGTTCGAGTCAAGGTGTAGCAAATGTTGGAGATGAGCAAGCGGACCTGACTGGCCTGGTTTCCAGTTCAACGTATTCATGGCGAATCCTAGGTGAAGGTCCTGCTGGAGACCATTGGACTGATGTTCAAACATTCACTACAAATTGACACTCTTCAAGTGTGTCCTTGGCCATTCAGCAAAACCGGCATTAAGACGGAAAAGCAGATGTGTCTCTCAAGAGATTCAACCTTGGAACGTCGGATAGTACTGCTGTGTATAGCGAATTGCATCGGCATGTGGATAGCCTTGAGCCATCAATCCATTGCAGTATTCTCGAGCGGGGTCTGCTTGAACTGGCGCAGGCTGAGCAACTGCTGCTACTGCCACTGGTTGTGCTGAGAAATTTGGCATAGCGACTGCGGGAGTCGCTGCTGGCTGCGCATACATGTTTGGTGTCGTGGCCGCAGGTTGAGCACCCATGTTTGGCATAACAGGCATTGCACCACCTGCAGGGGTAGACAAACCATCATTCCATGACTTTTCAACACCTTCGTCGTCGGGCTTTCTTAGGAAGAGTACGCCGAGACCAACAACTGCGATCAAAGCAATAATTCCACCAATACCGAGAATTATGGTTGTCGAGGATGAAGCACCATCTGTTCCCGAATTTTCATTGAGCCAACGTAGTGGATCTGTTGGATAAGCATCGGCTCCATCGCCAATGGTCCAGTCTGCTGTTGGATTTGAGTAGCCATCACCATCTCCATCAAAGCAACCAATACGGTCAATGGAGGAGTTTCCAGCACCTGATACACAAGCATCAGCCCCATCAGAAAGCATCCATGACTCATCAGGATCTGAGATCCCGTCGCCATCTGTATCAGCGCAACCGTATCGGTCAATGCTCGAGGTATCTCGAACCGTTGGACAATCATCTGGGGTAAGGCCAATGGGGTTCTCTCCATAGCCATCACCATCTGCATCTGCCCATTGAGTCGGTTCATTTGGGAAAGCATCGCCACCCATGTCGAAGCCCCATGAAATATCTGGGTTTGAGTAACCATCACCGTCGGAATCGATACAACCGAACCGGTCGAGGGTGGAATTGCCTGGGATAGAAGGGCAAGCATCTGCTTGATTGCCTGATGCGTTATCACCGAATCCATCCATGTCTGCATCCTCCCATTGTGTCGCATCGTTCATGAAGGCATCCATTACGTCGTACCAGCCATCTGCATCTGCATCTGGGCAACCGAGTGTATCAGCTCTCCATGAGGTCCCTGAACGGGTCGGACAAGCATCTTGCGTGGTGGCATCAACAACCATCTCACCTGGCCAAGAAGATTTACGGTCTGTCCATGTGGAATTCGCCCAGTTATCTCCAAATCCGTCGCCATCAAAGTCAGACCATTGAGTCGAATCATTTGGGAACGAATCTGCACCGTCTTCAATATACCAATCTGAATCTGCATTCGAGTAGCCATCTTCATCTGCATCAAAACAGCCTAAGCGGTCAAGAGTGGAACTACCTGGAACAGTAAGACATTCATCGGGAGTGACACCTTCAGAGTTATCTCCAAAGCCATCGGAGTCGATATCCATCCATTGAGTGAATTCATTGGGGAATGCATCATCAGCATTCGACCAGCCGTCTCCATCGTTGTCGGGACAGGCGTTTTTACCACCAAGAGTCGAATTACCGGCTTCACTGGGGCAATCATCGGTCGTGTCGGACCATCCATCACCATCGGTATCCAGACAACCAGTTGTCCCTTCTGTCGAAGTACCTGCAAAGGTTGGACAATCATCATTGACATCGTCGAATGAATCTGCATCGTCATCAACGTCTTCATCACTGTCGCGGCATCCATCACCGTCGATATCATTGGTTGCAGTGTCAGAAATCCAGGTTGGGCGCGGTGGGCTGTAAGAAGTGTAAGGGCAAAGGTCATTCACATCGAGGACTTGATCGTTATCATCATCAGAGTCTTCGGCATCATCTTTACAACCGTCATTATCCCAATCTGTCGAAGCAGATGGGTTGTCGAGGTCTTGCATACTGGTCCAATTGAATTCACTGTTACGAGGGCAAAGATCGGGATAATTATCTGTCAAGCCATCATTGTCATCATCGGAATCACAAGCATCGCCACTGGAATCACCATCTGTATCAACTTGTCCAGGATTAGAAACATTTGGACAATTATCATCAACATCAACAATACTATCACCATCCGAATCCTTCAGCGCAGAGGGGTCAAACACCCAAACATAGGCATCTCTACCACCACTCGAAGTCAAGGTTGTTCCATCATGGGTCATCGAGCCTGAGTAAGACCCAGTAACACCGATGTAATCACTCATGTTCACGCTCATGCTCCAGACATAGTCATACTGTGAACCACCAATTTTTTCAGTCCAATCAAGTGTTCCAGATGATGAAAGTCCAACCACATAGCCGTCATGGTTTGAAGGAACCATGGTCGTTGAACCTGCGGTAAAGGCTGAGGTGAAATAGCCACTAAAGATGACAAGACCAGTTGAAGTTACTCCAAGGTCCATCGGCTGATCCGCTCCACTTGTGCCTGAAACGAATGACCAACCGCCACTCTGCGCTTCTTTAGCAACAAAGACATCGTTGCCTCCGTACGTTGCTGTTGCAGACCAACCATTACCTGAGATGGTCCCACCGAAAGAACCGGAAAAATAGGTATTACCCGATGAATCAATATTGAGATTTGTTACAATAGTCTGTTGATTACTCGCACCAATCCCCTTGAGATTGAGAACTCCGCCATTGGCATCTAATTCGACAATCACCGCATCAAGAGTTCCGATTGCAATATAACTCGAAGTACCCCAGAGAGTAAATCCATCGGAGATTGTTGCTAATTTGATCGTTGGATTGGCAGACTGTGAGATTGCAATGTCAAACACTTGGTTTGCACCAATACCGCCACCGCTAACGACCCAATCGAGCATACCGTTTCTTCCATCGAATTTGGCGACATAAATTTGTGCGTTTGACACATTGAGGATTGTGCCACCAAAGTCAGTTTCACCTTGGAATTCACCAGAGACGAAGATATCACCGAAGGAATCAATTTGAGCAACACTCGTCAAACTGTATTCACCTGAACCATTGACTAAAGTGGTGAAACCGTTTGCCCACATCCAGTTGCCCATGGGGTCTGCTTTCGCCATGAAACCTTCAAAATGATAGCCCGAATTCGTGTTCGTGATAATGCTTGCAGGGTTGCCTCCTCCCCCATTAAATGAAATCTCACCATAAAAATATCCTGTCACCAGAATTTCGCCTGTAGCCTCGACTTCAACATCGGTGAGGAAGGAGAGTCCACCGGCTCCGAAACTATGATCTGCTCCGAAGACAGATTGCCAAGTACCGGCACCATCAACTATAGCTAAGAAAAACTCTCCATATGATGCACCATACGGAGAAGTTGGTTGAAGTGTTTGAGTTCCAAAGGTCAACGTAGTATTGTATTCAGAACCAATAATCCAACCACCATTTGGGTTCGCTTCAATATGCTCTGGGTCAATACTTTGAGTCGATGAGCCACCGGCGGAAATAAATGAATTCGAAGAAGCACGGGCAGAAGAAAACTGAAGCCGTTCAGAACCGATGTCATCAAGTTCCATTGGAGTTTGAGTTGGATGCTCAAGAACAATGACTGATGAGAGCATTAAGAAGGTAATCAAAACTGCAGGAAGTGTTGCAATCAATGGGCGCATAGCACGACCACATGGACTACCAACATCAAACCTTTGCTTTCATGTTGCCAAGTGGATTGGCAACAGAAACTGTAAAGCTTCACTCAAGGTTTGTCTCGAGTTGAAGTAAATCACTCTCGCCAGCATCAATGATACTGATGGTAGAAACCGAAAATGGTTTACTGCAAGCAATTCCAAGTTCACGGTTGACCAGAGTCGAACGGAACTTTGTCACTTCAGGATGACTGGCGTGCAGTTCATCAGCAAATTCAGTTGGGCAGTTGGCAGCAAAAATAATTAATTTCGCTTCACCACGAGCACACGCATCGAGTGCTTGGCGTTGTCCAAATCGTAGGCTTCCTGTTGCGATTGCTGTCTTTAATTGTCGGTTTAGATCCATATATTATTCCTCCATACTCCACATCGTTTCTCATGGGTAGAAAATCATTCGTCGTTCGGGATGTAGTAGAGTTCAACACTACCGGTTCCAAGTGAAATTGGTTGACCAACGATAATGTTCTCTGCGACACCTGTAAGGTAATCACTTTCACCGATGACACCGGCTTTGAGCAAGTGGTTGACGGTAACTTCGAAAGCTGCACGGGCCAAGATACTGTGTTTTGTTCCTGAAACACCGTGTCGTCCAATAGCACGAACTTCACCTTCAGAGGTCATCACGTCAGCAACCAAGAGCAAGTGTCGAACGTCGACTTCCAAACGTGCTCCGTCAAGAGTTGCTTGGAGTTCGTCGACAATAGCCTGCCGTGCTGCTTCAATTCCGAGGAATTCGAAGATTTCAATGATGTTGTTGGTATAGGTTCGGTTTCGGTCAATGGTTTCAATTTCGCTGACACGTGTCAAGTTTGAACCAATGGTCGAGAGGTAATACTCACCGGTCTTGTCGTCCAATTGGACGTTGGCACGAGTGATGTTTGGAATACCCTTGAGTCGCATGTCTCGTATCTTCTCTTCCAATTGCAAAAGCATGGTGTAAGATGGAGGGTTTTCAGCGATTTCTGCCAGATCTTCTTCAGTGTGAACACCAGGAATGAGGGTCAAGGTCGAAGGGTTCTTTTCCTTGTCTGCTTGAATCAAAAGACGTGTAGCACGCTCAAGCTTATCCTTTACTTCAGCACCAGTCATGTTCTTCTGCTTGAGGTTAGCCTTATTCAATTTCAAGACCAAACGTCGTTGTGCGACGTCAGTTTCCAGAGAGGCGATGTTCACCGTATGGGTTTCTTCAATAGCAGCTGCAAGTTTACGGGCTTCATCAGCGGATGTAATCTTGTCACCAGCCAAGTAAATGACCATTGTAGGGGTGTTTGGAACCTTTCGAGCATCGACAATCTCGATGATACGAGGGAGACCTTGAGTTACGTTAACCGTTGCAACACCAGCATAGTGGAAAGTACGCATGGTCATCTGAGTTCCAGGTTCACCAATAGATTGAGCAGTGATAATTCCTGCTGCTTCATAGGGGTCAATACTGGCTCGGTTAAGAGCAACGACTGATTCATCAACAA
>Ga0308025_1000237_pt1 | contig 30545 bp, 27 predicted proteins | sample Neamet422_FD_201298 | JGI IMG/M metagenome (GOLD analysis project Ga0308025, IMG submission 201298) | Marine microbial communities from water near the shore, Antarctic Ocean - #422 | ecosystem: Environmental > Aquatic > Marine > Unclassified | place: Southern Ocean | collected 2014-10-03
TCGTGTTTCGCAGCCATGTAATTTGTCTTTTTGCAAGCTGCCTGGTAGATGCTTGAGCTTTTTTTGTAGCTTCTTTAATAGTGATTTGATCATCAAGATAAGTCCATATCTGACGATAACCAACTGCTCTCATTGAATTATGATCTGAGGTTAAATGCTCTCTCTGTTTTAATAATTGCACCTCTTGAATGAAGCCCTCATCAAGCATTCTCAAAAATCGAGTATTAATTCTTTGGTGAATCTCTGTGCGTGAATGGTGATTAATAGCAAATTTTATAAATCGATAATTATTATTTTTGTTTTTACTAGATTGCCAATCGGAAATATTGCGACCACTTATCTCAAAAACTTCTAATGCTCTTTGAATGCGCTGACCATCATGTGGGTTAATTTTTTTGGCGGCCGCATAATCTATATTAATTAATTTATTATGCATTGCAGGCCAACCTATTAGTTCTGCTTCAGAGTTGATATTGTTTCTAATATTTTTATCACCCTCAGGAAGATCAGATAGACCTTCTATCAAAGCATGAAAATATAACATTGTACCGCCAACTAATAACGGAATCCTGCCATTATTATGAATACGTTTAATTTCTATATTCGCATCAGCAATAAAGCTACCGACAGAATATGACTTCTCTGGATCTAAAATATCAATTAAATGATGCGGGAATTGTTCAAGGGTTTTCTTGTTAGGCTTGGCCGTTCCTATATCCATACCTCGATATATTTGAGCAGAATCAACATTAATTATATCTAAAGGAAATTCTTGAGACAGTTTTATAGCCAGCTCAGTCTTACCTGAAGCAGTAGAGCCGAAAAGACAGATCACTGGTATATCAGGATAACGATTAGAGCTCATAATGATAAAGAAAGATTCTCATATTAATGATACAAAGGAATTTGCAAGGTTTGTCCTATTTTAATATTGCTACCATTGATTTGGTTAAATTTTCGCAACATAGACAAACTAATACTATAAAGATCGGCGATCTCACTGAGAGTATCGCCTCGTCTAACGACATAATTAATAGTTTTTGATTGATTTTGAAGATTCTTTGCAAGTTTTGTTTCTTGAGGAGGGTTAACCAAAAAATAATTACGAACCCCTTTTAGAATAGCGTTCGCTAGCTTATTCTGAAAATTGCTATCTTTTAATTTCTTCTCTTCATTAGGGTTGGATATATAAGTTGTTTCTATGAGAATAGAGGGCACATCAGGTGATTTAAGAACAAGCAAACCTGACTGTTGTATTTTCTTTTTACGTATAGAGCTAACGTGAGATATTTCCTTTAAAACAAATTCACCAATTTCTAGACTCGCTTCATTTGTTGCGCCTTGAGAGAGATCCATCATAAGGGAGGCAAACGAATCATCTTTGCCTGATAAAGATACATCTCCAATTGAAATATCCTCATTTTCACGTTTAGCCAAACGCTTAGATGCCTCATCAATTGCCCCTTTATCTGACAATGTATAAATTGAAGCACCTCTAACTCGTGGATTATTATCCAGAGCATCTGCATGAATAGAGATAAATAAATCAGCTTTATGCTCTCTCGCAATTTCCATTCGATCTCTTAAGGGGACAAAACTATCACCTTTTCGGGTTAAAAAGGCCCGCATATCTTGAGTCTTATTAATTTGCTTAGCCAATCTTTGGCTAATTGCCAATGCTACAACACTTTCCCATGTACCATTTGGCCCTATTGCTCCGGGATCTTTCCCGCCATGACCGGGATCTACAACTATTCTAATATCCCGGAGAGGTCCTGAGAATAATTGATCTTGAGATATTCTAGGTGGGTCCTCAGGGAAATTTATGTCGACTACCATTCTAGTATTCTGAGATCGACTACCTGGAATCATAAAATGCTTGAATTTAGTTATTTTCTCTAAATCCAGTACGATTCTCAATGATTGTCCGTCCCCCTCACCAATACGGACATCGTGAATAAAATTATTCTGTAAATTTTCTTTTTTAATTGATTTAGATAAAATTGTATTCTTTAAGTCAATCACCAATCGATTTGGATTTTGCAAAGAAAATACATGATTATTGACATTTGAATCTAGATCTAAGACCAATCTAACTTGATTATTTTGTTTTGCCATACGGACATCTTTAAGTAATGCCGCAGACCAACTATGCGTAACCATAAAATATAAAGCACAAAAAAGGCTTATTCTTTTTATAAACATTAATTAATTTCTTTAATTACGTGATGGCATTTTTATTTTTGATAGGATCTATGTACCTTTGAAAGTATATCATCACCAATTAATGACAATGATTTAATTGTAACCTCACGTCCCGATTGTTTAAAGCTTATAGTAAAATTGATATCTGCTTGATCCAATAATGCTGGAATTCTTTGCGGCCATTCAATAAGCATTAAGCCATCGTTCAAATCATCCCACCCAAGAAAATTAAGCTCATCATGATCATTAATTCTATATAAATCAATATGATATATTTTTCCAAAAGAGAATTCATAAGGTTCTACTAAAGTATATGTTGGGCTAGGTACAATATCTTCATACCCCATACCTCTGAGCACCGCACGAATAAGCGTTGATTTACCTGCACCCATTTCACCGCTCAGTGTGATAGTAATTCCAGAAAGAGCTCTCGGAAAAGCCTCAGATAACTGCCTTCCTAATTGCTTAGTAGCTTCCTCATTTGGTAAATTTATATCGAAATTCATGGATATTTTATACCTCTAGTATTACCAATTAAGTCGCCAGCTAAAAGTCCAAATTCATAATTACAATAACCCATCATCAGATATGATATTTATCTCATCAATCTTTATCATGATTTAGAATATCAAAATCAACACTATAATAGCCAAGCTATTATAACTGCGAATGTGTAATCCATTCCACCTGAAGAGCATAAATTTCCGTAAAAATTGAACCTTAAAAAGCTTCTTTTGTTTGATTCTTAATTGCAGATGTGATGACTTCTAATATAACGTGATGAATATATTTTCATTGTTATAATTGAACCTAAATTCTTAATCATAAAAGATTTATACTAGCTCTTAGGAACGATTAATCAATATGAGTAAAAGTAACATAATAAATAAAAATAAACTTGCTGATGACATAAAGCTTTGGGGCAAAGAGCTTGGTTTTCAAGAAATAGGATTCACTAACATAGATCTATCTAAAGCCGAGAAAAATCTAAAAAAATGGCTCGATATGAAATTTCATGGCGAAATGTATTATATGGAAAAGCATGGTCTAAAAAGAAGTAGGCCAGATGTCCTGATACCTAATACAATTAGTGTTATATCTGCACGAATGAATTACCTTACAGCTGATGAAGAATCCACAAAATCACTTCTTGACCATCCCAAGACTGCCTATATTTCACGCTATGCGCTTGGAAGAGATTATCATAAAGTATTAAGGCAGCGACTTAAGCGCTTAGGAGAAAAAATTGAAGCGTCAGTTAGTAATTTTGGTTATAGGGTATTTGTTGACAGTGCCCCTGTTCTTGAGAAGCCATTAGCTGAAAAAGCCGGACTTGGATGGATTGGAAAACACACAAATCTTATAGATAAAAAAACAGGCTCTTGGTTTTTTCTTGGTGAACTCTATACAGATCTTGCTCTCCCTATCTCGACACCTAGTCAAGGGCATTGCGGATCCTGCCATGAATGTATTGATGTTTGTCCAACGCAAGCCATAATTGCACCATATGTGCTTGATGCAAGACGATGTATCTCATACTTAACTATCGAATTAAAAGGTTCAATTCCCCTAGAATATAGAAAATTAATAGGTAATCGAATCTATGGTTGCGATGATTGTCAAATATTTTGCCCTTGGAATAAATTTGCAAAAAAATCGTCAGTCTCAGACTTCAATCCAAGACATGACCTTGATACCTTGGATTTAATAGAGGCATTTCTATGGACCGAAGAGATTTGGTTAAGAAAGACCGAAGGCAGTGCATTAAGGAGGATCGGATTTGAACAATGGTTGAGAAACGTGGCTACTGCATTAGGTAATGCGAAAAAAAGTAAGGGGATTGTGGCTGCACTTAATACGAGAAAAAATTCTGATTCTGCGTTGGTTAAAGAGCATGTCCGCTGGGCACTTGACCAACACTCACCTTGATCAATAAAGACTCAGTATTAATCTATAATAATATTATCAATTAACCTTATATCGTCAATAACCACGCTTGCCAGAATAATTAATTCCTTGGAATCTTCATCTGGGATACTTAGGTCTATTCTTGATCTTATTGAAATATAATCAACAGAAAAACCATAATTAATTAATCGACTTTCGGCCTCTCTCTGTATAGATAAAAATTCCACTTGCCTATTCTTGACAGCACTACTTGCCTCTAAAAGTATTTTATATAATTTTACTGCAGTTAATTTTGTAACACTTGATAAATGCTGATTACGAGAACTCAAAGCAAGACCATTTTTCTCTCTAATTATTGGTGCACCAATAATTTTTATGCCTAATGATAAATCTATTGCCATCCGCTCTATCAATAACTTTTGCTGAAAATCTTTTTGTCCGAAAACAGCAAAATCTGGTTTAATAATATTAAACAACCTCGATACAATTGAAGTGACGCCCTCAAAATGACCGGGCCTGACCTTCCCACATAAATCATTACTCATTTCTGGAACAATTACTTGAGTAGCATAATCGACGCCGTAAGGATAAATAGAAAGACATTCAGGTAAAAATAATAAATCAGCATTCGCCAGACTCAATTTCTCAATATCACTTTCCAGTGTTCTTGGGTAATTTTCAAAGTCTTTATTATCAGTAAATTGCGAAGGATTAATAAAAATCGAAACCACAACATAATCCGCTTGTTCTCTTGCCAATTCAATCAAGCTCAAATGGCCATCATGCAAGTTACCCATAGTGGGAACTAGCACTATCTTACTGCTCTTCTCTCGTTGCTCATCCAGTAAGTTTTGTACTTCAGTTTTATCTTTAATTACATTCAAGAAGTCACCCAGCAATTATAATAACTATGAGAAACAATGTTCCGGAGCAGGATACTCTCTATTTTTTACGGCATGAACATATGATTCAATAGCGTTAATTGGTGACGCTTGATCACGCATAAAATTCCTTACAAATCTTGGAGTTGATCCTTGTGTAACATCTAATATGTCATACAAAACCAAAATCTGACCATCCACAAAAGGACCTGCCCCGATACCGATGACTGGAATATCCAAGCTTTCTTTAATAGATTTACCTAATTCATTAGGTACACATTCGAGTAATACTATATCTGCGCCTGCATTCTGAAGATCTTTCGCGTTATTCAGTATTTTCTTAGCTTCCCGAGGATCCCTGCCTTGCACTCTAAAACCACCTATTTTATGAACAGATTGAGGCTTTAAACCCAAATGAGCACAAACCGCAATATCATGCCTAGCCAAGTGCTCAACTATCGCTATTTGATCTTCTCCACCCTCTAATTTTACCATCATTGCACCCCCTTCCTGCATCAGACGAACGGCATTTTCAAGCGCCTGATTTGGGTCCGAGTAACTCATGAAGGGCATATCAGCAACCAGAAAAGCTCTTTGCAAGCCACGAGAAACATTGCGTGTATGATATATGACATCTTCTACAGTAACTGGCACAGTAGTGTCGTGGCCCTGTATGACCATACCCAAAGAGTCGCCGACTAGGACTATATCAATACCTGCCTTATCAACAGCTAACGCGAAACTGGCATCATAAGCAGTTAAACACGCAATGGCTTCGCCATCACGCTTCATTTTCTTTAATGAAGCAACATTGATTGGTGGTTCCGCCATGCTTCGTTGTTCTAATTGTGTATACATATCTCTCTAGTTTGAATGATTAGTGCAATTTATGAAAATCCAATTGCCGTTAAAGGGTTAAAAAAATGGCGCCCACCTGTAGTACATTTTATTTGATCTAATAACTGCTCATAATCGTCATGATTATTTACAAGATCAATTGATGTTGTATTTACTATCAACAATGGGCCATCATCATAATTATGATAATGCCTTGCAAAGGTTTCTATTAATTTCTTTAAGTAATCTCTATCAATAAATTTTTCGCTTGATACACCACGTCGAGCAATCCTCTCTAGTAAAATATCAGGATCCGCTTGAAGGTAAATCACTAGATCAGGTGTTGTTTTTTTAATATCCATTTTTTCATATATTTGTTCATATAAAGCCATTTCGCTTGGATCTAGATTAACCGAAGCAAATAATTTATCTTTCTCTATGTGAAAATCAGCAATACTAATACTTGAAAATAAATCAGATTGATACATTGATTCTAACTGCTTAGCTCTTTGGAATAAAAAAAATAATTGAGCAGGAAGTCCACTATCACGACCGTCCTGATAAAAGCGATCTAAAAAAGGATTGTTTTCAATATCTTCTAACACAAGTGCACCAGATAAACTATCTGCAAGCCTTTTGGCTAAACTTGTTTTACCCACTCCTATTGGACCTTCGACAACGATATAACGAGGGGCGTTATAATTAATATTTTCAACAGTCATACTATATTCAGCCTAAACATCTTATTCTTAACAGATTATTCTCTATCTTTTTAAATAAATCTAGTACATTCGCTAGACCAGGAATCTTGATTTCTGTTGTAATATCTATTAGTGGCAACAACACAAAGGCCCTGTTTTGTATCTCTGGATGAGGCAAATGAAGCACATCATCCTCGATTACTTCCTCGCCATGAGCCAAAAGATCAAGATCAATAGTTCGAGGCCCCCATTTCACATTACGAATTCTTTTTTGTTTATGCTCTATTTTCTGCAGCTCAATAAGCAATGAGTGTGGTTCTAATTGAGTAACTATTGCAACTACTCCATTAATAAAGTCGGGCTGATCTGAAGGTCCCATAGGTGAAGAACTATAGAGCTTAGAAGATACAACATAGTGAGAATTTGGGATCTTTTTAATATTCTCTATCGCTAATTTTATTTGTTTTAATGGGTCACTCAGGTTACTACCAAGACCGATATAAGCAGGTTTCCAAGTATTTCTTTTTGATATCATCACTTATGCTTTATCTTCTTATTTTTTTCGTATTTATTATTCACCTTATAATATGTTTTTTGTTCAATATTAGTCCAAAACTCAATCACTTTTTTTGGACAATCTCCTGTCATTGATCGTAACAATAAAAAATCATAAGCAGCCCTAAATATTCTCGATTTTATCATTTTATTTGCTTGCTTCTCTGTTGTTATTTCAAATTTTGCCTGCATAACCAACATTTCTCTCATGATGCTAGAAAACCGTTTTGGTATGGCTATCTTTTCCTGATGAATTCCAACCACATCATAAGAAGCTAACAATAAAGACTGGGCTTTTGAACAATCAGATTTTAACCTTATTTTACCGGCTTTTTTAGATATTGGACCCCATAAAAGAACGCCAAGAAGAAACATTGGTGTTATTGATTGATTATTTTGAACCCTTGAATCCGTATTTTTCAAAGCAATTTCAATGAAGTGCTTTAAATTATTTTCAATTTTAATTTGTGCATCTGTTTCGGGAAATAACTCTTTAAATAAATCAAAGTAAATCAATGATTGGAAGGTTTTTTCAGCATACCCTGATTGAAATAACTTCATAAATTCATCAAAAATTCTCGCCGAAGGTATGCTATTTAATAAATCAGAATTCTGTCTAATTTGATTGGATAATTTTGTATCAATTTTAAATCCAAGTTTGGCTGAAAATCTAGCAGCTCTTAACATCCTGACCGGATCCTCCTGCATCCTTTTATTGGCATCTCCAATGAAATTTAATTGGCAATTTTTTATATCATTTAATCCTTCAACAAAATCCCAAACACAATCTTTAGCGCTATCATAATAAAGGGCGTTACATTTGAAATCTCTTCTAACGACATCTTCTTCAATTTTCCCGTAAACATTATCTCTTAAAATACGACCCTTATTATCACGTTTAGATTTTTCGTTATCTGATATTGCGGAAGAACGATAGGTTGCAACTTCGATTAATTCTCGACCAAATCGAATGTGAGCCAAACGGAAGCGTCTTCCAATTAAGCGGCAATTCCTAAAAAGACGCTTAATCTCTTCTGGCTCTGCATTAGTAGCTATATCAAAATCTTTTGGTGCTATTCCTAATAAAAGATCCCTGATACAACCACCAACTAAAAACGCTTGAAAACCGGACTTATTAAGTCTATGCAGAACTTTTAATGCATTACTAGAAATCAATCTTTTGTTTAAACCCAAAGATATTGCATTAACTTTAGTTGGCTGTAATGATTGCTTTACCAAGAAATTCATCCTTTTCCTAATCGATAGAATGCAAGAGATTCAATCTTAATCAGGAAGAATTTTTTGTTTAATTTATCTAGCAATTAAATTACCCCCATAAAGATATATACATTCAAGCCAAAAGCTTCAACTAACAATAAAACCTATTATTAAGTTATACTCTTCATAAGCAATCGTACAGCAAGAAATCAAGGAATAACATCATGCTTTCTAAGTTCTCTATTCTCGCCCGAAAATCATTTATACCGATAATCATTATTATCGTAATTGGCTGGTTTGCTGGAGATTTTATCATCGAGCAACTACCCTCATCAGCGCGCAAATCTATTGAAAGTAATATCATTTTTCCTATTCAAAAGATCAGTACTAATTGCTCAGTTTTAAATAAAGAGATAAAGACAGATGAGCAATGTCGTTGGTCGCTCAATTGCACTATGTCTAGGAACGAACAAGCCGATTATCAGAAAAGAAAATTAGATTATGAGGCATTCTGTGAGGCAATATAGCAAGTAATTAATCCATCGAACGGTAATAATCTTTTTTATAAGCCAAGCTGCCCCATAAGGCATTTGCTTTAGCTTTTTTAATAAGCTCTGGATTACTTTCATTGATAACGGTCAGACTCTCATTCTTTCTGTCATAGTAAAATTCAACCGGTGGCTTTTCAGGCTGCATTACTACGACATTATCTTGACCATCCATCCATGCAAAATTTTTATAAAATTGCATCATGGCCCTTAGCTTATCCCGCGGAATCTCCTGAGTTAAGTCGTGACCTATCATAGGGTTCTCACTGTCAATGCCTATCAGTGATAATAATGTTTGAGGTAAGTCTATTTGGCTTACCAGCCTTTCATCTTGACGCTGAGTTATATCGCTCCCAACTATTACAGCAGGAATATGAAAATGCTTAATTGGGACTAATTGATCTCCATAAGCACGAGAATCATGATCCGCTACAACTAAGAAAATAGTGTCCGCCCAATAAGCAGACTCTTTTGCTTTTTCAAAGAATTTTCCAAGGGCGTAATCAGAGTATTTAGCTGCATTCTCCCTAGTTTCTTTAGGCTGATTGTAAAGCTCAATCCTATCATCAGGATAATCAAATGGCGTATGATTTGAAGTTGTAAAAACTAAACTAAAGAAAGGTTTTGGTTGTTCGTGTAAAAAAGAAAATTGATGATGCGCCTTAGCGTAAAGGTCCTCATCAGATGCCCCCCAGGAGCCAATAAAAGCTGGCTCTTCAAAGGTATTAAAATCCTGCATATCGACAAAACCATTACCAAGAAAAAAACTCTTCATATTATCAAAATGACTCTCGCCTCCATAAATAAACTGGGTGTGATAACCATTTTTCTTCAAAAGATGAGCTATTGAGAAAAACCCACTTTGGCTTTTACCCAATTTAACTACCGATCTTGAAGGTGTGGGCGAAAATCCGGTAATAATAGCCTCTATACCCCTAACTGAACGTGTTCCCGTGGCATAGATATTGGTAAAATTCCACCCTTCTTCCATTAGCTTATCTATATTTGGGGTAAGTGGTAAACCGCCCAGTTTACCGACATATCTTGCACCCAAACTCTCTTGAAGAAGAATCACTAAATTTTTCTTTTGACCTCTATATGAGGATTTATGCGACGCGATTGTCGGAAATTTATTAGAAAAATATTCATTTAGACCAAGATTGGTGGAATCTCTTACCAGATTTATGATTTTATTTTCATCCATTTGGCCGTAATACTTAAATGCGTCATCCTCGTTTTGTAATTGTTTAACTGCAAATAGCATCGAATAAGTTGAATTCAAAGTAAGATCATTCATCAAAGGATCCACAGAAAAAGCAACCATAGCTGGATTCAAAGGTCGATGACCCAGAGATGATCGTGCGCCCATAACACCTAATAATATAACCAATATCACCAGCAGAGGCCGCCAATACCACCTTGGCAATGCTGTCTCAATCAAAACTATCTCTGAACTCTTCCAGGAGAGATACAAAGTAAGAAAACTTAATAATGTCACAATCGCTATTTCTGTTTTGTATCCGCTGAAGAGCATATTTATGAGCTCATTCGGGTATATTAGATACTCTACAAATAATCTATTTGGACGAACATCGTACTCTAAGATAAATGAGGGTGTCACAATCTCCATAAAAACCAAGAGCCAAATACTCAATACAATCCATAACCTTAATAAAAAATGCCATATTCTTTTGAGGCTCTTGTGATCCATCATCAAGCATGTAATCAATGCAGGTATGACATATAAATAAGATAAAGTAGCGATGTCTACTCTTAAACCACTTAGGAGTATGTCGCTCCAACCTTTAACATTTGTGACTCTATCAAAATTCCAAATAGAAAGAAGCAATCTAGATATGGTTAAAAAGCTCAAGCCAAATAAAAAAATATAAAAGTAAGGAAAAAGTATGCCTAAGCGTTTTTTAACAATTGAATGCATGGCTTTATACTATGAATTAAATTACAAAGAAAATATGATAAAAGTTCTTCCAAAGAATGAAGATCCACACCAAAATTACAATTAACAATGAGATGAAAACTGCAGCAGAACCCAAATCTTTTGCTCTTGCAGATAATTCGTGTTCTTCCATACTTATCCTATCAATAGTCGCCTCTATCGCTGAATTAATAAGCTCAACCAATAGAACCGGCAGCATGCACATAATGAGGATAAATTTATCAGTTAAGTCGACCGGTAAAAATAAAGCAACGATACCAAGAGTTGTAAATATAAATAGCTCCTGCCTGAAAGCCGATTCATGCGACCATGCGGCTATGAAGCCCTTCCATGAGTTATGACATGCACTAATCAGCCTTTTAATTCCTTTTTTCTTATATCGTTCGCGATTTAACATAGATAATATAAAATCAAAATTTCTTTATATTAATGATCCAACTGTCTTTACTAAGACCCCAACGAAACATGCAAGTATTGATAATAATCCTATTACAAAACCTAAAGCTCTTCCTCCCGGATCTGACAAATAAGCTCTACGAAAAATAAATCGCCCAATAAAAAAAACGACCCCCAATCCAACTGCATATTCTTGGCTTACAAAAAAGCTAAATAGCCATAACGAAGGAAGGAAGATAACCAACTGCTCTAGAGTATTTTGATGAACACGGTAATGCCTCTCAAACATAACATCACCAGAAATGGCAGGTGCTTTAACGCTATATTTACCTCGCGCTCTACCAACTTCGATAGCAAAATACATCGCCTGGGCTAATAAAAAAATCGTAACAATAGCAATTAATTCCATGTCTTAATCCTTATAACTTTAATGTATAATAATCAGACCATTATATACACAATCACTTATATCGATACACCAATAATAAATGAAAAATGCTATATAAAATTTTATAAATAATATATCTAGTTAATCACAGCCCAAAGAAAAGGAATTAAACTAATCTAATGTCGAATGTAAATTTAAAACGTCGATTTATGTCAATAATTTATGATAGTTTATTGATTTTATCTATTATGGTTATGGGGACCCTTCCTTTCATTGCTATTCGTTACGGAGAGGCCGTAGAAACAAGCTCCAATTACTATCAATTTACCTTATTTGCTATTATTTATTTTTTCTTAGTCGGTTTTTGGAGCATCTCTGGAAGGACCTTAGGCATGCAATCTTGGGGACTACGTCTTGAAACACTCGATGGTTATCGACCCAATATTATTCAATGCAGTATCCGTTTTTTTGCAGCCATCGTCTCTTGGTTAGTTTTTGGCTTAGGTTTCTGGTGGCAGCTTTTAGATGAAAAAAATCTCGGATGGCACGATCGAATCTCGCAAACTAAGTTAGTTTATTACCCAAGAAATTAAGTTTCGAATCTACGAGAATAATTTAATTTAAATAGGGTATATATGCCAAGCAAAAATGGCGGTGTCCATGCAGTTAATATTGGATTCATACTGTATACCTGACCATAATTAAAAATTAATTCACTTACCAAGAAATAAACTAAACCAATCACTAAACCAATAGTCAGTCTTGCGCCTGCACCAACTTCACGAAGCGAACCAAATACGAAAGCTAGCGCAAGGATAGGCATCAAGATGATCGTTAATACAGAGGATATGCGTGACCAAAGTTCAATCTCATAACGACTTGAGAAAAGATCATTTTTCTTTAAATAACGCACATAACCAATTAGCTCCCTAATTGACAAGCTAATTGGTTTTACGAGAGTGACTCCAAGTAAATCACTATTCAATTCGAACGATTCATTAATCGTTCGAGATGAGCTGGTAACAACTCGATTCTCTTCAAAACGTGTTTCTCTGAAATTATTTAACACCCACTCTTCATTCCTATCAATCCCTGAATTTTCTGCTACTGCTATTGATTTTAGAGAATTATCTTCATTAAATCGAAAAAGATACAGGTTCCCAAAATCGTATTCTGTATTTACCCTCTCAAGATGCAATATAGTCAGGTCATCCTTTACCCAAACTGAGCTCCCAAAATCAGCACCTTGACTATCATAGCGAGCTTCATCACGCATATTTCTCGCATAATAATCCAATGAGGGACCAATAAATTCACCCATAAGGATAGAAAATAAAACAATAAAAACTCCACTCAAACCAACCATCCTAGATATCTTTCTAGTCGATACACCCGCTGTCTGCATGACAATTAGTTCGCTACTTGTTGACAACAAGCCAAGGCACAAAAGTGAGCCGATTAGAGTAGCGATCGGAAGCATTTCGAATGACAATTGCGGCAAGCGCAATAAAGCAAACAAGAATGCTTGCAGCACTCCATATTCTCCTTCGAGATTTCCTAACTGGCTAATAAATTCATATAAAGCAGTGATTGACAAAAGCAGCGCTAAGACCAAGAAAGTACTTTTTAAGATAGATTTAACTAGGTATTTCGTAAGAATACTCATCTTGAATAATAAACCTTATTTAAAATACGATGAATAAATCTTTTTTCTTTTATCACTATTACCATCATTACACCTAACATGATGAAATGAACCCACCAGAGGCCAAGACGATAGTCAATCAAATCATTCTCAAGCCATGATCTTCCAGCTGATAATAAATTAAAATATATAATAAACGTGACTATTCCAATAAATATTTTATTATATTGACCCTGTCTTGGCTCACTTTTACTCATCGGTATGGCCAACATTACAAGTATTAATGTAGCGATTGGTATCCCTATTCTCCAATGAAATTCGGCATTTTTTTCTTTATTTTTAAAATCAAAAAGCTCATTAAACATCATGGTTTTGACATTATTTTTGGTCTCAATAATTTTAGGCAATAAATAAGGTATGCCATGCTCCTTAAATTCCATAATCGTGTAATTAGTCGTTCCAGGCTCGCCTATATAGCGCTTCCCGTTGTATAGAACAAAATAACGTTGATTATCATCACCTGATTCACGTTGATCGCCCCGTTCGGCAATCACAACTTCCATTCCTTGCGTTTCTGTCGAAAACTGAAAAAAAACGTTCTTTAATTCGCCACTTTCATTGATCTCTTCTGCATATATAACGGTTCCCAGCCCATCATCAACAATAAACCTTCCAGGCTCAATACTATCAAGATCAATATTACGACGAGCTTCGGAATTAATCTCATCAATCATCATTAAGGCTTTTGGGCCAAAATCAATTGTCACCCATGCTGCAACAAAGACCAACGGCAATGTTAAAGTTAAAATGGGTCGATAAATACCAGACATACTGACTCTGCAGGCTAAAAGCGCCGACATCTCACTATTTGCATAAAGACGCCCTAATGCCATCAATATGGATAAAAATAATCCAATGGGTATCAAAATAGTTAAATATTGAATTCCAGTAAGTGTTATTAACTCAATAATTGCTTCTTTTGGTAATTTATCTTTCGCTACATCCCCTAAAATTCTAGCAAATTGATTGGTAAGCAATATGCATAGAAGCGCAACAGTCACTGTAAGCCAAGTACTAAAGACTTCTCGAAAAATATATCGATCGATAATTCGAAACATAAATTACATACTTCTTTATATTATAAAAATATTCCAGTTAACTTATACTGCATGCATAAGTTAGACTAACGTTTTTTATACCCGTGTCAAACACAATACACACCTCAAAGAAGGTAATATCATAATTTACATAGATAGGAAAAAATCATGAATTATAGAACCTCCACAGAATCTGCATCAAAAATCTCAACAGACTGTTTGATTGTAGGAGTATACAAAAATAATAAGCTCAGTATTGCCGCAGAAGATATTGATAAAAATTGCGATGGTTTTATTCTAAAGTTACTAAAAAATGGTGATTTACTGACTGGGCTGGGTGAACACAAGATAATTCATGGTGTAAGCAACATCAATGCAAAAAGACTCTTAATCGTGGGCCTTGGAGACAGTGATACCTTTGGTCTTAATGAATTAAAAAAAGCAAATGAAGTATTAACCGCAGCAATTCGCAACTGCAAATTAAAAAGTATAGCTAATTATTTAACGTTAGAATTTAAAGGCACTGTTGACGCTTGTTTTATCGCTCGACAAAGTATCGAGCCATTTTTAAATAATTTGTATCAATTTAATGAAATGAAATCCAAAGCGACCAATTATGTATGCTCTCCTAAAGAAATAATAATCGCGATAGATAAAAAAACTAATACTAAAAAAATAAAATTGGCATGCGATCAAGCTGATGCAATCTCCAAAGGGATGAATATAGCCAGAGATCTAGGAAATTTTCCTGCAAATATTTGCACGCCATCTTTCTTAGCAAAAAAATCACAACAAATAGCTAAATCTCATTCAAATCTTTCAACAAAAATTTATGATGAAAGCGCCATAAAAAAATTGGGGATGCGTTCCTTCTTATCTGTAACTGCAGGCTCAAAAGAACCCGCAAAACTTATCGTCATCGAATACAAAGGAGCCGGCTCAGAAGACCCAATAGTTTTAGTTGGAAAGGGAGTAACTTTTGATACTGGTGGTATATCAATAAAACCAAGTGCCGCGATGGATGAGATGAAATATGATATGTGTGGAGCAGCTACGGTAATTGGAACAATCGCTGCCGTTGCACAATTACAATTACCAATTAATTTAACAGTTGTGGTACCTGCTTGTGAAAATCGCCCTAGCAGTACAGCAACTCTTCCTGGAGATATTATTAAAAGCATGTCCGGAAAGACCATCGAAATATTAAATACAGATGCTGAGGGCCGCTTGATTCTTTGTGATGCTCTTACATTTTCGGAGAGATTTAAGCCAAAATATATTATTGATGTAGCCACATTAACCGGTGCTTGTGTTGTAGCTCTTGGACATCACCGTACAGCCGTAATGAGTAATTGTGATGAATTGAGTGAGTTAATAATGAATGCTGGAGAAAACTCCCTAGATCGAGCATGGGCAATGCCTATGGGAGCTGAATACGAAGCTCAACTTAAAAGTAACTTCGCAGATTTTGCGAATATCGGTGGTGGTGGTGGTGGATCAATTACTGCGGCATGCTTTCTTGGAAAATTTACTAAAAAAATGAAATGGGCTCATCTTGATATCGCTGGCACTGCTTGGGTATCAGGAGACAAAAAAGGAAGTACAGGCAGACCTGTTCCAATGCTTACAGAATTTATTATCAACCAAAGTTTCGATAAAAAAATCTAAAATGCCTCAAATTGATTTCTATATTTTAACCAGCCAAAGTGAAAAATCTAAACAATTATTTGCCTGCCGAATAACTGAAAAAGCATACAAAATGCAGCATAATATTGTCATACAGGCAGAAAATAATAAAGATATAGAGAGCCTTGATGGATTGCTGTGGAATTTCAGAGATGATAGCTTTGTTCCGCATAAAACCACCAACACTGAAACAAATAATGCCCTCCAATCAATTGTAGTCCCTGATAAAAAAAGGGAAACCAATAAGGAGGATATCCTTATCAATTTATCCGGCTTAATAAGTGATAATCATCGAAAATATCAGCGAATAATTGAAATAGTAGCTAATGAAGACAAGGATAAAGAAAATGCTAGGAAGCGATTTGCTGCTTATCGTAAACTGGGTTATAAAATCAAATCACATAACATCTAAACTCTAATTTTGATGCAATAAATATCATCACTAAAAATAAATATATTATGGAAAAACGTTATCAGCCAAGCGATATAGAACAGAACCATTATGAGCGTTGGGAAAAAAGTAATTACTTTGAACCTAAAGGTAGTGGCAATCCATTTTGTATTGTTATTCCCCCTCCTAATGTAACTGGAACATTACATATGGGACATGCCTTTCAAGACACTATCATGGATACACTAACCCGTTATCATAGAATGATGGGAGATAATACTTTATGGCAACCTGGAATGGATCATGCGGGTATAGCTACTCAGATGGTTGTTGAAAGATTATTGAATTCAGAAGGCTTATCGCGTCTTGACATGAAAAGAGATGATTTTATTGAGCGTGTCTGGGAATGGAAAAATCAATCTGGAGGAAAAATTGCACAACAACTCAGAAGAATGGGTGCCTCTCTTGATTGGAAACGAGACTGTTTTACCATGGATCCAAAGCTTAATGATGCTGTAACTGAAGTTTTTATCTCGTTATATGAAGAAGGACTAATCTATCGTGGAAAACGTCTAGTTAATTGGGATCCTAAATTACATACAGCGTTATCAGATTTAGAAGTGCTTGTTACAGAAGAAGCTGGTCATTTATGGCATTTACGATATCCATTAGCAAATGATAAAGGATATCTAATTGTCGCAACAACACGCCCTGAAACCTGTCTAGGGGATTGCGCTATTGCTGTTCATCCAGATGATGAGCGTTATCAAAAACTAATTGGTGAGCATGCGATTGTGCCAATCATTAACCGTAAAATTCCTATAATAGCTGATGAATATGTTGATCCAGAATTTGGATCTGGGTGCGTAAAAATTACACCTGCGCATGATTTTAATGATTATGAAGTTGGTATTAGGCACAACCTCCCATTAATTAATATTTTTAATGATGATGCTGCGCTAAATGAAACGGCACCAAAAGAATTGCAAGGATTATCCAGAGAAAAGGCTAGGGAAGTAATTATAGAGAAATTTAAGGCGCTAGATCTCATTGAGAAAATAGAAGACCATTTTAGTAATATCCCTAGAGGAGACAGAAGCGAATCAATCATAGAACCTTATCTGACTGATCAATGGTATGTCGATATAAAACCTTTGGCAGAACCTGCTATAAAAGCGGTAAAGAATAAAGAAATACGTTTTATCCCTGAAGATTGGTCAAAAACATATTTTGAATGGATGGAGAATATACAAGATTGGTGCATCAGCCGACAATTATGGTGGGGACACAGAATACCAGCTTGGTATGATGAGGATAAAAATATTTATGTTGGTAAAAATGAAGCAGAAATAAGAAAAAAATATAAGTTAAGTAAAAAAACAAAATTAATTCAAGATGCTGACGTTTTAGATACTTGGTTTTCTTCTGCATTATGGCCTTTTAGCACTCAGGGCTGGCCCAACAAAACTGAATCTCTTGAAACATTCTATCCCAGTCAAGTACTTGTGACTGGTTTCGATATTATCTTTTTTTGGGTAGCAAGAATGATAATGATGGGAATTAAATTCACTGGAAAAGTTCCATTTCATGAGGTTTATATCCATGGTTTAATCAGGGATCAAAATGGACAAAAAATGTCTAAATCTAAAGGTAATGTCTTAGATCCAATTGATCTTATTGATGGAACGAATCTTAAGGACCTTATAAAAAAACGTACTGCTGGTTTAATGCAAGATCATATGAAGCCAGAAATTAAAAAAAATACAATAAAACAATTTCCAAATGGTATTGAAAGTTATGGGGCAGATGCTCTCCGATTTACATTTGCTTCTCTAGCAACCAATGGAAGAGATATAAGATTTGATCTAGGCCGGATTGAAGGATACAAAAATTTCTGCAACAAAATATGGAATGCCGCGCATTTTGTTCTAATAAATACAAATGATTTAGAGCTAAACGAACAAGAGATAATTAATTATAGTGTCGCAGATAAATGGATAATATCGCAGTTAAATACTGCCACTCAATCTATACATGAACATTTTTCTAATTATCGATTTGATCTAGCTGCTCAGTGCTTACATGAATTTATATGGCATGAGTATTGTGACTGGTATCTTGAGTTAGCAAAAGCAACATTACAAAGCGAGGATACTGATAATAAAGTTAGACTCGGCACCATGCAAACCTTGATAAGAAGCCTTGAAAGTATATTAAGGCTCCTCCATCCGATAATGCCATTTATTACTGAGGAGATATGGCTCAGTCTCAGATCAAAAATGGCACTAGAAGAAGAAACTATTATGCTGCGCCCTTATCCTAAATATTGTTCAAAAAAATATGATCTTGAATCGGAAAAAGAAATAATATGGATCAAGCAATTTATTGCTGGTATCAGACAAATTCGTGGAGAAATGGATATCTCTCCAGGAAAAAAACTTCCCGTTATTTTACAAAATATATCTAATGCAGATAAAAAATTTGCTAACAAGCATCTTGACTTACTAAAACGCATAGGAAGAATTGATTCGATTCGTCCCCTCGAGTCAAAAGAAAAAGAACCTATATCCTCAACAGCCATGCATGGAAAAATGAAGCTGCTTATACCTCTTGCTGATCTTGTCGATATTGATGATGAAATTGCGAGACTAACAAAAAAAATAACTCACACACACAATGAGATTATGAAAAGTACAGCTAAATTAGATAATGAAAATTTTGTAAATAACGCACCACCAGAAATAGTAGGCAAAGAAAACCAACGTATAGATGAAAATAAAATCTTAATTAAGGAATTGGAGAATCAAATTAATAAACTTCAAAAAAATACCAAATAAATAGAAACCTAAATTACGACCAAATGATATATTAGAACTAATATTAGTCACAATTAAAATTTAATCCTTTTTTAAACAAACAATCATTAACAATTATAATGATAAATACTCCTATTCTCTCAAACAATAAAACAAAAGATCTCAGATCTATTGGGCGAGCTATTGGTCCAAGTAACGCACTTTTCCTTTATGAAATTGCAATTTCAAAAAATAATCCTGTAATTATTTTGGCCGAAAATACACAACATGCAGAACAACTAAAAGATGAATTAATCTTTTTCAATAAAGACGATTGTACTATTGACCTATTTCCAGAATGGGAAACATTACCATATGATAGTTTTTCACCTCATCAGGATATTATTTCAAATCGACTTACCATTTTAAGCAACCAAGTAAAGTCACAACGAAGAATTATTATTCTATCTGCCAGTGCTTTACTGAATAGATTACCGCCCTGCAAATACATTGATTCACATTCTTTATCTCTTAATGTTGGAGGCGAGCTTAAGCATCAAGATCTGATCAATAAACTCATCCGTAATGGTTACAGAAAAGTTGCACAAGTTGAAGATCATGGAGAATTCGCAACTAGAGGATCGCTGCTTGATATATTTCCAATGGGTACAAAAAAACCCATTAGAGTTGAAATATATGATTGTGAAGTCGAATCGTTACGTTATTTTAATGTAGATTCTCAGTTATCAGAGAAATTAATCAATTCGGTAATTGTCCTCCCAGCAAAAGAAATTCCTCTAGATCAAGACTCCATTCGTTATTTTAGACAGCGTTATAGAGAAAGATTTGAAGGCGCGCCATCCGAATCTCGAGTTTACAATGAAATTTCTAATGGCATTGCTCACGGCGGCATTGAATATTACTTGCCTTTATTTTACAAGAAAACCACGAATATTTTTGATTATTTCAATAAAAATATTACTGTATTTGCGCCTAATAATATTGAAGAAATATTAACTGCTTACTGGGAGGATATTCTAGATCGTTATAAATTATACAATCATAATATCGAAAAACCTCTTCTTGAACCTTCCGAGGCATTCTTTGATATTAATGCTATTAAAAAAATACTAAACGATAAATCACTTACGACTTACAGCCAAGTCAGTATTTTAGAAGAAAAGAATACTACCAATCTAAAAACAAAACTACCGCCACCCATTAAAATAAAAGCCCAGCACAAAGAGCCATCTGCAGAGTTAAAAAACTTTCTAAAAAACTATAATGGCAAGATACTTTTTACCGCTGACTCAGCTGGGCACAGAGAATTAATTTATGATTATTTAAGTAATTTACAGATTAGTATTAAACGTATCGAAAATTGGTCTGAGTTTTGTAAACTCAAATCTAATTACGCTGTAACAATTGCCCCTTTTCAAGAAAGTGTTTTAATTGAAAATATCAATATTGCAATTATCACTGAACAACAAATTTTTGGTGATAAGCCTAAACAGCGTAATTATAAATATAACAATAGAGACCCTGAAACAATCATCAAACAATTAACTGATCTTACTGTGGGTGCTCCAGTGGTTCATATTGTATATGGTATCGGTCGATTCCAAGGTTTAATCAAACTTAAGTACAGCGATGATATGGAGGAATTCTTGCACCTTGAATATGCAGAAGGGGATAAGCTTTATGTTCCTGTGCATGCTTTAGATTTAATATCACGTTATACAGGCTCATCGCCAGAACATGCTCCTTTGCACAGGCTCGGAAGTGATCAATGGAGTAAAGCAAAAAAACGCGCCATAAAGAAAATACATGATGTTGCTGCTGAACTCTTGGATGTTTATGCAAGAAGAGCAGCAAAAAAAGGACATGCATTTAGTTGGCCAGAAAATGAATACCGTGCTTTTGAGGCAGGTTTTCCTTACGAAACAACCGCAGACCAAGAAAGCGCTATTTCAGATGTCTTGGAAGATTTATCTTCAAATAAACCTATGGATAGAGTTATATGCGGTGATGTAGGTTTTGGTAAAACAGAAGTGGCCCTCAGAGCAGTATTCGCAGTCACTCTTGGAGGAAAACAAGTTGCTTTGATGGTTCCCACAACATTATTAGCCCAACAACATGCACAAACCTTTCAAAATCGTTTTGCTGATTGGCCAATTAAAATTGCAGTATTATCAAGATTTCAATCTAAAAAAGAAATTCAAGCTTCAATTTTAGAAATCCGATCTGGTAAAATTGATATTGTCATCGGTACCCATAAAATTCTTCAGCATATCAAAGATTTTTATGATCTAGGTTTAGTCATTATTGACGAAGAGCATCGATTTGGTGTTCGTCATAAGGAGGCTATAAAAAATTTAAGAAGTGACATTGATATTCTCACACTAACAGCCACGCCAATACCTAGAACATTAAACATGACACTTGGCGGCATTAGAGAGTTATCTCTAATTGCAACTCCTCCTGATAATCGTTTGGCAGTAAAGACATTTATTTCCGAATGGCGTGATATCAATATCCGTGAAGCCTGTTTGAGAGAAATAAAGCGTGGTGGACAGATATATTTTATTCATAATCGAGTTGAGGATATTGAAAATATTAAACAAAGATTAGAAAAACTACTCCCCGAACTCAGCATTAAAATTGGCCATGGACAGATGCCAGAAAGACAATTAGAGGAAGTAATGCGTGATTTTTATCAACGTCGCTTTAATATGTTGCTATGCACCACAATAGTTGAAAGTGGTCTCGATATTCCAACAGCAAATACTATAATAATAAATCGTGCCGATAGATTTGGGTTGGCGCAACTCCATCAACTTAGAGGGCGTGTTGGCCGTTCTCATCATCGGGCATTTGCTTACCTGCTATCACCGCCCAAGAATACCATTACAGCTGATGCCAATAAACGCCTTGAGGCAATAAGCTCAATGGAAGACTTGGGTTCGGGCTTTACTTTAGCTACACATGATCTAGAGATCCGTGGTGCTGGAGAGTTATTGGGGGACGTTCAAAGCGGACAAATCCAGGAAATAGGATTTTCACTTTATAATGATATGTTGGCACGTGCAGTAGAATCAATGAAAAACGGTAACAAAGCTAATCTTGATGAGCCCTTTAATTCAGGCGTTGACATTAATTTAAGAATACCCTGCTTACTTCCAGATGACTATGTTCCTGATGTACATCTTCGTTTGATTCTCTACAAACGCATTGCTAGTGCAAATAATGAAGAATTAATTAAAATTAAAATTGAACTTATTGATCGTTTTGGCTTGCTTCCCGATGAAGCTACTTACCTACTTCGAATGAATGGTATTAAACAAAACTGTAATAGTGTGGGTATCCAGAAAGCAAATCTTGATGCTCAAGGTGGATATATTCAATTTTCTGATTCCTCAACAATTAATCCTGAAAAATTAATCGCTATTATTAGTAGTAAAAATATATTCCGCATGCGTGGCCCACAAAAATTAAGCTTCAAAACTGATTTAATTTCACCAGAAGAACGTTTTCATTTTATAGAAACGCTTCTTGATGGACTGATAAAGTGAGTATTGTTATTGTTCATACTTAATTTATAAAAAATAACACCAAATAATAGCTACCATAATGATAAGAAATGATTTTAATAACAATCTGTACGATATAAAAATAAATACATTATTTATATGCTTTTTGATTTCAATTTTTTGTAGTAATTTATTAGCAAATGTAAATGATGCTCAAGAAATCTATGCCAATTACTCAGTAGAGATAATTATTTTTAAATATCTCGACCAAGATTCAGGAGGAACTGAATTATTTGAAAAAAATATAATCCCAATTAATACCAGTAAAGATATACAAAGTATAAAAATTTTTGATGATAATAAATCGAGTCAATATTTATCCGGCCAGAGTTTTATAAACAAAAATTCCATGGAAGAGAGAATAAATAGCATCGAAGAGCTCCCCTCTGATAGCCAAATACTATTTCATATTACTCCCAATAAACTTCTATCCTTAGGTGCCGCTCATAATAGATTAAATCGTATAAGGGTTTATCAGCCAATAATATGGAACGGCTGGAAACAAGTATTAAATAAAATCGAATTGATGCCCGAGGTTAAACTAAGACGTCTTCAAAATACGCTAGGTGAGTTTGAAGGAAATCTCAAATTTTACAAAAGCAATGGAGGTAAACTAAGATTAGCAATTGATATAAATATGCATGAGGAACAACTAATTGATTCTATTGCACTAAATAAAAATCTCACAGAAGATATAACGAAAGATCTATCGTCCGTGACAAACCTCATACAAAAAAGATTAAAGTACCCACTTATAGATGATAAAGAAATGAGATTAGATGAAATTCGATATTTTGATCATCCTAAATTTGGAATACTAGCCAAAGTCTCACAAATAAAACCATTAGAATTAAAAGAAAGAAATTCAAAGACCAAAATAAAACCAGCCAACGGTAATGTATTTAATGAGAAACTTTTAAATGAGAAAAAAAATTATATCTCCGCCATTGATAGAGGCATAGTAGGTCTTGGAAAAACTGGTAAATTTATATCCTTAATTCTCAATAAAAACGGTAGCTTTATCACCAATATCGCCGACCAACTGGCTATTGATAAGCTAAATCCCAACGAGAGCGCCTACGATACTTTTCTTTATTCAGTCAATAATGGCAAGAACGTAAAACAAAATGAGCTCACTATTGAAATTATTGGAATTAATGATCCGCCACTATCGAAAGACAAAAAAATCATATTGAATGATTACAAATCTTACAATTTTAGTTTAGGTGATTTTTTCTTTGAGGATATCGAAGGAAATGAACTAAGTCATATCATAATCGAACAATTACCAACCACAGGAGATTTATATCTAGAGTACCCATTTGGTATCTGGAATATAGAAAGTGGAATGCAAGTAACAAAAGCTGAGATTCCATTCTTGAGATATAAACCAGCACTAACCGATCATTCAAATTTGAATGCATTAAATATAGATCAAAGCCCAACTATATCAATCCACTTCAAGGTTAATGATGGAGAAATAGATAGTATAGAAGATAATAAACTTGAACTTCATTTCCCAATAACTAAAAAAATAGATAACATGGAAAATAAAAATATACTTATTAAACCTAAAAACATTATCCACTTAATTCGAAATTAGATTGTTGCAAGTGGTTATTTAAGTAAGACGTAGCTTTAACCCAATCCTCGCTTCCTAAGAGCTGCTCTCTGGAAATACTTTTCTTTCCTCTTAATCTAGACAAACGCAACATCGAAGAAGGGTTATGATAATCACTAAGAGCTTTAACAGCTTCTTGTGACCCCTCCCGATCATTACACATTATCAACATATCACAACTGGCTTTTAGAGCTAAAGTAGCTCGCTGGGAAAGATTACCATAGGCATTTAAAGCCTTCATACTGAGGTCATCACAAAAGACAACGCCATTAAAGCTCAACTGTTGGCGCAGATGATTTTTTATCCAATACTCAGATATACTAGCTGGCATTGAATCAGTTTGTTTATATATAATATGTGACATCATTATAGCTGATATAGCTTGCTTTCGAATCAGCCCCTCATAAGGATAGATATCATCCAGTAATTCACTAAAATCTCTCCGATCAATCGGTAGCTGCTCATGAGAATCGTTAACCACAAAACCATGGCCAGGAAAATGCTTTGCTACCGCCTGCATACCAGCACTATTTAATCCTCGAGTAAATTTATAACTCAGCTCCTCTACAATTTTTTTATTTCGATGAAATGATCTATCGCCAATGATAGAGCTTGAACCCCAGTCAAGATCAACACAGGGTCCAAAGCATAAATCCACTCCAATAGCACGTAGCTCAGCGCCAATAATCCAACCAACAATAAAAGCAAGCTCGTTAGCTGCATATTGGTCTTGATCATATAAATGACCAAGTCGCCGCATAGATGGTATTCGTGTAAAACCGTCTCGAAATCTCTGTACCCGGCCGCCCTCATGATCTACAGCAATTAATAATGAAGGGGTTTGTATTTTTTGTATCTCATCAATCAGATTGATTATTTGATTCGGAGAATCATAATTTCGACTAAACAATATCACTCCACCTACATTCGGAGATCGTAATAAAGCGCGGTCAGCTGAGGTTAACTCATGACCATTAATATCCAACATAATAAAACCACGTGCCATAAACCAAAGATTATGCGTGAAGATTTAAAGGATCAAGCTGATGAATAAATAATTTAAAATTTTTCTAAATAAAATTTATAAATTATTGATAAATATACTATTTTTTAAATACAGCTATTGATTCTACATGCGTCGTATGTGGAAACATATCAATAATCCCCGCAGCATCTAGCGTATAATTTTGCTGATTAACTAAAATATCCGCATCTCTAGCTAACGTTCCAGGGTGGCACGAAACATATACGATTTTTTGAGCATTGAATAATTTTATATGCTTAACAACCTCAAGAGCTCCGCTTCTAGCTGGATCTATAAGTAATTTATCGCACTCTAAATCGGACTTATTATTATCTAATTTAAATAAATCACCTGAAAGGAATTTGGTATTCGTAATATTATTTAATTTTGCGTTATGCTCAGCCCTTTTTACTAAATCTTCCGATAATTCAATCCCTATCACTTCTTTCGCATATCTTGCTATGGGCAAACTAAAATTACCAATACCGCAAAATAAATCTATTACACGATCTGTTTTTTGAGGTTCAAGTAACTCAATGGCTCGTGAGACCATTAATTTATTAACTTGGTTATTAATTTGAATAAAATCAGTAGAGGTAAATTCGCTGATAATATTATGCGCTTCATGAGCATAACTTAGAGGTTGAAATGGGGATCCTGTATCGAGTAATTCAATTGTGTGGGGGCCACCAGTTTGAAGTGCGATTCTTACTTTATTCTTCTTCGCAAATGTACTGAGCAATATATTATCTTTTTCTGTGGGTGGCTCAAGCACTCTAATAACGAGCTCCACGCAGTGATCCGCCACAGCAATCTCTATCTGAGGCACATGACTTCTAATACTCAACGATCCTATTAAATCACTAAGAGGATCGATCATTTCATTGACAGGGTGTTGCAGTACCTCACAACGATGCATATCAGTTATAAACGATGCATATTTCTCTCTAAAACCAACTAGCACACGATCTTTTTTTTCTACATATTTTACCCCTAATCGCGCACGACGACGGTAGTTCCAGCTGCCATTTTCCCCGGGTGAATATATAGATTCGAGCCAATTATTTGGAGAAACCTTACCGATACGTGATAGATTATCTTTTAGAGTCTGAAACTTTAGATTGCGCTGGGAATCGGGAGTTAAATGCTGTAAAGAACAGCCCCCACATCGGCCAAACACATCGCAACGCGGTTTTATTCTTGATAAACTAGGCTCTAATACTTCAAGTAATTCGGCCTCATCGTATTTCTTACGTCGCTTCCGTCGCTGAAATATTACTTTTTCACCTTCTAATGCACCTGAAACAAAAACTTTTTTTCCATCTATGTCAGCAATACCTCGACCATCATGCGTAGATGAACCTATATAAGCAACCTCATGTATATTTTTTCTCATAAGGATTAAATACTTTAGATTCCTGCCCAAGCTGATAAAAACTCATTGAGATGATCACGATTGTCAGAAACTAATGAAGCTCTAACTAGATTAAGCTCTTCTTGTAGTTCAGATTCGGTTAAATTACCGCGCATGAACTCAAAACTTAGATAGACCAAAAAAGTATTAATAACGTCAGTTTCACAGTAATTTCGAATTGCAGTAATCTCACCTTTCAGCCAACAAGGCCAAACTTTATCTCCACTCATTCCGAGCTTACCAGGATATCCAAGCATAATGGCAATTTGATCCAAGCTAGCCCTTGCGTTCATTTGATAACCCGATAACACATCCATTAAATCAATATGCCTTGCATGAAAGCGACTCAAGTAATTATTGTAACGAAAATTATTGTCAATTTTACCTGAATCCCAATATTTTGGAGCCTGGATTTTATGCTTTAATGCCCGATAATGAAGCACAGGTAGATCAAAACCCACTCCATTCCAAGACAAGAGATCCGGCGTATACCTTTCAATACCATCAAAAAATCGTTGTACTATCTCGCTTTCAGGAGCTCCATTATCACCAAGACTCCATACTTTGAATGTATCTTTAGTCCTAAGAGCAACAGAAATAGCTACAATCTTTTGCTGGTGAAGAGGCAAGAATTCAGAGTTTGTTTTTTGCTTCTGCTTGAACATCATAGTATTACCTATATCTTCATCAGAAAGACCCTCTAAATCCCACATTTTTTTCCCAAATTCAACATCAGGGATGGTTTCAATATCAAACGCAAAACAGTTCATTATATTTATATATCCTTCATCATTATCGAAAACGCTAAAATTAAGCCAGCTTCATCACTCAAACTAATATGACCATCGCTAATACCTAGTTTTTTACATACTAATTTACCCCTATTCGAGAAAACAACTAAAGGCTTTCCGAGTTCATTATTAACTACACCAATATCTTTGATCCATACACCATTTGAAAAACCGGTACCCATAGCTTTCACAATGGCTTCTTTTGCCGCAAAACGCATAGCTAAAAAACGAATCGGATGGTGAGATTCTTCAAATAAAGCACGCTCTTCTGGCATCAATAATCTATTTGTGAAATGATCTCCAAAACGTGCGTAAGTTTTTTTTATTCGCGAAAATTCAACAATATCTGTACCAATACCAAAAATCATAATGTTATCGAAATCAAACTCTCGCCTCACTCATTAACTGTATCATTTCCATAATCGCATGATCTATTCCCTCGAAAGCGGCATAAGCAATAACGGAATGACCAATATTTAATTCTGCAATCACATCTATCATCGCTATACGCGATACATTTTGATAATTTAATCCATGACCAGCATTTACAATTAATCCTTGCTCATGAGCATAATGCGCAGCGTCAATTATTCTTTGTAATTCCCTTTTCTTTGTCGCGCCAGAAGCATCAGCATAAGCCCCGGTATGTATCTCTATTACAGGTATTTTTAAATTTAATGTTGCATCAATTTGCTTAAAGTCAGGATCAATAAATAAAGACACCCTTATATTACTTTCGCTGAGTGTTTTGGATGCATCGGCTATAGAGTCAATTTTTTTAATCACATCTAATCCACCTTCTGTAGTTAATTCTTTCCTATTTTCAGGAACGAGGCAGCAGTCTTGTGGCTTTAAATCACATGCAATTTCAAGCATTTTATCAGTCACTGCCATCTCTAAATTTAGATGTGTTTGCATCAGTTTAGAGAAATTATAAATATCTTCTTTTTGGATATGTCGACGATCCTCTCTTAAATGCATTGTAATGCTATTTGCACCGGCCTTTTCCGCTCTCAATGCTGCCTCCACAGGATTTGGATACAAACCTCTTCTAGCTTGACGCAAAGTCGCGATATGATCCACATTTACACCAAGATTAAGTTTATTTGATAGTTTATCTTTCACTTCTTTTCATCTCCTCTATCACTTTTCTAGTCATTAGCTTCTTACCCCCTAATTGATGGGATATAACATATCTTAATAAGCGATTTGCACAGATTAAGGTGTCTTCGCATTCAAAATTTTGTTGCCGTATTGATTCTAGTTGACTTCCAAGAAAGATCATTGGACCTTTATTATTGTCAACCGCAATCAGCCCTATATCAGGTCTATATTCATAATACGATAAAGGATCAGGTGGTTCATTTGTATCACTCACCTCATCCAGACTCAACGCATAACCAATTAATTTAAGTAATTTCATCTCAAATTGTCTTAATAATGGTGCGAGTTGATTCGTTAAACTGAGTTTCTTTATTGTCTCAGAGTAAAGCAAAAAAATCTCATTATGAGGATCATCTTTATGTAATAATTTAAGTAATAATTCATTGATATAATACCCAGATATCAAGGCATCTCCATTAAGGGATATTGGTGCATCATGAGTTTCTGCCTCAATCAGAGTTCCCAAATTTACACGCGAAAGCCAAGATATCTTCAAGGGCATAAAAGGCCTCAATACTCCTCTAAATTTAGATTTTGCCGAACGACTGCCTTTTGCAATTAATGAGATTCGACCGTGCTCACAAGTCATAATCTCTAAAATTCTACTTGTATTACTAAATGGACGATGATGTAAGATCCATGCCGATTGATCTTGAATGCGTTTTTTATTTGACATATTTGATCTCTAAAGATCATAGCCTAAGCTTTGAAGATCTTTCTCACTATCCGCCCAATTAATTTTAACCTTAACCCATAAATTAAGATGGATAGATATTTGTAACCGCTCTTTTAGTTCTATTCTTGCTGCAGTTCCTACTCTCTTTAACAATGAACCATTTTTTCCAACAACAATACCTTTTTGAGTTTCTCTTTCAACCCAGATAATGGCTTGAATAAGAATATTTTTTTTTGTAACTTCGTAATTCTCGATTTCAACAGTCAATCCATATGGAATCTCCTGTCTTAACTCTAAGATTAATTTCTCTCTAATTGTTTCTGATGCAGTAAATATAGGACTTCGATCTGTAATTGTTTTACTGGAGAATAGTTGTGGTGATTGTGGAAGATATTTTGGGATTAGATCTATTAGAACTTTCAGAGAGTCTCTTCTCCTTGCGGTAATGGGAATTACCTCCTCAAATCCATAGCGAGTAGACATATTTGCAAGTTTTTCTAATAATATTTCTTTCGGATGGACCTGATCAATTTTATTCAATAAGACTATGGTAGGTACTGTACTTTTCTGAATACGATCAAGGACATCTTGATCCTCCTCAGTCCAAGATTTAGCCTCACATACAAATAAATTTAAATCTGCATCCATCAATGCATTTACGGCAGTTTTATTCATCATCTTATTCATCATTTTTTCGGCTTTACGATGTAAGCCAGGAGTATCTACAAATACCGCTTGGAAACTCAATTGCGTATAAATACCAAGAATTCGATGCCTAGTCGTTTGTGGTTTCCTGGTGACTATGCTCACTTTATTTTTAAGTATCGTATTTATTAGCGTTGACTTGCCCACATTGGGTCGTCCAACTACTGAAATAAAACCACTTTTATGATCTTCTACCATTTAATTAATAACCTTACTTTTTTAATTTTATCAACATCTCTTTGGCTGCCTGTTGCTCAGCATTTCTTCTTGATGAGCCTTGACCAATTGTTTGTAGATTATTTTTTTCGATCTTACAATCAACAAAAAATACTTGGTCATGATCTGCACCCGT
>Ga0308025_1000242_pt1 | contig 29953 bp, 38 predicted proteins | sample Neamet422_FD_201298 | JGI IMG/M metagenome (GOLD analysis project Ga0308025, IMG submission 201298) | Marine microbial communities from water near the shore, Antarctic Ocean - #422 | ecosystem: Environmental > Aquatic > Marine > Unclassified | place: Southern Ocean | collected 2014-10-03
GACTGGTGTCTTGAGCGCTACGGTTATGAACGTGTGGCGCTACATGGTCGAGTGGAAAAGCAGATCGCTATCCCTGAGGATGTATGCCCAATCGAGTTAGGACGTGAGTTCAACAGAACAGGCTGGATCGGAGATCTGCCCCCTTTAGGGGACGCAGTGAAATACGTTCGAAAGATGTATGAGGAGCACGGAATCAGATTCCTAGTCATATCAGCTCTTGGGGAATGTCGACACGCCAAACGGTTGCGGATTCAGAACCTCAACGAAGTGTTCGGAGCGAAGGTGTTCACCGAGGTGCATTGCGTGAAGGACTCAGCCTCAAAGGAAGTCATCCTTGAACGCTTCGAGGGGACCGGAATGTATTGGTTGGAGGACTCACCAGCGAACGCAGAAATGGGCGGGGCGCTAGGTCTCAGTCCGGTTCTGTTCGGGGATCGGAAACGAAGAGCTCCAGTGAACGTTGACTCGTGGCGTGAACTCTATCACGATGTGATGGGGCTGTCATGAAAAAGAGAAACCCAGTAGCCAAGGCGCTTCACACGCCTCGGTTCAGAACTCAAGTGGTTGCGGACAAACGGAAACGTGCGAACAAACACAAACGTGATCACAAGGACAGTGAATGAAATTTTCACTGAAAAAGAAATATGGTTCTCTCACGGACCTCGTCCGGCACATGGAATCATGCGGCGTTAAGATCCTTGAGTTCAACGGGATCTTCGTGAGGACGAAGGAAGGGGAATATGTTTTATGCGATAGTATCGTTAGAAAATTAAAAAAAGGTGAAATTTCCCTATATAGATAGTAACACCAAGTAACACATTTTCAATCAAACATGAGAAGTACCACAATGAAGAAACCAAGAAAAATTATTAAAGTTGGCTATGCAGGCGTTTCAAACCAGCATGGGTTCACGTATTTTCGACGAGGAGCTCATCACGAGATCTCAAAGAAAGACACCGCTGACATGTTCAAGGAGTTCATCCGAGCGAACGTCTCAAAGGCGCAACTGAAAACCATCATGAAAGTTCCGGATCGTCATTTTGGCTTCTTCTCATATATTGGGTGTGTGGCGTATTGGCGCTTGAGGGATTTTGAGTTTGTCAATGATGAAGAGAAAGCATATTCTAAGTCGCTTGATGAGTACATCGCCAAGCTGACAAAGATGGGTGAGCAGATTGCAGACACTGAGATACCAGTGGAAGAAATCAAGGCTCGCAAAAATCCGCATGAGCTTATGCGGGAAAAAGTCAATCAGACCATATTACGTGACATCGACGATTTGGAAGAATCATGGATGACCGGAGAAAAGTTTGATTTAGATATCATTGCTTTGATGAAGGAGTACGATTTGAAAGGAGTGTCGGTTGGGATTGTCATCCAGTCTTTATTGGATCTCAAAGAACCGCTACTGTCGACAGACGAGCAAGATCGGGAAGCAATGGCCCACATCAAACCACGAGAGAAGAATCGACGGGTGAAGATGATTGATGGGTATATTTCTGACCTCGAAGGTTTCAAAGGCATGGTGAAGGCTACCCGAACCACTGTCAAGAAGCCCAAGAGTGTGATGAAACAGATTGAGAAGATGAAGTTCCAGAAGGAGAATATTGAGTATCAGTTGGCATCGATATCTCCTGCCGCTGTCATCGGGAAAACACGATTGTTTACGTTCAACACGAAGACAAGACGGTTTTCAGAATATCTGAGCACCTCGGGGAAGGGTTTTTTGATCAGCGGAACCTCGTTGAAGAACTTTGACCCCGAACTTAGCCTTCAAACTGTCCTGAGGAAACCGAAAGAGTTCATTCAGGTGGTCTTGAAGAAAACCCCAACCCAAATATCGAAGGAAATTAAGGGGCTCACAACTAAGCTTTCGACCCCGAACGGTCGGATGAATGAAGACACGATTTTACTACGTGTCCTTGACAAGTAAATACATTTCAAAAACATCAATCCTTTAAGGAAATTATTATGAAGCAGCAATTAACATATCAGTCATTATTTGATTCAATCGAGAAAGCCATTTTTCAGGATCAAGCCCGAAACGTTTATGAGGTCATGCGAACAGTTCGTCAGAAGACCGGAGTGGTTTCTCTTGACAAGCGTGAAGTTGAACGCATGATCCGTGTTGTGTCGACTCAATACAAAGAAGCATAGGTCATGGCTAAGAAAAAAGGGAGTAAGATCTTTGCTTCCAAACCCAAATTTGCGGAAGGACTTGACGCCTTTGTCATCGGCAACGGCACCTCTCGGAAGGGTTTGGAACTCGAATGGCTGAAGGATAAGGGGATCGTCTTCGGATGCAACTGGTTCTTCCGCAAAGAGTTCATCCCTCATGTTCTCATTGCATCGGATGAGCCAATCACCCAGACAATCACGAAAGTCCATCCGACTTACGCGAAGAATAACTGGTTCTTTACGTGGTTCCCGAAAGTTGGGAGCGGTGCGAAGAAAGCAACCACACCAGAGAAGTTCGCTGCTGGTCCAATGGGCGCGTATGTCGCCGCTGACAAGTTCAAAGCGAAAAGAGTGTTCCTAATCGGAATCGACTTCTTCGGTTTTGGCTCAACGGACAAGAATAAGAACGGAATGATGAATAACCTCTATCACGGGGAGAAGCATTACCCACAGGATCAACTTGAGACCTCAGAAGCACCGACTTATCGGAACTGGCAACGGAGATTTCAATACACGATTCAACACTTCCCTGATGTGGAGTTCTGGCACGTTCAACCGTTTGACGGCAAATCACCTGAGCGGCTTCGGGGTCTTAAGAACTTCAAATCCTGCTCGTTTGAGAACTTCCAGGAGCATCAGAACAACGGCGGTGAGTTGGTTGACGATTTGATCATCACAGAAGAAGACACGGAACTCGCACACGCGGAAAACGCTGACAACTTCAGAGCGACGATTGAACGACAGATGGTTGGGCAGGAAAACGCGATCTATCGTGACCTGTTGAGGGTGGAAGACGTTCTTTCACTGAGACAGAAAGGAAATGTCCACTACACCAAGTTCGGAATGAACAACGGGTTCCCGAGCGTGACGATTCACGGCTTCGAGATCCTGATACCGTTCATGGCGGTTTCTGACAAAGGACACGTTCGAGCACCAACCAACAAAGAGTTGGAAATGATGCAGAAACTGGAACTTCGTGATCGTGCGGCGTTGAACACTGGAACGATTTCTTTGAGGGTCCAAAAAGAACCTCAAATAAATCAGATTATGCCCCCAGTACCTCCTGTTCCACCAAAAAAAGTTAGTAAATAAACCGTATAACAACAATAACGGTCTTCGGACCTCGGCCAATGGCCACTTAGGCGAGTATGTTATATTTTTAGCATGCTCGTCTTTTTTTTAAAAGGAACAACAATGAAAAATATATACATTTCATTGGTTGCTGCCTTAATTATGATTTCTTCAAATGCGTTCGCAGAACCAATCAGCACCGAGAGTTTTAACCAAGTGGTTGCTACTCCTCCCTCGGCAATATCTCCCTCCATCAACGCTTCCAACTCAGACCTATGTACGGTCGGTGTTTCGGGTGCCGTTCAGACACAAGTTCTCGGAATCTCGGGTGCGAACACGATTCGTGACCTGAACTGTGAACGACTTAAACTCGCAAAAACCTTATATGACATGGGCATGAAAGTGGCTTCTGTTGGCATCATGTGTCAAGACCGAAGAGTGTTCAATGCTATGTTGGCAGCGGGAACGCCATGCCCTATTGACGGGAAAATCGGCGAAGAAGCAAAAACCCTATGGAAAAAGAACCCTGAACAGGTTCCAAAGGTCATGAAGATCGTCGAATCGAAACAGTTCTGGAACAATCAGTATGTTCTTGGATCAGTGTACACAATCGGACTAATTCTACTGGTGATATAATGCTTCGGCTATTGTTATTAATTCTCTTTAGTACGTCAGTGTTCGCGACCAACGCCGTATATGAATATGGTGATGTTGATGACGATGGCTACGTTGAAGTACCCCTTTCGTTCGAGTACCTGAGCCAGTTCACGACCTCATACATGTATGAAAACGGTGTGATTGGTTTTATGGACCCGTTGAGTGCGACAGGTTCCGGAGCAGGGAACCCATGGATGAACCCGAGCAGTTTTACGAACGGGTCGTTCCATAGTCAACTTCAGAGTTTTTGGAGTGAATCGCCTCAGTTGAACTTCGCGATTTTAGCTGGTTTTTCCGACTGGACGATGCGCGAAAACTCACGGATGGTCGTGACTGATTCGGTTGACGGGGATGTATCAACCCAGAACTACCTCTGGGAAAACATGTATGCTGACGGAACAGAGTATCATCCTGATTCACTAATTCCGAACACCTTCTCAGCCTCGATTAATTCAAATGACATCGTCAACTTTGACATGCGTAACATTAGGACTCCAAACCCAGTGTTCCAAGGAACGATCGGAACATTTTCCGAGACGGGTATTGACAGGGAGACCCAATGGCAAGGTCAAGCGCCATATAATTTGGATCAATGCGAGACATGGGCGTTGAGCAACGAGTTCTGTGATGGATATCAAGAAAAACTTGATGAAGAATGCGCGATTGACGTACTCAGGCATCCATCATGTGATGGGTTTGAAGAAGCAGTCTGCAAGGCATATCCTCTCTATTCTGATGCGTGTGAAAATCACGAAATCGCGAAACAGAAGGTCTGTGAATATGATCCAATGTTTGACCCGAACTGTTCCAACTTCAGAGAGTTGGTTGTGGAAAAATGCGAGACCGAGCCATGGTTCGAAAAGTGCACATGGGTCATTCCTCATGACGAACTCCGGAATAACGAACTCCTGACCGAGAAGTGTGAGACAGAACCGACCGCGAGTTGGGTGTGTTCTGGGTTCCAGGAAGCGACAGCAGTCCAATGTGAAGAAGATCCAACATCAAGTGAGTTCTGTGGACCCACATGGTGGGAAAGCATCAAAGTAAACGAATGTCTTGTTGATCCGTTGTTCCACCGAGCTTGTCCTGACTTCTTTGACGCAATCTTAGGAATATGGGAGCCAGAGCCTCCGGTTGAACCTGAACCTCCTGTCCAGCCAGATCCACCAGTTGTTGAACCTGAACCTCCTGTTGTCGTTCCTCCGGTTGAACCTGAACCTCCTGTCCAGCCAGATCCACCAGTTGTTGAACCCGAACCTCCAGTGGAACCCGAACCACCTGTTGTCGTTCCGCCTGTTGTTGAGCCAGACCCACCAGTTGTTGAACCACCTGTTGTCGTTCCGCCTGTTGTTGAGCCAGAGCCTCCTGTCGAGACCCCCGTTGTCGTTGTTCCAGTACCCATTGTGGTTCCGGTCACGACTCCTGTCTCGGCGCTTGAAAAACTCATGACTGACCTCACGGGTGCGGTATCAGCACCAGTTGCAACGAAGACTCTCTCAGAAACTCTTGCGGTTGAAGAGAATCCTCAGGAAGAGAAGGTTGAAGAGGAAAAGAAGGAAAAGGCCAAGGAAATGGTCAAGGGTTCCAAAGAGACGAATGATCTGATCGAAGAACCTGAACCTGTTGACGAAATCAAAAAAGAAATCGCAGAAGTTGAAGCCGAAGTTGAAGAAATGGATGAAGAAGAGCTCACTGAAGCAATGGAAGACGTGAAGGAAGAGATTGCCGGAGCGAAAACTATGAAGGCCCAAGTGGTCATGCAACGGAAGCTGATGGTGATGATGTCGTTTGTTCCAGACTTCAACGCATACAGCGAAGTCGTCATTGACGGCGGATCATACGGAGACGCGAGTTTTTATGAGCCAGTTGCCATGCAGGAAAATCCATCAACGAGAAGGTTGAACAGAATCGACACGTTCAGAATGACACAGTTGAAAAACAGTTCAGATTACTAAAATAAAGGAAAGAAAATGAGTGCAGAAATAGAAATAGGCGGAATCAAGTTCACTGGCGGGAAGATGTTCGTTGTCCTCACGGCCTTGAGCAGTGCCGCTGGTGTTGTTTGGGCTGGTGCCCTAGCATATCAAGATTACATGGCAATGAAAGAACAGATCACGAGCTACGTTGAACCGGATCTGTCTGGATTCCACGAGAAGCTTGCGGTGATGACCACGAGAATGGACCAGATTAATATGTCAGTTGACGAATCCAACGGGTACATTCGTGACATCAAAGGTGACTTGAAAGGCGAACTTACTAAGACCGAAAACCTTGTTGATCGCTTGGATGATAAGGTTGGCAAGAGTTCAACTGAAATGAGAGAAATTGCCGACAAGTCCTATCGAAGGTCTGTCGAATCAATGCAGAACGTCAGAACAATGATTGAAAATGCAGAAACGAAGGTTCATAAACTTATCGACAAAGCAGACGCAAAGGTTAGTTCGTTGTTGTCACGTGAGAACATCAGGTTTGAAATGAAAATTGATCAGATGAAAAATGACTCAGAAGCAAAAATCAAAGAATCAGAAAAGAGATTGCAGAAAAGAATAGATGATGTTCTTGATAACCCACTTTCACAATAATTAAATAATTAAGGAAATAACAATGAAAAAAATATTATGCTTATGCTTGGGAATCCTCCCAATGAGCGCAATGGCAGAATCAGTTTTGTTTGACGCAGTGATCACCTCAACATGTTCAATCACCGTTGATATCACAGGAACATTAGTTTTGGACGGGGTTTCAGGAAACTTTAGTACTTCTCTTGGTGGTGGTGTTAAACCAACATTATCATCAACTACGAACGCTGCTGCTGTTTACACACTAACCGCTTCAGAGCCTCTTGGTTGGGCAACATCGCCCCCAAACCAACCAGCCGCGATCTTCAATCTCATGAAAGACAATGATGGTGTTGGGGCAAACCCAACGGCGGTGTGGGGAAGTGGGGGTGGTGTTCTTCTTCAGAACGCAGGAACCGACTCTTGGACTTTTGACTTAACAGTTTCGCAACAACCAGGAACGAGTTTCCCTCCTGGAACATACCAAGCGATTTCTACCGTCACATGTTCGCCATAGTTTTAGGCCTCATGTTGATAAGCGGTGCTGCTCACTCCCATTCGATGGGTCCAGGTGAGCAGATCGTTTGGTCGTTTGAGTCAAAGCGATACGTGGAGATGGATTTTCAGATGTTCAACTATCGAAAAGACATTGAGAAGTTCCAGATCCAAGTATTCGATTTTGAGACCAGAGAACGACTCGAGTTCGGGTCAGTTCACCGCATATTTTTCCTGAAGCAAAACGAAAAAATCAAACTCAAGATTTTCATGGAAAAGGAAGTCGCGGAAAACAGGTCAGTATTGGTTTGCACTAAATCAATGACCCTTGAAAATGAAATCCAATCATCAATAACAACGGTGATTTGTGGAAAGGTTGAAACAAAAAATTATGAAAGTATTTCAAATATTCTGTCTGTTGATCCTTAGCGGGAGTGTTGCGGCACAAACAACATCTTCATCATTGAGTCTGAACATTCCATCCGCGAGTGCTTCAACTGCATATGATTCCATCAGGGGCGCTGACGTTGAATGCAGATCCGCGATTACAGGGAATAAAAATCTGGAGTTCGGAATAGTAACGAATGATTATCGTACTGATAGGTTTGGGGTTTATGCAAGACTGACAATAGCACTCAATCCACCTCCAACGAGGCTCGATTGTGATAAGTTTTATCAGTTGGAATTAACGAGAAAAGAACTTGAGATCAAAGAACTTATTCAGAGGATACGTTTGATGGACTCGGAAAACATTTCCGGTATTTTAGACTTTTACAAATAAAAAAAGGGGGGTGCTCAAACCCCCCATAACGCACTAGCTGGCGTTCAGATTAAACAAGTTAATCTTGAGCTAGATTCTTGAAGTAGTCTTCCAGTTCATCTGTTTCAGTCGCGCCTGCAACAGTTTCGCTTTCGGCTGGCTGTTTGAAGACTGAGCTGAACTCTGATTCACTTGAAGACGTTTCTGCCGTTGGTGGCGAGAATGTCGACTGGGTTGAAGACGGTGCCTGTTGAGCCGGAACTTGCGCTTGAGGCTTTGAGTCAATACCCAACACCATGTCAAGCTTACCCTTAAGTTCATCAAACGTTCCAAATGAGCTTGGATCGATCAAGATATGCACATCAGCCTGAGCTTCAAATACACTCTCCAACTTTGATGGCTCTTCAGAAAGAGCACTCGGGTTCTCAAAATCAGAAGCATCATAGTTCCAATATCCCGCAACCATCTTCAACTTCACACGAAAGTTTGCACCTTCAAAAAGGTCGAATGGGTTGATTGGGGTTTCATCCGCGAACTCTGGCTGCATAGCGCCCATCAACTTGTCAAAGATTTTCTGACCAAATCGATATGTCTTAACTTGACCTTCGTTTCCAGGATTAGCTGGATCCTTGATGATCAACACGTTTGAATAGTAGTTGGTTCGACGTTTCTGCTTTCGCGCGATGTCTTTGTTTGATTCGATTCCGGTGTTCCATAACATGCTGTTATATTCTGACACTGGATCTTGTTCGCCAACCGAAGTTAGTGATTTTTCGATGTACCACTTGCCTTGTGGACCTTGGAAACCGTGATCATACACACGAACCCATGGAGTTTTGTTTACATCCTTTCCCGGAAGGAAGCGGATGACTGCGTAGCCCGTACCATCTTTGCCCATTGAAGGCTTCCAGATGTCATCGTCGTTATTACGATTCTTCTTGGTTTCTTTCTTGATGGATTCGGTGATGTTTGAAAAAGCGGACTTGCGGTTTTCTAAGTAATCTGAGTATGACATTTTTAGTTCCTGGTTTGTTTGAAATTCTTTTCAGTTTCAGTTTTGGTTTGATTTACATGAAGACGCTTCGAAATACGTCACTCACTTTGTATTTATAGTCTTCTTCCAGCTTTTTTTGCAGGAATGGCCTATATTTTTGAAGTTTTTTTATCTGGGCTGGCCATGCGAAAGGAACTTTAACCTTCTCAGCGTGGTCATCAATGAACGGGGCGATCCAATCAAGTAAAATCAATGACTCAGTTGATATCTCACCCGTCATCTCAAGGTTATGGATCAGGGGAATCCCACCATCACTCGTCTTCATACACTCGACCGGATCATTATTCTTGATTGTGTTGAGATCTTCTCTGAACACCTTCAGGACGTTTTTGATCGTGGCCTGATATGTCAGGAGCTTCGGCTTTGACATGTTCCTAATCCACTCTTTAGGGTTCTCAACGAAATGGGCAACAAAAAAATCAATGCGGTCCTTTTCTGGAATGATCTTGGACAACTTCTCAAAGGAATAAATGTCATTCCTCTTGTTGTATGCATCAATCGAAGCTTTCACCTTTCCATTATATTTGAAGTAGTCGTAACTCGTGCTGAAGTGGCGTTGAGTCGCGAGGTATGTGACGTAGATCTCATATCCTGCGCGTGTCATGACATCATCAATGAGTTGACTTTCTGCTTCCGGTTGATCAGGTTGAGCTGAGTTGCCTCATATTCAATCTTCTCGCGAATATTCTTTGGGATCGACTTCTTCAACCCTTCAAACTCAAGGTCATTACGCAAACAAACTTCAACAGTACATTCGATGTATGAAAGATTCGATTCAAGGAGTTTGAGTTGTTCAATCTCCCGCCCAAGGTTCTTAACTCGAAGCTGAAATTCGTTAGCTTGGTCGGTCATTTGAAGGGTTTGTTCCATTTAATTCAAAGCCTGTTTCTGGTGAGTATTTGTTGATGGTTCGGCGTGCCAAGCCAGCAAGATACTGATCGATGATGTGTTCATCTTTATTCTCATAAAAATTGCACGTCATTTCCAGGATCTTTTTCTTGTCCGCATCATGGAGCTCTGAGGTTTCCCAGAATCCCGTGATGTCGTTTGCAGCCTTCTCGATTATTGAAGGTGTCAGGAGTTGCATTTGATTTCCTTTTTGTTTTCCATAAAACTGTTATAGTGTTTTGTGGGGATTATGTAATTTTAATTTGATCATATTGCTTCCGGCGGTCTTTGAGAAGCTCGACGTGTTTGATGACGTCAGTTCCCTTCACGACGAACTCTTGCACAGTTCCATCCTCAACAGCGATCAAGATCACGATTTGCTTTGGCATCTCACCAGTCATCTCGTTGAATGCTGTGAAGTAAAATGCACCCTGCATAAAATAGTCCTGAATCCAACCGAACTGCTTCGGGCGAGTTGAGGTCTTGAAGTCAATGATCGACAACACACCATCAAACATCGCGATGCAATCAACGGTTCCTGCGATTTGAAGCTTATGAGAGACCAAGATATTCTCGCTTGCGCGGACATCAGTGATTCGGTCCAGCTTCGGCTTCATTCCCTTGAAGAGCATTTCACCCATCGGGCTTCCTGTCTCAGTGAACTCATCGTTCATCAGGTAATCTTCGCACAACTGGTGCATTGCAGTGCCGCGAGCAGCAGCGTTCCTGGAGATCTTCTCAGCTTCGGCCTCACCAACGCGCTCACGCCATTTGATCAATGGAGCCTTGTCCGAAGTTCCACCGAGAACTGTGGTGATACTTGGATATGAGAACGAACCATCAGAATATCTCCGGCCTTTCGGTGAGTTGATCTGCTCAACATTGATTTCGTTGATAAGTCTGTGGTCAAACTTCATTTTGAAGTCGTTTTTCATGGTGATGCCTTTCTGTTTGATTTTCATTATACTTGTTATAGTAAAAATCAAACAGAAATTATTTTAATTTGAAATAAACTTGAGTCTATTCCGAATTATTTGAGAAGCGATCCTTCACCAGATCAACATCACCTTTCGTGACATTGGCATCTTCCAACTCGAACATCTTCTCAAGGAGAATGTTCTCAACGATCGAACGAAGTCCCCTCGCTCCAGTGCCTTGCTTTTTGGTGAACTTAGCGATTTCCAATATTGCTTCATTATCGAAGTTTACGGTTTTTCCAGAGAACTCAAACAGATTTTTGTACTGAGAGATCTGATTGTTGTTGACGTTCGTCATGATGTTGATGAGGTCATCTTCGGTCAGCTCATTCAAGACTGCCATGAGCGGGATACGCCCAAGTATTTCTGGAATGAATCCGAACTTCTGAAGGTCATCCGGAGTCACTTGATGCAACAATGATTTATCAGGAACGGTCTTCTCGATTGACACACCGAATCCAATGGATGTCTGTGGGCCAACGTCAAGTCGCTTCGCGATGATGTCTTCAAGTCCAACGAACGCACCACCGAGGATGAACAGGATATTTGAGGTGTCGATTCGAATGCGAACCTTACTCATGCCCTGTTGACGCTCAATCTCAATCTCGTTTCCTTCAATCATCTTCAGAAGTGACTGCTGGACAGATTCTCCGCCGACATCCTTTTTGCCGCCTGACAGACTCTTCCGTGACACCTTGTCGAACTCATCAATGAAGATGATTCCGGTTGCTGCCGCGTCATAGTTGCCTTGACTCGCATCAATCAATCCTTCAATCAACGAATCAACATCCTTTCCGACATAGCCAGAGGCGGTCAGTGAGTTTGCATCAGCGATGTAGTATGGAACATTCAGGAACTTGGCCAGATTCTTCACGAGGAAGGTTTTGCCTGTTCCAGTTGGTCCAAGGATGAGACAGTTCGTCTTGTCAAGCTTGGTCTCGAAGTTTGATTCCTTCCAGATCATCAATCGCTTATAATGATTGTGTGCTGCAACTGAAAGTACTTTCTTCGCATGGGTTTGTCCGACGACGTGCTCTTCCAAGTGCTGAAAGATCTCCTTCGGGGTTGGGTTAGTGAAAAGTAGTTCATCTTCCTGTTCTGGAAGTTCGATTTTAGTCCTGATGAGACGCATGGTGTCATGCAGGAACTTTGCTTCAGTGGCAGTGATACTCATATTAAGTGTGAAACTCCGTCCGCAAGTGGATGTTGTTGTTTGATGAGCCTAAGCTTATCTTTGAAGCCATCAGGAAGTTTACCTGAATCCATTGAAACTCCACCGATCAAGTTTGATGCGGTCAAGACAGATTTGATATGGCTATTTTCTTCAAGGAGTTTAACTTTCTCCTCATAATTTTTCATAAATACTTCAAATGTTTTATCAGTTTCAGTATCGTGGAATACGTATGTTGGCATTTTAGGCCTCGGTTGATTCTTCGAAAAGTTTGTCAATCATGTTCTTGAAAAACGGTTCAAAGGTTTTGTTTGTTGAGTATGGGATATGTTCTTCATGGAAGATCTCGTCGAGTTCGTTCCAAGCTAATCTTCCTGATGATAACAAATCTTCATTTATTTCTATGTTCATTTTGTGAACCTCCGTAAGTGTTATAGTATTTAGGTCAAGTAAATAAACTATGCAAAGCAAAATATTTAAAACATACAAAGATGCCGCCGAGAATGCAGGTATTCGAAGGAACACGAAACAGTCGATCGAATGGTTCAGAACAACTATCCGACAGGGTCAGCGTAAAATAAATAACCTCGATACCGTGACAAATGGCATCAAGAAACAGCGCATGGTTCCAGGGTCAATGGTGACGTACTCTTATATAGCGAAAACCAAAGATAAATTACCGTTTTGGGACATGCATCCGTTAATAATTATGCTTAAACCGACAGCCGATGGTTGGTATGGTGCGAACCTCCACTATCTCCCGCCCATACTTCGGGCTGAGCTTCTTTCTGACCTGAATGTCAAGAAGACGAACCTCAGTCAGATCGTGGCGAAGCTCGAGAGTAGTCCATTGACGGCTCCATGCCTCAAACGGTATCTCGCGAAGCAACTGGTCTCGAAGCCAGTGGTAATTCCGAAAGCTGATTGGGAGATTGCAATATCGTTGCCGTTCGAGAGTTTCCAAGGCGCGAATAACAAAAAAGTTTGGAGTAATTCCAGGAGTAAGACGTGAACATATCAGATTTCAAATCACAAGTTGATCGACAGGGAGTAGCCAGAACCAACAAATGGGAACTGAAGATTTATCCTCCTTCTCAAATGAGCAAATCTGGAATCCTCATGAAGGACATTCTCTTCAAGGGCGGGAACTTCGTTGCTGCTGACTTCGGGAATGACGCGATCGACCCGAACAACAATCAGGCGGCGGTTTATGGCTCACGTATTGTCGGCCAACCCGTTACTGACAAGATCATCTCGGATCAAGGATCACTCAATGCTCTTTCGATTTATGCGATATCATGTTCCATTCCGAGCCGTGACATCCTCAACATGGAGTTTGAAGAGTACGGCGAACCGAGGAGCTTGGGTATCAAACACGTTCATACGGATTTCACGACGAGATTCATATGCTCAGAAGACCTGAGAGAACGTGACTTCTTCGAATCATGGCAGGACGTCATTTTCGACCCGAAGACAAAAAAACATGGATACTACAACGACTATATCGGACACGTTGAAGTCGTGAAGTATTCAGCAGGTGGCACTCAAGAGATGGCCCGTTACAAATTTTCCGAAGCTTATCCAACTAACATTGGCGCGAGCGAACTGACGGCAGAAGGGAATCTGCTCGAATTAGACATCACATGGAAGTTTAGAAATTATGAGAGAATCAAATAAATCATGAGTTTAAAGAATATAAAAATATCCGCGCCTCGTTATGACGCAATCATCCCATCAACACAAGTGAAGGTGAAGATCACCCCATTCAAAGTGATGGACGAAAAAGTTTTGTTGATCGCAAGTGAATCAAAAGACAACACCCAGATGGTTCAAGCACTCAGGGACGTGATCTCATCATGCGTTGACCCTGTTGATGCAACCAAACTTGAATCGTTTGATCTGGAATATCTCTTTCTTCGACTGAGGTCAATCTCCGTTGGTGAAGTGTCAGAACTGATCATTCCATGCACCGAGTGTGCTCACAAGAACAAGGTCAGCGTTGACATCTCAAAAGTGGAAGTTTACTTCAACGAAGAACATACCGACATGGTGAAAATCTCAGACGATTTGATGTTCAAGATGAAGTTCATTGACCTTGGCGAAATAGCGAACGTTGAGAATAAAGAAAACATCACCGAGCTGTTGGGCATTGTCGCGAAATCCATTGAGACAGTGTTTTATGGCGAAGAAACCTATGACATCGGTCCTGGTGAGTTTGACGATGTGATGGCAATCCTTGAGCAAATCTCGGCTGCTGATTTCCGGAAGCTACAGGAGTTCTTTGAGACTCAACCAAAGCTTCAGAAGGAAGTAAAGTTCAAATGTGAAGGCTGTGAAAAATCCAATGAGATTATTCTCGAGGGACTAATGAATTTTTTCTAGTATGCCTTTCCCACATCGATCTGTTCAACTTTTATCGGTTGAACTTCAATCTAAAGCAACATCATAGTTGGAGCTTGCCGGAGATTGAAAACTTGATTCCTTGGGAAAGGGACATTTATCTAGAACTTCTTAAACAGCACATTAAAGAAGAAAACGAAAAGGCAAAAAATAACAAAAATGGCTAAGATAAACGACGAAATCAAAAATCTCGCAGGCGTGGTGAAAGCCATGGGCGAAGTTGCCGACAAACAAATGGCACTTGAAACATCAAAGGACGACAAGAAGAAATCGGGACACACCCGAATGCTCTCGTTTGACTCCACTGGTGAAGTTCGGAAAGCGATTGTCAAAAGCAACGAAGATTCCAAGATGGATGTTCTCACGAAGATCAACGAACTTGAACTTGCGAAAAGAGAGCAACTAGGGGCGTTGAGTGCAGCGTCACCGGAATTACTGGCTGAGTTCAGAGCTCTTGGTGATGACGTCGAAAAACAAAACGAGTTCATGCGGATAAAAACTGAAACTGCTGAGAAAATGTTGGCGGCCCAGGAAGAAAGGAAGACAAAGATCTTCTCGAACATGCTCGGGTATATGAAAGATGACGGGAAGACCACTCGTGAAGCGTTTGGCCTTGCGTTCAATGATAAGTTCGGAATGGACTTCAAAGAAAAACTCAAAAAGATGTTCTCAAGCCTCGGTGAAAGCGGGAAGGCGAAAGGGTCTTCGATGGGTGAGAGTGCCGGAAGGAAGATTCAAGCTGGTCTTGGGGGTATTTGGGATGCAGTGAAAATGGCTGGTGCTGTCGTTTTGGGTCTCCAGGCGTTCACGAAGTTTATCGAAGGTATGAATAAATCAATGGAATGGTTCGAAGGGAAAGCTGGTTGGCCCGAAAAGATCTCAGCTGGTCTGGCGAACGTCATTGGCTCGTTCATGGGTCTTGGTGAAGGTGAACTCAAAGAATTAGCGGAATCAATCCACGACAAAGTGATGGTCATAACAGACATTGCAATCTGGCTCAAAGACAAGGTCATTGACGTCATTGGTGGCCTCTTCGACAACGTCAAGAATATGATCGAAGGTGGAAAAGCTCTCAACGAAGGAAACATTGTTGAAGGGTTCCAGGGATTGTTCTCTGGTCTGTTCGGGTCGATCTGGACGCTTCTGAGTAGTCCATTGGTCTGGGCTGCGATCGGAGTGAAACTCCTCCCACAACTTCTCGGAATCATTGGTGGTTTTGCTGGTCAGGCTCTCGGGAAACTTGCGATGTTTATTGGTAAGACACTCTTGGCCGTCCTTGGTGGCCCGATGCTCATCGGACTGGTTGCCGTTGCGGGAATCGCGATTCTGATTGCAACATATTGGGATGAGATTGTCGCATGGGTCGGGGATAAGTTGCAAGCATGGTTTGGTGTGGGTGATCTTGACGCAGAAGGGAACACGAAGACTCTCGTGTCCATTATGAAAGACAAATTATACGCGCTTTATGACTCAGTGAGGAATATGATTGCTGGTTGGTTCGGCGTTGATGTTGAAGCTGAAGACGGTGAGAAAAAAGGACTTGTGACAGTCTTCTTCGAGGGGTACTTCGGTCTGTGGGGTAAGGCGATTGGATTGGTGACTGGTTGGTTCGATTTTGCGGTTGAGGGCGGCGGGAATCTTTGGGATTCAATCACCGACAAACTCTCTGAGTTCAAGGACAACCTGAAAGAGCAGATCATGGGCTGGATTCCATCAATCGACGACTTGAAAGCAGGATTCTCAAGTGCGGTTGAAGTCGGAAAAGAAACAGCAGAAAATGCATGGTCGAGCTTCAAAGGAATGTTCGGTTCAAGTGGTGCTGACGTTGAGAAGAATATCTCAATCGACGAAGTGGCCGCATTCCTGAGCAACTCAGCGAACAAAGATCTCGTGATGGAATTATTGAGCAGGATGAGCGGTGTTCAAGCGACGATGGCTTCGGGTGGCGGCGCAACTGTGATTCAGAACAACAACACAAGCAACGGAAGTATGGGGATTGTTGGGGAAATGGGGACGGCTTCGGGAACAAGCAACAGAACAGTGAAGAAGGGCTTCGGTAACCGCTAACTCTTCCTAACGGGTCTTGGCCTTGCCTTGGCCCTCGGTTTGGGTTTACGGGCTGCGACCTTCTTGAGTTTCGGGCGTGAAGACGATTCACGTAATAGTATTGACTGTGAGACCGACTTTGAGTTCGTTGAGATGCCCATGCTTTCGAGCGTGTCCTCTGTCCAGACCTCAAATGTCATGTTATTCTTTTTGCAGAGAAGGGTGGCTTCTTTCCATTTCTCCGAGTTGATGGCCCACGTCGCGACGTCAGAGTAGAATCGTTTCGTCTTCGCCCGTTTCGGGCTTGGCGCAACGGTCTCCTTCGCTGGCTTTATTTCGATAACGCGATATGTTCCATCACTCATCTTCAAAAAGAGGTCTGGGTAATACTTCGCTCTCCTACCGTAAATAGGGTGTTGGTAAGGAACCACCATCTCTTCGGAAGCCCATTCAATAATATTCGGGTTGTCGTCAACCCATCGCATTGCGTTTCTTTCCCAGAGACTGCGATACACAATTTTATCGATATCCCCCACATATTTCTGTGGGTTGTTGAGGTTGGTTATTTTTCCTTTATATGCCATACCCTATTTAACTTGAAAGTGAGAACACAAAATGGCAGGAAAAGCAAGACGTAAACAACTCAAATTTGGATCACTGAGATGGCCGAGTGTTGTTGGGACTTCGGAAGTGCCTGCGTACATCAGATTCTCACCCAAGGAAGTTGAGTATGGTGGCGCGTTCAACGCGAGCGAACGAGGGAACAAAATCGATAATCCATTCGGTCCCGGAGGCATTTCCACATTGGCCGAAGAAGCCAAAATGATGGTCTCAGGAAAATATAGCCAGACGAAAAACGGAACCCTAAAAGTCACTGATTCACTATTCGGTGATGACATCTCGGCATATTGGGCAGATCAAGGAAAAGCGTCACCAGACAGAATCTCATCAAGTGGCTCGATAAATCTTTATCTTCCGAGCGATCTTCAGTCAAGAACAGGTGTGTCATTCTCCGCAACAGAAGTCGGACTCAAATCAATCGAGATGGGAAAACAACTTGGTGAACTCGGTTCGATCTCCTCAAACCTCGCAGGGAACGTGACTTCGATGTTGGCAGCGACCGCTCGTGATTCCATCGCTCAAAACGAGACTTTCCAGAACGCTATTGGTTGGGGTCGTGGTCAAGCCGTGAACAACTTCTCTTGGCAATTATTCAACGGGGTTCAACACCGGAACTTCGATTACACATTCAGCTTCGTCGCGAAGAACGCGGAAGACTCGATTGAAATCAAAAAGATATGCGACTCATTCCAATATTTTATGCTTCCATCAAGAAGCTCAGAGAATGATCTTCACTTTTATGACACTCCCGCGCAATGGGACATTGATTACATGAAATATGACAAGAAACTTAATTTCCATCATCAACCCGAACGATGCTACCTCACGAGTTGCAGCATCAACTATGGAAACGACGCAAAGAACTCTCTTTATGAAGATGGCGCACCGATGTCAGTTAACCTTGTCCTGAGTTTCGTTGAAGTTGAACCACTATTCAGGAGCAAAGATTAATGAGCTATTTTGACGCATTTCCGACGGTTGGATATGAGTTTCCAGATTCCGTGCGAAGGGTCATTAAAGACATTTCGATCAGACCAGCGGTGGTTCAGTCATTCACTGAGAACTCAGAAAACTTTACTGAGTATGACATTGTCGAAGGTGAGACTCCAGAAACAATCGCATATGATTTCCTCGGAGACGCAAAACTCCATTGGGTGATTCTTCTCGTGAACAACATTCTGAACCTTTATTCCGAATGGCCAAAGACATCAAAGCAGTTGTCGGAATTTCTGAAAGAGAAATATGAAAATCAAGTATCTGACAGTGACGGGGCTTCGATAAAGTTGTCTGCTTCTCAGTTGGAAGAGATTCTCGGATTTGAAGGGACTCCAACGAACCAGTTCAAGAGCACAATCCAACTTGATTCAGGTGACACGTTGACGATCAAACCTCATCATTTCACGAACACAAAAAAGACACTCAACTTCAACTATGAGACAGTGTTGGCGGTTGCAACTGACGCGTGGGGTCGCCCATACATCCAACCGGAAGTAGTTCCTGTTTCAATCTTTGAATATGAATCGGAAAAGAACGAACTCAAGCGAACAATCCTCCTGCCGAACTACAGAGTTGCGGCATTGATGAAAAAAGAACTGAGAAGAATAACCAATGGCTGATAATTTCCAGTTTTACCCAGGACGTGTCAAGATTGAAGAAGTCTTGCTTGTCCAAGAGACCAGAATAACCGACATCACTCTCATGTGCATGGAAATAAACGTGTGGACGTCCATTCAAGACGAAGGGGCTGTCGTGAACTTCATGATGGTTGACGCGAAGAACATCCTGTCAAACTTGCCGATCTCTGTTGGTGACAAACTCGAATACACATTTGAATATTCCACCGGACCGAAGAAGTTCACCGTTGTCCTTGAGAAAATCGAGAAGCTGATCAACCTCGACAATCAAAGAACGTATGAACTGAGTTGCGTTTCTCAGATGACGTTCGATTCACGATTCATGCGGATCTCAAAATCATACAGTGGGACGACCTCTGATATGGCCTTGGCGATCTTCAACAAATATGGACATTCAAGTGAAATCGGATTCTGGGATCAGAGCATCGGAAACCAAAAACTGATAGTTCCGAACTGGAATCCACTCGAGGCTATCAGTTGGCTTGCAGAACGGTCAAAATCAACAAAAGGCAACTTCCGATTCAATTTCTTCCAAGACGGCGAACTGAGATATCACTTTGCTCCGATTGAACGTTGGCTCCAACATAACAAAACGAACGATCCACCAGTCTTCTCATATAACCCAGTGACCTCTCAAGTGAAAGGAAAGCCGAACTCTGAAGCTGTTCAGAATGCGATCACGAGCATCAAGATGCATGACGCATATGACTTCCCTCAAGACGTTTCAACGGGGGCGTTTGGTGGAACAAGAAACACATTTGACCTCAATACTAAATCAATCGACGTGATTAAATATAACTATTGGGATGACTTCAAAAAGGAGAATTATTTAAATAATTTCCCGAATATGAAAAGACGGAATTATACTCCTGGATACATTCAGAATGATGTTGTCCTTTCAAACACACAAGACAACATCCAGTTGAACAAAGTGAGTGACAAGTCGAATCTTGTCGTGACGAATATCAACAACACACAGACATTGACGATAATGATAAAGGGTAACAGTTCGATTGACTTGGGTCAGGTCATTGAAGTGATTATCCCGTCTCCGGAACCTCATGCGAGTGACATGAAAGATCACCATGACACGTCGTGGAGCGGAAGATACTACATCATCGAAAAACGGGATCTTTACACGAGAAAAGGGAAACAGACTGCTTTGAAAATAACGAAAGAATCTAACGTCCTAGAAGAGTTTGGTGATTAATGTTTCATTATGGAATAGTTGAAGATAACAAAGACCCACAACAGCTCGGGAGAGCGAGAGTACGTGTGTTTGGGATTCACTCGTTTGACAAAGCGGACATTCCAACGAATACTCTTCCATGGGCATCAACGGTTCAACCAACCACATCATCAGCGAACTCGGGAATCGGACAAACACCTCGTCTGGTCAATGGAACGTTGGTGATGTTGTCGTTCGCCGATCCAGACGAGATGCAGTTTCCGATCATCATTGGAACACTTCCAGCTGAGATCAAAGAATCATTGATGCGAGTCGAAGGGGTTGAAGTTCCACGACACAAGGGTCACGGGTTCCAAGATCCAGACGGGAAATATCCAAAAACAGATTACGTCGGAGAGAATGATCTTCCAAAACTCTCCCGCGAAGATAACACAGAACATCCAAGAACATCAAAAAGCTTCTCGGTTGACGGTTCCTCAATATCAGAACCATCAGACCTGAGAGGCAAAAGTACGTATCCAAACAACCAAGTTCGTCAATCAGAATCAGGGCACTTTGAAGAATGGGATGACACCCCTGGAAACGAGAGAATCAACCAACAACACAAATCAGGTAGCTTCACTGAAACTCGACCAGACGGAACGGTTGTCAATAAGATCGTCGGGGACAACTTCACGATCATCAACAAAGGCAATAAAGTTTTTGTGGGTGGTGATGTCCAGATATTTGTAACCGGAAACACAACTCTCGATTGTTCATCAGTGAAGATGACAGGAAACTTGACCGTAAATGGTGAAGTGAGAGTTGATGGTGGCGTGACCGTTGGAAAAGACGTGATCACCGACCAAGGCGTTTCACACAACAACCATACGCATATCGATAGTCTTGGTTTGGGTTCAGGCTCAACCACAACGCCTATTTGATCATTTAGTTTGATGCTTCTCACGGAATCATTTAAAGTAAATACGTTTATAAAATGAAAATTATGGCTTCGCGACAAAAACAATAACAAAAGGAATAAAAATGTCAAACGTAAATTTACGCGATTCCGAATATGAAGTCATTAATGATGACAACTTCATATTACGGGTCGGTGGGTTAAGAATCTCAGATGGGGCTGGCGGAACGTCATTCGAACTGAATAGCTCAGGAATCTTTGATTCTGACACAACAATAGCAGCAGTAAAAGCACAGATCACCGATTCACTTGGTACCCGTGTACTTGCGAACGAAGGCGATATCTCGACTCTTCAGGGAAGTGTTACAACAAACACCTCTGATATCAGTACCGCTCAAGGCAACATCACGACTCTTCAGTCTGACGTTTCAACAAACTCAACCAGCATCAACGCTGTTGAAGGCGATGTAACTACTCTTCAGAATGACGTCTCGACGAACGCATCCGACATCACAACAAACGCGTCTGGAATTTCAACAAACGCATCTGATATCGTTACGATCCAATCTGATGTTACCACAAACAGCAACGGAATCTCAATCAACACAACAGCGATCACCGCTCTTGGTTCTGACAACGATTCTGACAAGCAAGCAAGCACATTACGCTTTGCTGATCTTGAAGGCCAAATCGGTGACAACGACTCGGACATCGGTTCTGTTCAAGCCACAATCGCAACGATCACTTCAGACGCTTCGACACTTGCCGGAAGAGTAACACAAACAGAAGCTGACATCAGCGTTCTTCTTTCGAATGCCGACTCAGAAGTTGTTCAAATCGGTCGTCTGAGAGTAGATGCTGACAGTGATAGCGCTTTCATTCAGTCATTGAGTTTAACCGCCGAAGCTGCTTCTGCCGCACTTACTGGGATCCTTGCTGATCTTGATTCTGATGGCGTGAACATCCAACAGTTGAGAACTGATCTTGACGCGGAAATCGCTGCAACCAACTCTGACGTTTCAACTCTGACGTCGAACGTTTCAACGAACGCATCTGGAATCTCAACGAACGCATCTGCAATCTCGACCAATGCCACCGACATCGGAGCTCTTGAAACACAGACCGCCGCTATCGAAGCAGGAATGGATTCAGACCGTGGTGACTTACTGAGCCGTATCACAGCATCCGCTACGGTTATCGCTCAGACGTTCCAACAAGGCGCTCAAGCTCAATTGACTGGTGTTACCAATCAAAGATTGAGAGGTCCAGGCAACGCTCTTCAAGGCATCGTTATGATGACCGATGGATCGTTGACACACATAAGCCAAGTGGTTGAAGTTGTGACTGCTGTTGCTGGTGGAACGTGTAAAGCTGAGTTGTTCAAGAATGGTTCTGCGACCGGACAGTTCATGACAGTCTCTGTTGCTGCAACTGGTTCGATCAAAGGAACTTCTTCTATCACAGCAGTATCATTCGTTGCGGGCGACCACATCGAAGCGAAACTGACTCACTCTGCTGGAGAGGTTCAAACCTCAAACCACGCAGTCGCTGTTCGATACTTAGAAGCGTAATCATAGGGGTGCCTTCGGGCACCCCATTCAACATGGAATAATCATGAAATTATCAGAAAACTTTTCCCTCAAGGAATTCACGAAATCCTCAACAGCCACAAGGCTTGGGATTGACAACACACCCGAAGACGAACATCTTGAAGCGGCTGTAAGCCTATTCACTGAAGTCGTTCAACCCGTACGGGACAATTTCGGATCAACCACGATCAACTCCGGTTACCGTGGTCCAGATCTAAACGAAGCAGTTGGCGGATCTTCACGATCACAACACTGCAAAGGCCAAGCCGCCGATATCGAATGCAGAGATGCTTCGAATATGGAAGTGGCGACATGGATCAAAGAGAATCTTGAAATAGATCAATTAATTCTCGAGTTCTATTCACCAACAGATCCAGATGCTGGTTGGGTTCACGTATCATATCGCAATGATGGCGAAAATCGTGGCTCAATCTTGACAGCCTCAAAGGTGGACGGTAAAACTGTTTACTCAGAAGGATTGGGATAATGAAAGTAGCCCTGATTCTCTTGGGGCTTCTACTTCTCGAAAGTGCTGGTGGATACTTTTATTATCAAACATCACAAGCCGAGATTGATGCTCTCAAACAAAATAACATCGTCCTGACCGTTGCAGTGGAACATTCAGAATCCGCAGTGCGATCACTCGAGAAAAGTATCATCGAAACAACAGAACAAATCACCAAAGTAAATGATGAATTCCAGGAGTCGCGAAAAGAAACTCGCGCACTTCAAGATAAACTATCAAAACATAGTCTGGGAATGCTGGTTCAACAAAAACCAAAATTGGTTGAAAGGATCATAAACTCCGCCACGAAAAAAGTGGGAAGATGTTTTGAAATCATTTCGGGTGCCGAATTAACAGAGGCAGAGAAAAATGCAAAGACTGCAAAGAGTTTTAACTCTGAGTGTCCTTCTTTATTCGTTGGCAGCTTGCAGTAGCTCGCCGACAATACCCATCACGGTTTCAACAGCACCGATTGAAAAACCAAGTCTCATTCTTCCACAACCAGATGTCATGCAATGGCGCGAGGTGATATGGAAGGGAGTCACGGTTGACGGTGTTGGAATGTTTTCCCTTGACGAACGGGGTTATGAAAATCTCTCACTAAACTCAAGCGACTCGCGATCATTCATGATTCAACAAAAAGCGATCATTGATGCTTATGAGAATTACTATAACGAAGAAAACATCAAATAAAGGAAACGAAATGTCAGAAGAAAAAACCGTAACTCTCGCGAAAGACAGCCTGTGGGCGAAGTTTGACACAGATGGTGACGGGACACTAACGGACGCGGAAATCGCAACCGGAAAGGAAATGCTCGAACTCGAACTTCAAGAGGAAAAAGCACAAGCACAGAAAATGATGGCTTGGGTTGCAATCGTAACGAGCTTCTTATGCATGCTCGTTCTCTTCACTCCATTCGTGAGTGATGCCCGTGTTTTATCTCTCGGTGCAATCGTATCAGCATATGCGATCGCTCAAGTGGGTGTGGTTGGCGCATACATCGCCGGAACAGCATACACCGCGAAGAAGAAATAAAGATTCGATTTTCAAAGGGGCTTCGGCCTCTTTTTTGTGCGCGAAAGGAATGTTTAAGGGACTTATTAAAAACAGGGGTCTTTATCGTCAGGCGAGGGAGGGCTTTGAGAGGTGAATAAAGTCGTTTAATGCGTTTATTCCCGTACTGAGGCCATCATCAGGGGTAGGGAAAGAACTCATCAAGAGATCCTCTTTAAAGTATTTCGGAACTTTATTTAAAAAAATGACTCTCGAGACTATAGTAGAGTTACTCCCTTCAAACTCATCAGCCCCCGCTAAATAGTGTTAAGGGGTAATGGGTTAATATGAGTAAGTGAGGTAATAGGAACACTGTGTGTTCAACCCCTGTGGGGTTGCCTTTGAAGTGTAAACCCTCAAAATTAAATTATGTCATCATTGGCAACACCAGCCGTGTATGTCTGATGTTCGAAGTAAGAATACCTGAAACTCACTGTTGCACTGATATATTCAATATCTGGCTGAGTCGAATCAAACTGAGGGCCATCCAATGACACTGGAAACGCGCCTTTGAAGTCCCAATGATAAAGTGGGTTCATACCTGCATCCGCACCGAACACCGTAATATTCGACATCGTCTTCGAGTAATCCATATTCCCATTCAAGTCCCCAGTCCATCCCTGAATCTGACTCGTGTCATCGGCTGAGTTGATCCCCTTGATCCAAGCGAGAATACTCCTGTACGCCTTGAACTCTTTGTCGAGAAGGAACGTGACATCCAGTGTTGAATAGTCAAGTGATTCTCCTGGAACATAAGATTTTCCTGGATTCATTCGATTACTCACAGCAGCTTCACCGCCGTTGACTGGAGGGATCTGGATCTGTTGAACAGTGAACTGAACAGCAGGAAGATTATCGATTGACATAAAGAAGTTCTGAGCCGGAGTGAAACTGAGCTCCACCTGCTTATTGATTACGTCATTAAATGTTTTTGTTAATTTAGCCATACGCTATTTATGCTCATGAGAGTTCAACATTAAGACGCTTTAAACTTTTCACTCATGTTTATACTCAGCCCTGTCAGGAACTCCAGAGGTGATTAAACCCGAATATGGCGTTTATTCCCGTATTGAGGCCATCATCAGGGGTAGCGAGAGAACTCATCAAGAGATCCTCTTTAATCTTCGATTGAGATTCGGTCACCCATCGCGTCATCCATAAACGATGAGCCGTTTTGAACTGTGCTGAACGAACCGTCATCATATTTTCCCGTAACGTCTTCGTTGTCCATCACACGCTTGATCACGGTTCCGAAGATCTCTCCAGTGCATGACACGCGGTCAACAGTCCCGATGATGTAGTCTGATTCCAAATGACCGAAGTCTTTAGTTTTGATTGTTTGTCCAGCGATTACTTGTAGGTTTTTCATATTCTTTTCTCATTTGTGTTTCGATTCAATAAAACTATTATACCGTACTTCTGAGTAAAAGGGTAGTACTATTCCGATTTATTCCGAGAAAGTTTGTAACAAAAAAAGAGGCCCGAAGGCCTCCTGTGAAATCTTGAATCAGGCCGAAGCCGATGATTATAAGTTTTCGATTTTGATCTTGCGGTAGTAAACGTTTTCGTTTGGAGCGATCAAGCCACCATTGTTGTTAGCCGCGATTCCTTTTCCGTCTGCGAATGGGTTTGAAACCATACCGTAACGAGTCTTGAAGCCGATCTTAGGTTGGAACGTGTCTGATTGAACCGCGCGAACCATTTGCAATGGAACGTATGGGCAGTAGAACATTCCGGCGTCCATGTTGTTTGTGCCTTTATAGCCAACAACGATGTAGTCACCAGCGGTTGCGTATGGGTCAATGTAAACCTTTGTGCGACCGTTCAATGTTCCAGCGAACACACCAGAAGTGGTGTCAACGTTCAAGTTGTCCTGAAGACCTGAGCTGTAGTCAAGAAGACCAGCCATTGTCAACGCAGAAGCAACGTTTGCAGAACATAAGATGAAGTTACCTTTGCCACGACGAGTTTCGAACGCGATTTGGTTAGCTTCTTTTTCGATGTGCATCATCAAGCCTTTTTGACGCTCAACAGACCAACGACCTTGACCGTCAGCAACCAAGTCGAAGATACCGTTAGTAGTCAAACCTTGACCACCTAGTTTCGCTTGAGAGATCATGGTGCGAACTACTTCGCGGTTCATTTCTGCAAGGATTTCTGTTGAAAGAATGTTTGACAATTCAGCTTCAGCATCCAAACCGTGAACGGCTTTCAGATCTTGAACCAATTCCATTGTGTACTCAGACTTCAATGCGCGAGTCTTCGCTTCAACAGAGGTGCGTTCGATTGTGAATGACATTTCACGGAAGTTATCACCTTCGCCTTCACGAGTGGTCATGCCATATGGGCTTGTTCCAGCAGCCATAGTCGGGTTGTATGCAGTTGCATCAGCAGCCGAACCAGCAGTGCTTGAGAATGGGTTGTTAGCGAAAGTCTCTGTTCCGCCATCAGTGCCACGGCCAAGGTTATCAGCGCGGTGAACAGCGAACGGATCGTTTGCATCAACACCAGAAACGTCAGCAGAGTGAGTTCCAGGGTTTGCGGCATCGGCAGCGTTTGAACGAGAAGTACCTGAGTAGTTCGGGAATGCTTCTTGATAGAACGCTTCAGCAGCAGCAGGATCTTGACCATCGCCATATCGAGCGCGAAGAGCAAAAATCAAGCCAGTAGGGGCTGACATTGGCTGAACGCCGCAAAGGTCGAAAGCCATCATTTGTGGCATAGCGCGACGAACAAGACTGATTATGATTGGATCATAGCCAGCGCGGCCAGTTGCGTTGATTGTTGAGTTGGTGCCGGAACCAGAGAATGATCCACCGAAACCTGCGCCTGAAAGAGATGCTTCTGAAAGCATTGCTTCTTCGTGAAGTGCATTTTCTGTGTTCTCAAGTACTTGAGCTACAACAGCGCGTTTGTCACGCTCTTGGATTGTTGGAAGGTCGTCGTGGTTAATTACCGGAGACCATTTCTCCATTAAAGTATCAGTTGACATTTTGTGTTTCTCCTAGATTGTCAATTATTTAAAAAATCTTTTCTTATTGGTGGTGCAAATTCATTTTCTTAGAGGGACGCTCCTAAGAGCTACCTAACTGTCTTTCCCAGAAAGTTGGCATAAAACGACACGTCAGATTCATCACTCACGTTTTGTTGTTCGGTTAAAATTTCTTCATTCAATGAGAAAGTGTCATCAGCAACATCAACAAAATGCGCTTCCTTCAACTTTTCCATCTTGTATCTGAACTCTTCAACGTTTTGAGATTCAACATTCTCAGACATTTTTTCAAGCTTCAGTGATTGTGTTACTGTTAGTCCTTGGGAAAGATCTTCAACAACAGAATCTTTTCTCATGACTAGGATTTCTTTCTGAGAACTCTCAACAAGTTGCTCTTGCTCTTCAAGCTGCTCTTTCAATGATTCCACTGCTTCGGTAAGTTCGTCAACAACTGACACTTCGTCATCAGGGATATCAATGTAGTTTTCTTGGAACAAAGTTTTCATTCCACGGATGAAGTTTTCTGCAATCTCGGTGCGAAGGCTATACTTCACTTCAAGTGCGTTTTCGGAAAGCCATTCTTTCACGGCAACATCAACATATGCGTCGATCTGGGTGTTTGCTTCACCAAGTGCTTCAGAAAGAAGAGATGCATACTCTTCGCGAAGCTCTTCACGTGCATTATTTACTTTCTCGTTAACAGCCGTTTCGAAGATGATTTGGGCTTTCTCTTTGAAGTCTTCAGACAGGTCGTCATCGTCTTCAGTTGCATGGTCTTCCATGTCGTGATCGCCGTCACCGTCTTTGTCAAGTTTTTTGTCAAGACTCTTTTCGCCGATCTTTTCTTTCGAATCGATTGCAGCAGGGCCATCAGCTTTGGCATTCAAACCAAGTGTTTCTTTTTCGCCGTCTGGAAGATGTTGATCATTCGTGTTCTTCTGAACAGTCATGTCTTGGCCTTCTTTGATTGGCTTGTCAGCTTGAACATCACCAGAAGCGTCAGAAGCATACTTACCCTTTTTCTTTGGGTCATGACCAACGTCTTTGTCAGCGCCGCCGTCAAGGACAGGGCCGCTATCAGGACCACCGACAACACCTTGTGTCTCAGCTGATGTTGAATCGCCGTTTCCGTGCTTGTCACCACCTTCGTCTTTCATTGCGGCGTCTGGGCCTGATGAAACGTCTGGCTCGGCAGTCGGGGATTCATTTCCCGAAGTAGGCTTTACCGTACTTCCGTTTTTCTTTTTCGAATCAGAAAGGTTTTTGGCGTTGGCGGCGTTGGCTTTGATTTCTTCATCAACTTCAACCTCATCGTCTTCTTCACTGATTTCTGATTTGATTTCTTTTTCTTGTGGGTTCTTAACCACATCTTTCTTTGTCATATCCGCTTCAAGAAGATCTTCGATGACGTTTAGTAGACTGTTTGGCATTGTGTTTGCTCCTGGTGACTTATTTATGGTTTAATATTCTTGGAAATACTTGAACATTTAAATTTTTTGTGATGTTAGTTATTCCTAAGAATATCTCACTCTTTGGTTATTTACTAGATACTTAACTCATGACACAACTTTTTCCACAATCTGAGTTTTGCTTCTTGAAGATGTCTCTTCTTGGTGTTGTTGATGATGTCACGTTGCTCGTGAAGTTCGATATGTCGGAACATTCCGGATTCGTAAATCCATTCTGATTCTTCCATGATCCCCTCAACGAACGCAGTCTGAGCCGATGGATCAAACACAACGTCAGCAGCGGTCGTGATGATAAAATCGCTTTGAACTTCATTATATCCTTCGTTGTGTTGCTTGAGCGAACCCAAGCCCCGTGAAGAAACACCGATTGTCACCCCGTCATCAAGAAGATTTTGCACGATCTTCCCCATTGGAGTTGTCAGAACCTTCGCGATACCTTCATAAAACACGCCATTCTTTTTAAGTGAGGTGGTCATGATCGCTGCACGTTCTGGATTCACGATTGGTTCAGCCGGATGATTCAGTTCACCCAAAGCTCTGTTTTTGTTAACGTATTCTTTGATGTATTTATTGACCGCTTTGTCCATGATTCCCTGAGGATAAACACGATTGTTGCGGTTGACTTTTTCTGCTTGAAGAAATGGCCCTTTGATGTGAAGACGCTTATCAGCACCAGACCCTTCAGTCAGAACTTCAATATCATTGAACGTGATGTTTTCTTTGATCAGTTTCATATTTCGGCACTCGTTCCGCGTAATGTCACGATCATGTTCGCGGTTGCGCCAGCGGTGGTGAATGTGATAACGGGGACGGTGATCGTTGGAATCGCTGCCATTGAGGCAAGGTCCCATCTTCCGGTTCCGTATTCTTGACCGTTGATGAAGCACGAAGAAGTTCCAGTGTTCATCACGATTTCGATTGATGTCGGTGTGAACTGAACAGTTGACGCGGTTGTGCCGTCATACGTGTATGCGAACTGGTGATCAGTGACAAGCAAGCTTTCGTTGGTTCCAGACACATGCCAAGTAACGTGGCCATGAGACGACGAACCGTTGCGGCCTATTTGTTTTGCAATTATTTGTTTTGACATATTAAGTTCCTGAATAGTTCCTTGATCTTGAACTCACGCGCTTCTTCGTGGTTCTGGCTTTGATTGAAGCTTTCTTCTTTGCACCAGCACCCATGGCCCTTTTAGCCCGTTTGAGTTTGATACCCTGTTGTTTCATTTTGGACTTCTGAGAACCTGATTGAGGAACACAACGGTTTCCGACTAATCTCATTCCAGCAGTGCATTTCTTTTTCTTTGATATCTCACCGCCAGCTCGTTGGAACACAACCTTCGCTCGGTTGCCTTCGATCAACTCAACTGAATAGTCTTCGGCTTGAAGATAGTCACGAATGGATCCAAGATTCACTAAGTTGGCTTCATGTATGTCGAGGTCAATTTCAATCTCAAGGTCCATTTTTTCCGCATGTGGATTTGGCTCGAAATCATAATATTCCATCAGACCATGTTCAAGGTCGGAAGTCTCGTTCAAGTCGAGGTCGGTCCAATCATTCATGATCTCGCCGAAGTCTTCAACTGCCACTTCTTCATGACATTGATTGATCTCTTCTTCTGAAAGAAAACTGTTCGCCGAATCAACTGTCCCACCTTCACGGAGAACTTCTTTGATTTTGGTTCTCGCTTCAGACCGATTCTTTTCTTTCCATTCAAAAAGATTCATTTTCGTTCCCTTTAGGTTGG
>Ga0308025_1000243_pt1 | contig 29936 bp, 33 predicted proteins | sample Neamet422_FD_201298 | JGI IMG/M metagenome (GOLD analysis project Ga0308025, IMG submission 201298) | Marine microbial communities from water near the shore, Antarctic Ocean - #422 | ecosystem: Environmental > Aquatic > Marine > Unclassified | place: Southern Ocean | collected 2014-10-03
CATCAATCAAAAAAGAAAGCGCCTACTTTTTGGTCTCCAATGGATACTTAATGTCGTATGGAGTCCCTTGTTTTTCTATTTCCATGCTGTAGGAACAGCATTGCTATGCATAACCTTGCTCACCATTCTTATCGCTTACTTAATTTTTGATTACTGGAAAGAGATGGAGATGAAGTCCCTGCTGTTAATGCCATATTTGGCTTGGCTTATCATCGCAACCTCTTTGAATAGTTATATTTTGTTTAACAATTGATGTATGAAGATTAATCTATTTTGGTTTAGAAGAGATTTAAGACTGGAGGACAACACAGCTCTACATGCGGCGATGAATGCCCAGAACCCTGTGCTCCCTGTTTTTATTTTTGATGAAGACATCCTGAATAAATTGCCTGAGTCTGATGCACGCGTCAGTTTTATCTACGACGCACTTCACCGCATTAACATAACCCTTCAAGCGTATCAATCATCACTCTTGATCCTCAAAGGTAACCCCGAGAAAATCTGGGAAACGATTTGCACAAACTACACTGTAGATAAAGTCTATGTCAACAGGGATTATGAACCTTATGCCCTCCAACGAGACCTCAGGGTGGAAGAGGTGTTGTTAAAAAACGGGAGCCAATTGATCAGCTTTAAAGATCAGGTGGTTCATGAGAAATCAGACGTGATGAAAGCTGATGGCACACCCTATACCGTCTTCACGCCTTATAAAAAAAAATGGCTTGAATTGTATACGCCCAAGAAGATTGAAACAAATGTCAACTTCAAGCAATTTTACAAGCAAGAGTATCCTTTTCCAAAATTGCACACGTTGGGATTTATAAAATCAAACATCGTGGTTAAGCCATATACACTTGATACAATCGAGTGCTATTCTGAAACTCGCAACTTCCCTCACCTGAGCTCTACAAGCTATCTAAGCCCTCATCTTCGTTTTGGAACCATTAGTATACGCCAAATCATTGCTGAGCATAATGATCGAGATGATGTGTTTTTAAGTGAACTCATTTGGCGGGAGTTCTTCATGCAAATTTTGTTTCATTTCCCAAAGGTGGTGACCCAAAATTTTCGTTCCAAATATGACGGAATCCAATGGTTAAACAATGAACGGGATTTCGACAATTGGTGCCAGGGAAAAACAGGATACCCAATTGTGGATGCTGGGATGAGAGAATTAAATGAAACGGGCTATATGCACAACAGAGTGAGAATGGTCACCGCTGGATTCTTATGCAAACACCTATTGATTGACTGGAGATGGGGAGAGGCTTATTTTGCGAATAAATTGCTCGATTATGAGTTGTCTTCTAACAATGGGAATTGGCAGTGGGCAGCAGGGACAGGGTGCGATGCTGCACCGTATTTCAGAATCTTTAATCCAACAGAACAGTTGAAGAAGTTTGACGCCCAACTTAAGTATGTGAAAAAATGGGTGCCTGAGTTTGAAACATTAGATTACCCACTCCCTATAATCGATCACAAATACGCGAGAACGAGAGCCCTTAAAACATATCAATCAGGAATAGACAATCAAACATCATGAACAACTATAGGAGACACATCATTTTGTGGTGTTTTAAATGTTATTTTTTTTGTGCTCTAATATTAGGATATCCACTTTATTAGCTTTTCCTATATATTCATCGCTTAACGCTCTATTTTTTTTAGATGCTACAAAAGCTTTTTTCATCAAGTATTTATACTCTTCCTCAAGCTTCTCAATTTTTGTTTTTTTCTTAAAAAAATTAAACATTTGCTTTAGTATTAAACATGCTATTTAAAATATTATTTCTATAATCGAAGATATTATTTAATTTTTTCTTCAAAAAAAGTGCATTGGCTATATCACCTAAAAAACCAAATGGGGGTATATAAGTAATAATGTCAGTCATTTTTACCTTGTTAGAAGATATGACTTCAAATTTATGTTCATGATGCCAAAACTTATATGGTCCCTTCACTTGCTGGTCAATAAATTTTTCGTTTTTTTTCACATTGGTGATCATTGTAATCCAAGTAGTTTTAATATTTAGAAATGGAGATATCTTATATGCAATAAGCATCCCTTCTTCCATTTCCAAATTAGACTTGCTCAATATGCTAAATTGCATATTATCTGGAGTTATTTTCTCAAGATTTTCAGGTTTAGATACAAACGACCATATTGTTTCAATATCAGAGTTTAGTGTTTGTACTCTTTTAAAGATGTAGTGTCCCATAGTTTGATGTTTATCGCTAATGAGCCGTATCAAATAAATCGTGAGTAGTCAAACAAGCTCCCAAGAAAAACAATTGCGTTGTTTGGTTTTCTACCTACGATTTGTACTGTATGTTATGAAATAGCTATCTAGCTATCAAAAACTATACAATATATGATTAGTTGATTTGTGTTGTTATTGCTGCGTCTAATGGCTTGACATTGCTTGGAAAATAACTAACTAATTCCCCTTGTTTGTTAATTAAGAATTTATTAAAATTCCAGGAAATTTTATTTTCAGATACACCATTAAGTGATTTGGTTGTTAACCAGGTAAAAATGGGATGACATTCGTTTCCTTTAATTTTTATTTTTTCAGACAATAAAAAATCAACACCAAAGTTCTTTTGACAAAACTCTAAAATCTGAACATTTGTACCTTTTTCCTGAGATCCAAAATCATTACATGGAAAACCTATCACAACCAAATCGCTTGGGTAAGATTCTTGAAGCTTTTGTAGATCGCTGTATTGTCTAGTATAGCCACATCGTGAGGCAGTGTTTACAATCAATACATTTTTCCCTTTGAATTCGGAAAGCGAGATGTTATTGCCATCTATTGACTCAAAGCTAAGTTCATAAAAACTTGATGAGGCTGTTACACCAATTTCTGTAGAGTTTTTTTCCAAAATAAATGATGAATTAAGTAGCCAAAAAGATATTATTAACGATATATATATGAGATTTTTCATTTGTTGGATGAGTTTTGAGTGTCAAGCTTTAGAAAGTAAGATTCATCAAGTAACTGAGTTTTCTAGTAGATACAAGCTGGTGCAATTTTCAACTTAAAAATTGCACCAGCTTTAATCTTTATTGTCTAGTTATTGATTGAGAATCGCTTAACAACCTTTCCCGTATTGTATACATCTAATACGATTTGATTAACTATGTTAAAGTTATTGTCTTGCTGTATTATTTTACCTAATAAATCAACACTATACAAGTAATACTCATCATTGTTGTCTTGAATCATGTCTATACTACTTGTTGTATTTTCAATGACTGCATCAACGACATGTACAACTCCATTGTATGTAAGAATGTCCGCTACAACAACTGTTGCATCGTTAATCTTTACAACACCATTAGTAATAGTAACCATAACCTCGTCACCCTGCAAGGTCTCAATCATCATCCCTGTAGAAAGATCAGTACTTAATGCAGTTGAACCAACAACATGATAAAGAAGAATTTGCGTAAGATCTCCAGTTGGGTCTGCTAATAACATGTCTAATACTGCTGGTGGAATTACCGAAAACGCATCGTCAGTCGGAGCAAAAACAGTAAGAGATGCATCCGGATTACTAAGTGCGCCATCTAAACCTGCAGCCAAAACTGCAGCTTCTAATGTATTATGTGAATCAGAGTTTATTACTACTTCTAAAACTGTTTCAGGTAAGGCCTGAATAACTGCATCAACAACATGAACAACTCCGTTACTAGCTAATAGATCAGCAATAACAACTGTTGCATCGTTAATCTTTACAACACCATCGGAAATGGTAACCATCACCTCGTCACCCTGCAAGGTCTCAATCATCATTCCCGTAGAAAGATCAGTACTTAACGCAGTTGAACCAACAACATGATAAAGTAGAATTTGCGTAAGGTCACCTGTTGGGTCTGCTAATAACATATCTAATACTGCTGGTGGAATTACCGAAAATGCATCATCAGTAGGTGCAAACACCGTAAATGTTCCTTCTCCGGATAATGTAGCATCCAATTCAGCGGCTATAATTGCTGCTTCTAAGTTAGTATGGTCGGGCGAATTCGCAATAATGTCAAATACAGACTGCGAGAAGCATGTTAATGACATAGTTGTCATTAAGAAAAGTGACAATGCTTTAAATTTAAAAATATTCATTTGTATAGTTATTTAATTGATTTACTATACAAAAGTACAAACAAGAACACATGAAATCACAAATCTGTCTAGTTTTATTTGATAAAAGATATACATTAGTATGTATCTTGCAGGAATATGGCACAATACACAATAGAACAATTCTCCAAAATCACTGGATTTAGTAAACTTCTTATAAGGACTTGGGAAAATAGATACAATCTATTTGTTCCTGGGAGATCATCTACAAATATCAGGTTCTACAGCGATGCGACTCTAGTTAAAGGATTAAATATTGTAATTCTAAGAGAAAAAGGGTTGAAAATATCCAAAATTTCTTTGATGAGTGCTTATGAAATTGAAAGTCTCGTTCGAGATATTTCAAAGGAAGAGGACAGCGCCTATTTCACCAAACAACTAAACAAAGTGATAGAGGCAGGAATAACGTTTGATAGTGACTTGTTTAATCGGACGATAGATGATTCATTTACGAAATTTGGCACTCTTTACGTATATGTCAATATTTTATTTCCAGCTATGACAAGAATTGGTTATTTGTGGTTAACTAAAGAAATACTCCCTTCGCAGGAACACTTTTTATCAGAACTCATTAAACAAAAACTGTATTCACATATTGGGAATGTAAATATCTCAATAAATGATAATATGGAAAATTGGGTGTTGTTTTTACCTGAAGGAGAGCATCATGAAATAGGGCTTCTAGTTGCTCACCTATTACTATTAGAAAAAAACAATCGCGTAATTTATTTAGGGCAATCCGTCCCGGTTGATTCTTTAAATATTATAAATGATTTTCATGACGTAGATAACATTTTATTTTTCGCTGTAACAAGATCGTCAGTCCAAAGGAAAGACGATATAATTTTTAATTTAAGGCAGCATTTTAAAAACCAAAAAATTTACTGCGTAACTAAACCAAATACCCCTGATTTCAAATCAGATAAAAATCTACAGATCATAAATTCGATAGATCAATTTAAATCAATTATTGCTTAGATGTCTAATTATAAAACTCTCACTTCTCTAGATATTGATAAATTACAATCAAGAAATCGAGCAGAACTAATCAACAAACTCAGTGGTTTCAAAAGCCCTGTACTCATTGGTACATGTGGAGATAGCTGCGTTAATAATTTATCTATTATAAGTTCACTTTTCCATATTGGGTCAAACCCGCCTTTGTTGGGATTTGTGTTAAGACCCCCAGGTAGCGAATACTCACACACATATAAAAATATAATTTCTAGCCAACAATTTACTATATCTAATATTCACAGTGAAATAGTTAAGAAGGCACACAGATGTAGCGCTAAATTTCCCGGACATATTTCTGAGTTCGAATCTGTCGGCCTTACGCCGTTTGTAAAAAAGATTACAAACTGGATAGCACCAGCAGTTTTGGAGTCAAATACACGTATGGGCTTGGTGTTAAATTCTAAAATAGAATTACCTAATCGATGTGTTTTAATTGTTGGCGAGATTAAATGGATAGACTCCACCGAGCTCTCATTTAAAGAAGAGAAAATTCATTTTGAAACAAATGACATAAGTGTTGTGGGTTTATACGACTATTATAAGAGCCATAAATTGTTTCAACTTGGTTATGAGCATTATGAGGAGATTCAATTTAGAAGTTATTAATATCATTATTCATAAAAGCAACATGAGACTAAAGTCTTTACTATTTTTAGTTATTATATCCGCTCAATTTTCATCCGGGTTTGCGCAATCTTGTGAGATTAAAGGAAGAGTGCACAATAGTATAAATAATCAGCCAATACCTTTTGCAAACATTATTATTGAAGGTTTATATTCAGGCACGTCATCAGATATTTCTGGAAACTATACGATAGAAGATTTAGAGCCAGGGACTTACAACATAATATGCTCCTTTCTTGGCTTTAAGACAAAAGTCGCCTACGAAATATCCTTAAGCTCAACTAAAACGACTAAAGTTGACTTTGCACTGGTGGAATCTAGCACTAAGATTAATGAAGTAGTTATACTCGCTTCTCCATTTACTGAAAAGGAAGAAAGCCCCGTAAGCCTTCGGACAATAAGTTCTTCCGAAATTTATCGAAGCCCTGGGGGTAATAGGGATATTTCTAAAGTACTTCAGATACTTCCCGGTGTAGCTTCTTCTCCGTCTTTTAGAAATGATATTATTGTGAGAGGCGGAGCACCAAATGAAAATCGTTTTTATTTGGATGGGATAGAAGTACCAAATATTAATCATTTTGCCACGCAGGGGTCCTCAGGAGGTCCTGTTGGGATGATAAATGTCAACTTCATAAGAGAAGTAGACTTCTACTCGGGGTCATTTCCGTCAAATAGAGGTAATGCGTTGAGCTCAATACTCGATTTTAAACAGATTGACGGAAATGACGAGAGTCTAAAGGGAACATTTACTTTAGGCTCTAGTGATGTGGGAATGACTATGGATGGCCCAATAGGAAAAAAATCTACCTTTATTTTTTCAGCACGTCGTTCCTATTTGCAGTTTCTATTTAAGGCTTTGGGTCTTCCTTTTCTGCCAACATATACTGATATGCAGTTTAAGCAAACTATAAAAATTGACCAACAAAACCACATAACCTTAATAGGACTAGGAGCAATAGATGATTTTACGTTAAACACGAGTGTAAATGAAGATCTAGTTGATGATGACGCAATTAGAAGAAATAATTATATTTTAGGTAATCTTCCAATCAATACACAATGGAATTATACTGCTGGAGCTAACTGGAAACACTTCTCCCTAAACAGCTACCAAAATATTGTTGTAAGTCGGAGTCACTTAAACAATAGTGCCGTTAAATATCTAGATAACATTCAGCACCCAGATTCGTTATTATTAGATTACAAATCGGCAGAGATAGAAAATAAAATCAGAGTTGAAAACACAATACGTAAAAACGGTTGGAAATTAAACATGGGTATGGGTTATGAGAGCATTACTTATAAAAATAAAACCTACAATAAACTTCAAATTAATGGTATAGCTACAACTGTTGACTTTGATTCCGGTTTATCGATGAATAAGTTTGCAGCATTTTCACAAATTAGCAAGGAGGTGTTAAAAAGAAAGCTGCTATTGTCTTTAGGTTGCAGAGTGGATTGGAATGATTATTCAGATGAAATGAATAAGCCCTTTGAACAGTTTTCCCCTCGTTTTGCAGCTTCTTATTCGATCAAAGAAAACATAAAAGCTAATTTCAGTATTGGTAGATATTATCAATTGCCACCATTTACGATACTGGGCTATCGAGATGCGGACTCTACTCTTGTTAATAGCGAGATAACTTATATAAATTCAAATCATATAATAACTGGTTTAGAATTTAACCCTACTCCCTTTTCTAAAATGACACTTGAGGGCTTTTACAAGCTATATGACAACTATCCATTTCTAATTAGAGATAGTATCTCTTTAGCCAATTTAGGAGGGGACTTTGGTGTAGTTGGAAATGAACCAGCTAATTCCACATCTTTTGGGAGGACATATGGTGTTGAGTTGCTTTTACAACAGAAGTTAATGTCCTCAGTATATGGTATTCTTTCTTACACTTTTGTGCGTGCTGAGTTCTCTAATAAAAATCATGAGTTAACACCCTCATCATGGGATAACAAACACATACTTAATATCACAACAGGTAAAAAACTTAAAAATAATTTAGAAATTGGCGCGAAGTTTAGGCTTATTGGCGGAGCTCCTTATACCCCATATGATTATGAAAGATCCGCAACCATCGAAGTGTGGGATATTGTTCAACAGGGAGTGATCGATTGGGATAAATTGAACGAGGAACGGTATCCAACCTCTCATAGTCTAGACATTAGGATTGATAAGAAATGGTATTTTGACCACTTATCTGTAAACGCCTATTTAGACATACAAAATGTATATAATTTTCAAGCAGTAGCTCAACCTTACCTTGATGTTGAGGTTGATGACTTAGGTGCTCCAATTGTAAATCCCGAAAACCCAAATCAGTATATCCTAAGTCCTATAGAAAATGTGAGCGGTACAGTTTTACCTTCTATTGGGCTTATGGTTGAATTTTAATAACCAATATATGTCTTGTTGTATAGACATTAGAGTAAGACAAATCACCTATGCATAGATGTACCACTAAGCTTATACTCCAAAGTTTTATTATATAAATATCGAGGATTATAAGATTAGAAGATATTGATGAGAACTTTTGATCATCAAGTAGGGCAAAGAGGTGGGAAGTCGAAACATTTAGAGGAGGATTTAATAGAGTTATCCGAAACAAACGTAAGCTTGAAAATGAAAAACTTACTTGAGAATTACGGGAATTGTTCAATAAATTAAAAACGAAAACAGAAGATGATTTTTTTAGCCTTTAGTTGGATGTTTTAAATATATTTGATACAGATCATCCATGAATAATATTGCCTCTTCTTTTACTTTACCGAATGGATCCATTTTAAAAAACAGAATTGTAAAGTCTGCAATGAGTGAAAATTTCGGGACGCGACATCACGCGCCTAGTAAGGGCTTAATACATGCATATCAGGTTTGGGCAAAAGGAAATCCAGGATTGCTGATTACGGGGAATATAATGGTCGACGCATTGGCATTGGGTGAAGCGCGAAATGTAGTCGTTGAAGACTACAAAGATTTTGAGTTGTTAAAAGAATGGGCAACATCAGTGGAAGGGACTGGTGTGCATCTCTGGCCACAAATAAACCATCCAGGAAGGCAGGCTTTTGCGGCCATTAATAGAGAAACTGTAGGGCCTTCTGCAATATCACTAAAAATGGGCAGTGCATCCAAGATGTTTAAAGTACCAACAGCATTGACAGAAGAAGCAATTTGGGGTATTATTAAACGCTATGGAAATACTGCAAGGATCATGAAAGAAGCTGGCTTTACAGGCTGTCAAATTCATGGGGCCCATGGGTACTTAGTGAGTCAGTTTCTGTCTCCTAATAGCAATATACGAACTGATCAATGGGGCGGCTCTCTTTCTAACAGGGCGCGTTTTGTTTTAGAGATTTATCGTGAGATACGCGATCAAGTGGGCAAGGATTATCCAATAGGCATTAAGATTAATTCTGCAGACTTTCAACAAGGCGGGTTTACAGAAGAAGAGTCTATGGAGGTCATTCGCCTCCTAGGAAAGGAAGGTATCGATTTGATTGAAATATCTGGCGGAACTTATGAGAAGCCAGCTATGATTATGGGAAATCGTAAGAAAAGCACCATTGCACGTGAAGCGTACTTTTTAGATTATATAGAAAAAGCAAGAAAGTTGATTGAAACACCCTTGCTACTTACGGGAGGTTTTCGTTCTGTTTCTGTAATGGAAAAAGCTTTGAAAGATGGCAATTTAGACTTTGTTGGTTTGGCAAGACCATTTTGTTTGTATCCTAATTTGGTTAATCAAATCTTTGACGGTTCTGTACAACGATTTGAAACCCCGATTCCTCAAATTGGTATTACGTTTTTAGACAAACTCGGCGGTGTAGAATTACCCTGGTATGAACTTCAAATTCAACGTATTGGAAAAGGGAAATCTCCAAAAACCAACCTGCCAGGAATTTTGGCTTTGTGGTTTAGCCTTAAGAGTTTGTTTGTTAAATCTTTTTGGAAGAATAAATAAGCTTAAATAGCACAAAAGGCTGATTCACGAAAGACATACTACCTCAAAGAAGCTCGTGATCTAATCATGTTACTGTAGCACCAGTTTAATTCGAGAGTTGTCTAACTGAAGGAAATAGTTGCCGCTTTCGATGTCCGAAACATCTATTTCATCTAAAGATCTCACCTCTTGCGTGAGTATTTGTTTTCCTAAAATTGAGTATAAAATAACCACCCCGCCCTTTTCTGATTCAATCGAAAATGTGTCTGTTGCGGGATTTGGATATACCTGAATGGCAGGTTTTTTGATGACTGTCTCAACCATTGAAACATCCTCACAACTTGGGTTTCCAACGCCCGAAATGGACAATGAGAGGGCGTAATCATAAAGTTCGTCCACAACATATAGGAGATCACCTTCTCCGTTACTCAGAACCACAATTCCTATTTGATTGTCTGGGTTGACATACAACTCTGTTGACGCACCCCCTTCACCCCCATTATGTCCCCAAAGATCCACCACTCCCCCTCCAGAGAGGTAGATTTCTTCTGTGTACCAATTAAGTCCTTGTGTGTCATCAATGTCAGGCACTTGAAGTGTAAGCATTTGGTCTATGGTAGCTTCACTTAAGAGCTGAGTGTTATTGAACACGCCATTTTGTAAATAGGCAATCATAAAACTTGCCATATCAAGAACATTTGATCTTAAAAGCCCACTGGCATAGCCCGGAAATCCATAGTGTGCATAGGGATTGAACTGGCCTCCTTGCCAATCATAGGGACGCGCAACGTCAAGTGTGTCGAAGCCCGACAAATACCAAGATGTATTCTCCATACATAGCACATCAAAAACATGCGTATTGCTGTACTCACTGAATAATTCTTCAGAAACAACCTCAACCAAATACCCTGCAAGGTCTGCAGCCATATTTGAATAATCAAAATCCGAGCCCGGAATGTCGTTGTTGAAATTATTCTGAGCATCATAATCTACACCTGATAATGAAAAATACATTTCCATGTAATCTCCCAAGGTGATTGTAGGATCACCGATGGTATAATGTGTATCCATAGATGACCAGTCATCTGCAATCGATGATGTATGTGTCATCAGCATCCTAGAAGTGATAACAGTGTTAGGATAGTTGGGGTTAAAAACATCAAACGGCAGGTATGTGTTGATGTCTTCATCCAAATCTATTAGGCCATCCTCATCAAGATGCATGAGCGCTGTTGCCATAAATAATTTTGATACAGAGGCCATTAAAAAAGCGGTGTTGTCTGATACAGGCACGTTGTTTTCAATGTCCGCCATTCCATATGACTCTACCCACACTATTTCTCCGCCCTTCACAATTAAAGTTGACATCCCGGGAAGATTTTCATATTCCATTTCGTCAAGTATGTATGCATCCAGCTCTGGGCTGGGATTGGGGTTCTGTGCCAAGAGCATGGTGGGCGCAAACAGAAGAATAAAACCAAATTTTTTAAGAATCATTGTTATTTCAGGTTCAATTATATTTTACAAGGTAATGCTCTAAAAAGGAAAGTATCGTGACTTCTCCAGGACATACATCGAAACATTTTGAGGAGGATTTGAAATCTATCAAACATTTAGATTTCATTGCTAACATCGTCTAAAGCAAATTTCATAAATTGGTTTAGTGCAACGCTTTGAAATAAGCATAATTCAGCATGATAAGCAAGAAACAAACTTATCCTTGTTTACTTAATATAACAAGACATTAAACATTTTAGTACATTTACACTTCAATTCATAATGCATGTACTCAATTCAAGACCTAGAAAGACTAAGTGGTATTAAGGCTCATACTATTAGAATTTGGGAAAAACGATACAGCCTACTTACCCCAGGTAGAAGCGATACCAACATACGGTATTACAACGACGACCAATTAAGAAAACTCTTAAACACATGCACATTAATTTCGAATGGAGGAAAGATTTCGAAAGTTAGCAAATTATCAGAATCTGCTATATCCGAAGAAGTTGAAGCGCTCATGATGCCCAAATCTAAAGACGAACAGCTAGATGTATTCATTAATAAAATTATAGAATCTGGACTAACCTACAACAATCAGCTTTTCGAAAATTCATTCGCATCTGCCACCCTAAGATTAGGATTATATAAGTGCTATCGACATGTAATACTACCCGCCTTAATCAAGCTAGGCTTGATGTGGGGTAAAAAGGAGCTTATGCCCACACAGGAACATTTCATCTCTAATCTGATTAAACAAAAATTATTCTCTGCGATAGATGGACTAGATGCACCGGAGGCAAATTCTAAAAGATACTTATTATTTCTTCCAGAACGTGAAGATCATGAAATCGGACTTTTATTTGCTTATTACCTCATCAGAAAATCTGGGAAAACTGTTATTTATTTAGGCCAAAATGTTCCTACTAAAGACCTTAAAACCACCATTAAACAAACAAATCCTGACGTTTTGATATTATTTGTAGTGAGGACGTGGCACAAGGATGAATTAATCCCCATGATGGATAGTATCACCAAGAATTTTAAGAAAGGAAAAACCATTTTATGTGGAAATAGCGCTTTAACCGATGTCGTTAAACAAAATAAATCGCTTCTAAAAGCCCATTCTATAGAAGATCTTGAGAATATAATGTGATTTTGTTTAACCTTTTTACCTATTTGTTAAACAATTGTCGTAATTTTGATAGCAAAAGTTATACATGCCAAAAGTTGCTATTATAGGATCAGGGTTTTCAAGCTTTAGTGCTGCAAGTACACTTGCCGCAAAAGGCATTGATGTTCACATATTCGAAAAAAACAAAACGGTAGGTGGCAGATCTCGCCAATTTACGGAAAGTGGGTTTAAGTTCGATATGGGACCAAGCTGGTACTGGATGCCAGAAATCTTCGAGAGGTTTTTTAATAATTTTGGTTATTCGGCATCCGACTTCTACGAGTTAAAGAAGCTCGACCCTTCATTTAAAATATTCTTTGGCAAAAAGGATGCGCTAGACATCCCCGCAGAATTTGATGATCTCGTAGAACTATTTGAACAAACAGAAAGAGGCGCAGGTGATTCGCTTAAACGGTTCATGAAAGAAGCCGAGTTCAAATACAACATAAGCATGCAAGACCTCATCTTCAAACCTGGTCTCTCAATCTTCGAGCTTATGGACCCGAAAATTTTCAAAGGTGCTTTCAAACTGCAACTCTTACAATCTTTTCACAAACACGTTCGGAAATACTTTACACATCCTAAGCTAATAGCAATTATGGAATTTCCAGTGTTGTTCTTGGGTTCTATCCCAAAAAAAACGCCTGCCTTATACAGCTTAATGAACTATGCAGGTCTGAACCTTGGCACATGGTATCCAATGGGTGGTTTTGTAAAAGTAATTGATGGGATGCGTCAAGTTGCAGAAGGCTTAGGAGTAAAAGTTCATACTGCAGAACCCGTTACAAAACTCATTACAAAAAACCACAATATTTCACGTGTTTTGGCCAATGGAAACAGCATGGATGTGGATGCCGTTATCGGATCAGCCGATTACCACCACATCGAAAATAGTTTACTTGACAACGGTCTTCAAAGTTATTCTAAAGATTATTGGGACAGCAGAAGCATGTCTCCCTCCTGCCTAATCTTTTACATAGGCGTAAACAAAAAACTCAAGAACATTACACATCACAACTTGTTCTTCCATACCGACATCGAAAAACATTCTTGTCAAATTCACACCAAACCAGAATGGCCAACCGATCCTCTGTTCTATGTATGCTGCCCTTCTAAAACAGACAAAACAGTTGCACCAGAAGGTTCAGAAAATCTATTCTTTCTTATGCCAATAGCTTCAGGATTAGAAGATTCCGAAGCTACCCGTACGCATTACTTTGATATGATAATAGAGAAGTTTGAGGACATAACCGATCAATCTATTAAAGACAATATTATTTACAGCAAAAGTTATTGCATTAACGATTTCAAAAACGATTACAATGCATATAAAGGAAACGCATATGGGCTTGCCAACACTATAAATCAAACAGCCAATTTGAAGCCCAAGATAAAAAGCAAGAAAGTTGATAATCTGTTTTTTTCTGGTCAGCTAACAGTGCCAGGTCCAGGCGTACCACCAAGTATCATATCGGGCGAAATATCTGCCAATGAACTTTTAAAACAATTTAAATTATGAAGACTTTATTCGACCAAGTCTCATATCAATGTAGCAAGCTTATAACACGTAAGTACAGTACAAGCTTTTCTTTGGGAATATACTTTTTAAGCCCCAGATTACACAAATCTATTTACAACATCTATGGCTTTGTTCGCTTAGCAGATGAAATTGTAGACAGTTTTGAAGGATACAATAAAAAGTACTTGCTGGATAAATTCCGAAAAGATACCATAGATGCTATTGAACAAGAAATTAGTATTAATCCTATTCTAAACAGTTTTCAAGAAGTATATCATCAATACAACATAGAATGGGAAATGGTAGATGTATTTCTGACAAGCATGGAAATGGATTTGTCTTTCACAGAATATAACAAATCCAATTACGACGATTACATATTGGGTTCTGCAGAAGTTGTTGGATTAATGTGTCTCAAGGTATTTACCGAAAGCGATTCGGAAATGTATGATCGTCTTAAGCCATCGGCAATGAAATTAGGTTCGGCATTTCAAAAAGTAAACTTCTTAAGAGATGCCCAAGCAGATTTTGAAGGATTGGGAAGAACCTATTTCCCTGAAGTAAATATGGAGGTATTTACAAAACAAGACAAACAAAAAATAGAATCAGAGATAAGCCAGGATTTCAGCGATGCGCTAGTTGGTATAAAGCTACTGCCATTGGAATCCCGCAAAGGAGTTTACCTGGCATATATCTATTACATGAAATTATTTAAGAAAATTAGAAGACTTCCAGCCAACCGTGTTTTAGAAGCGAGAATTAGAATACCAAACACGCAGAAAATTGGATTAATGGCCCAATCACTAATTAGACATCAACTCAACTTATTATGAAAGGGACACTAATTGTACTCTCAGTAATATTCACCCCTTTTCTTGAGCAATCAGGAGAAACAAACTTGTTAAAAATTAGAAAACTTTTCTATCAAGCTACAGAAGAATCAGAGTCGGCAGACCTATTAAACGCAATGCTTACCGAGCCATTAACGTCGAGCGACTTAACACTACAGGGATACAAAGGAGTGTCTTTCATGCTCTTGGCCAAATATTCTTACAATCCTTATACGAAAATAGATTATTTCATAAAAGGAAGTTCAATACTAGACAAGGCGATTGAAGAAGATAAAGAAAATATCGAACTAAGGTTTTTAAGGTTTACGACCCAAAGCGAAGCTCCAATGATTTTAAACTACAGATCTGCATTGTCTTCCGATTTAACTTTTATTCAGACTCATGTAAACAACCTAAATGATTTTGACTTAAAAAACAGAATTAACAATTTTCTTTATTATCAAACACAGTAGATACCGGAAAAATTAGTTGCAAAAATGTACAATTATGGATGAAAGAGTAATACTTGTAGATCAATCAGATCAGGAAATAGGAACTATGGAAAAAATTAGGGCACATGAACTAGGCCTACTCCACAGAGCTATATCAGTATTTTTGTTCAACAATAAAGGAGAGTTATTACTACAAAAAAGAGCCTCATCAAAATACCATTCTGGAGGATTGTGGACGAACACCTGCTGCTCACATCCAAGGGTAGGAGAAGCAAATATTGACGCGGCTATCAGAAGACTCTATGAAGAAATGGGGGTCAGCACTGACCTCTATCATGCATTCTCCTTTACCTACAAATCACCATTTAAAAATGGATTAACCGAACACGAATTCGATCATGTATTCATAGGTTCAAGCGAACAAATCCCAAAGTTAAATCCTAAAGAGGCCGAAGGTTATAGTTATTTGCACATTCATGAAGCTATCAACGACATAGAACAAAACCCTGAACAATATACAGAGTGGTTTAAAATAGCCATTTATGAGGTGGATGAGCATCTAAAAAAACTAAACTCTGAGTAAATTATTTTTAATTATGGAAGGAATCCTATTTACATTAATCGCATTTTTTACTATGGAAGGGGTAGCTTGGTTTACCCACAAATATGTCATGCATAAGCTTTTGTGGTCGCTGCATAAAGATCATCATGTAAAAGACCACAGCTCTTTTTGGGAACGAAACGATTTCTTTTTTATAATCTTCGCTCTACCAGGCATCTTACTGATTTGGAAAGGACTTTTACAAGAAGAGTCAGTCCTTGCTTACCTTGGGCTCGGCATTACGCTATATGGATTCACCTACTTTATTATCCACGACATATTTATACACCGACGATTTAATATTTTAAAGAAAAGCAAAAATCCATATCTACTTGCGTTAAGAAAAGCTCACAAAGTTCATCATAAGCACTTATCTGCAGAAGATGGAGAATGTTTTGGAATGCTCTTGTTTCCAATTAAGTACTATCAAGAAGCTAAAAAACAAAGCAAGAAATGACCTACTTACTAATCAATATTTTTTCGATTCTCGTTCCGCTATTGTTTAGTGCTAATACCAAGTTGAATTTTATTAGCAAATGGAAACCACTTTGGTCTGCTTTGTTCATTGTGATGATTCCTTTTATAGCTTGGGATATTTACTTTACAAACATCGGAGTTTGGGGCTTTAATAACGATCACTTAATTGGAGTCAACATCCTAAACCTACCTATAGAAGAATGGCTGTTCTTTTTATGCATACCCTATGCATCCATCTTCACATATCACTGTTTTGGCGTGCTCATCAAAAAAGATATTTTAGCCAAATACACCAACGTTATTTCAGTAATCTTAGTAGCCTTAATGGTCATTTCGAGCATAGTTCACTTTGGCAAACTATACACAGCAAGTACATTTATAGCTCTTGCATTGGTAATAATAATATTTCAATGGGGCTTAAAAGTTAAGTGGCTATCACGATTCTATTTTTCTTACTTGGTGTTACTCATACCCTTTTACATTGTAAATGGCATGCTCACTGGCATGTGGTTAAACGAACCTGTTGTAATCTACAACGATTTAGAAAATTTAAACATAAGATGGAACACAATCCCAATTGAAGATGTGTTTTACGGTATGCTTCTACTATTAATTAACATTGGACTTTACGAATATCTTAAATCTAAGCAACATAAAACATCTTCTCGTATTTCCGTTTAATCTGATTGTACATTATACCAGTTTGCATCAAACTTTCTTAACGCTATAGTGAGCAATACGAAATGTTATTTCTTTAATCTAAAGAATCTAGCTGGTTATTAACCGAAGCTGGTTACGATACTTTTGAATATTCTTAATTCAACACAGATGAAGAAATGGATAAATAAAGAAAGCGCATGTATCCTTACCACAACAAAATCAAACAAAGAATCAAAAACAATGAACTTATTCGATATGAATATGTTGAACGATACAAAACTATAACCCCTTGTCTCTTGCTTCACTTTTCAACCGAACCAAAAACAAAACCTATAAGAGAACACCGTTACGAAGAGTATGAAGCGCTTTTTAAGAAGTTTTTTTCAACTTGATTTCTTTAAATATAATATCGCTATCTAGCATTCAATGAACAATAAGGGTATAGGCTAAAGGGTAAGCACAACCAAATGCTGGGCACAATACTGTTTCCGCTATTTGAATACCTTGAGTCTTCTAGGTCTTCTTTAGCGGCAGCTAAATCGTTAAGTGTTGGAAATATCTATCTAAAAACAAGCTTATATCGCTTTTTCACAAGCTATTACAGCCGCAGCATTTGAAAAAGTTGATGCTACTCCAATGGAAGGTTTTGATGCTAACGCATTGGATAAAATATTAAGTCTAAGAGAAAAAGGATTAAGAAGTTGTGTTTTGCTTCCTTTAGGATATAGAGATACTGAAAATGACTGGCTTGTCAACCTTAAAAAGGTTAGGAAAAGTAGAGAAGATTTAATTTCTAAAGTAGAATAAAAACTACTTACAACAATGTATAAAAGCAATAGCGGTTTGGGAGTAATCTCAAACCGTTTATTATTTTATTTAGTATTTTTAAGTCTGAAAATTAAGTAGCGTTAATCCGCTACAGCTTTTATACTAAACGTTGTGCTTCATTAAGAATACTACGATTTAGCACCTCCTAAAAGAACACCTGGACTTCCATCCCATTGTGAATCTGTTACAGCATCTAATATAAACTTTGCAACATCTGATCTAGATATTGATTTTAGGAAAGTGCCGTTTTGATTTTTACTAACGTAATATTTTCCTTTCCCTTCTTTATCTGTAAGAGCATAGGGTCTTACTAATACAAATGGAACTGATTTTTCCTCGCTTATACGTTTATCTGCTTTTTCATAATCAGCAAAACTCGCTTTTCCTCCAATAAGCGTAAGCATTTGTTTGACAATCCATGCAGTGCCTCCACAACCAATACTTGAGATTAAAATGCATTTTGGAATATTAGTTTGCTTAGAAGCTGCTGTTAAAATATTGTCATGTGACTTATACATTATTTGAACCAGCTTTGGGTTGCCCAGACAACTTACAACTAAATCAGTATTAGTCACTGCTATTTCAACGTCCCCTAAGTTTGTTGCATTTCCATCAATAACTTCAACTTTAGAATTATTGGAATGCTCATAACTGGCTGCACTTCTAACAAATGCCTTTATTTTAAATCCAGCTTCTAAGGCCTGATTCACAAAGTGACTTCCTAAGTTCCCATTGGCGCCAAAAACTGTTATTGTCATTCCATTTTTCATCTGCTTCTTTTTTAGTGAAAACAAAACTACAAATAATCAACTATAGCCATTAATTACCGAATTGACGAATTGGGGGAAAGCTCATAGAGAGAAAATAATACAAGAAAATAAACGAAAGCACAACATTAAATAAAAAGCATTAAAACGACTTTTTATTCTAAACGTTGTGTAAGTGATTTAATGAAAAAGCATCTTTTTGTAAACAACTACGTCAAAATTATAACCGCTAGATCTAAAAGTTATTATATATAATAACTTTAGTGGAGCCGGGGGGAGTCGAAACATTTAGAGGAGGAATTGAAGGGGTTACATAACCACCATACTCATCAATTTTAAAAAGTCTTTGATGAATTATATTTCTCAAAGTGTTTTATGCCATGTGTATCAGCGATATATTCAACCTTATGTGAATCCTTTATCAAAACAGAAAAGAAGGAGATTATGCCGATAAGAAACAGGAAGTACTAGAAGGAAATCCTTCATTTAACTTGACTGTACGTTACAAGATTGTTTTATGTATTAGTTAGGATCTGAAAATTGCGTATTCGCTAAGAATGTTTCATCTGACATTGTAATTAAGAATGCAATTAGATTCGACTTCTGTTCCTCTGAAAGGTATAAGCCTTCTGCAAAATGCTCCATCTCTGAATCGATATTAGGAGAGCCTGCCTGAACACCACTATTGTAGTGCTCCACTACCTCTTCAAGAGTCGCGAACCGCCCGTCATGCATATAAGGTGCTGTTTGAGCAATGTTCCTCAAAGTAGTAACCTTGAATTTACCGTTGTCTGATTCGTCGCCAGTTACTTTCCCTAGGCCTATATCTGTTAGAGTTATGTCTAAACCATTGTTACGAAACATGTCGTCAGTAAGGTTTGGTCCAGAATGGCAGTGAATACACTCTGCTTCTCCCATAAATAGATCAAATCCGTTCATCTCAGCTTCAGTGAGAACGTCTTCCTGACCGTAGAAAAACTTATCAAATTTAGAGTCAAACGAAACAAGCGTTCTCTCGAATTGTGCAATTGCCTTACTCACAAATACAGAATCAATTTCACAGGTTCCGAATGCTGCTTCGAAGAGCTCTGGGTAATCTTTATCGTCCTGCAGTTTTGCGACTACGTTAGGCCAAGTCTCATTGAGTTCAACTGGATTAACAACCGGTCCGAAAGCTTGGTCCTCTAAAGAAGTCGCTCTTCCATCCCAGAAAAATAAGTCTGTCCAACCTAAGTTGATAACAGCCATCGCTTGTCTATCTCCAAAATCACCCGTGATACCTTCACTAAATTGTCGCTTGTCTGCAAAGCCGTCTTCTTGAATATGGCATGTTGCGCAAGACATTGTATTGTCTCCCGATAGCATATTTTCATAAAAAAGCTTACGTCCTAAAGCAACACCCTCTACAGTAGTAGGGTTGTCAGCAGGTATAGGCATTTCACCGATAATTGAAGTCGCAACGTGTGCGGGAACTTCGATAGTTAGTGGAGTGGGATATACTGGGTCTGGCCTACAGCTTAATAATACAGTAACGGACAAAACAAATAAAAATATATTAAAACCTTTACTCATTATTGCTTGATAAATACTGTGCTTACCCCTTCGTTGTTAATGAAGTATGTTCCGTTAGGCAGAGCGCTAATGCTTATTGTCGTAGATAAATCGCGCATTACAATTTTTCCATTAATATCTGTAATCACCGCTTTCCCTTCCTTATTACCTTCAATAGTAATCACATCTTGAGCTGGATTAGGAAATACGTTTATAAAAGATGACGATGCTTCTTCTATTCCGATAACACTTCCTTCTACTATAATAGTTCCCCAATTGTTTTGATTTCCAGGATTTGTATTACAATGGAATACATAGTGGCCTGGAACAGCCATTTGAAATGTCGTTGTAGGACTTGAAGACGTAACCGTTTGGGTAGCAAAAGCTTCTGGTGTCGATACGGAGCCGTCTTGCCATCCCTCAGTCATAGGGTGAGCTCCTCCTCCACCATAAATGAACGTGATATCTTCACCAACCTGAACGGTAATTGAAATAGGGTTCGTTCCTTGATGGGAAATATTCATTGACTGTTGAGCAAACGACATTGTAGCGATAGCTGTAAAACCTATCAGTAGGAGTATGTTTTTCATGTTAATTTTTAATAATTTGTGCGGCATCTGAACCGACTTATATTGTGTAAATGTCTTTAAAAAGGTTTCAATTTTCTAATTCTAAATTTCTAGGTAAATTTATTGATTTAAATACTAAAATATTGTAACCAATGTTACACAACTACCTAAGCTTAGCATTGAGAGAAAACCATCCACCGCCATTTACTGCATCCACCTCAAGAGATTTTAAAATACTTGTTGCCTGGGCACTTCTCATTCCCGATTTGCAACAACAAATAACCTGCTTATCCCACTTCTTAATGTCTAAAGCTCTCTTCGAAATAGTGTCTAGCGGGATGTTTTTACTCTGAGTAATTTTTCCTCCCGAGTACTCTACGGCGGTTCTAACATCGAGTACTATAGCTCCATTAGCTATTAACTCTTTATAGTCTGTCCCTTGAAAGAACTTAATTATTTTTTTAAACATTACAATGCTTTTATGCTATTAGACTTTTAAGGCTGCTACCACAGACCAACCTCCTCCATTTATTACATCTAAACCTTGTTCAGCTAAATATGTTGTCGCTTGACCACTTCTACCTCCAGAGGCACAGCAAATAATCATAGGCTGCATAGTTTTCAAATCTTCTAATTTAGCAGTAACCTCGCTTAAAGGAATATTAATAGACCCTTCAACGTGTCCTCCTATAAACTCTCCAGGGGTTCGGACGTCAACGATAGTCGTGTCTGAATGATTGATTTTTTCTTGAATGCTCATGCGTAGATTTATGATGGAGCAAAGCTGCGAAGGGAATTTCTCTCTTAAAGTCACAATTGTTACATACGAGTAATTAATTTATATCGCTAGCACCTCTATTTTGTTTCTGTGTAGCTTTATTTTATTCTCCATTTCAAGTATTTTCAATACACGAGAAATTACCACTCGTGATGTGTTCATCTCTTGAGCTATTTGGTTATGTGTAACCTCGATAAGTTGGTTAGAGTTGATAAGAACTTTATCACGCAAGTAGTTAAATAGTCTTTCGTCAAGATTCATGAACGCCAGAGAATCTACCACTTCGAGAAGTTCGACTAGTCTTGTGTTAAAGCTTGCGAATACGAATCTGCTCCAGCTTGGGTATTTAAGAAAGACCTCCATCTGTTCTGCTGGGATGAGGATTATTTCTGAATCGATTTCAGCTTGTGCCTTAATCTCGCTTTTGGCTTTGCCTAGACAACAGTTAAGGGTAAGGGCGCACGTATCCCCGTTTTCAAGGAAATATAAAATCTGCTCCCTGTAATCATCGTCTAAACGGAAAATCTTGATCGCCCCACTTAACAGAATCGGCATGTGGGTCACCGTACTACCTGATTCCATGAGGATGTCCCCGCCATTTACTCTCATATGAATACTGACTTTGCTGATTTCTACAAGTAATTCATCCTCGAGTAGCTGACTGAAGTTTTCACGAAGTATATCTATCATATTGAGGTGGTCTTGAGTAGCACTTAAAAAAAAGCTTGAGGTTTAATCGTCATAATTTAACCCTAAACTTCATATTCTAACAAACATCTTTACCGAATACTTCAGTAAATTTGCGTGAAATACACAATATGAAACAATTAACTATATTTTTTATTACAGTCTTCTTTCTAACGAGTTGCAATCATAGTCAGTCGCAACAATCAGAAACATTTATTAAAAATGTCGATTCAAATACATTTAAAGAACTTGTTGATGCAGGTAAGGGGATTATTTTGGACGTAAGAACTCCAGAAGAAGTTGCGGACGGGTACATCAACAATGCAAGCACCATCAATTTATATGACGAAGACTTTAAAGATAAAATAAATCTGATACCGAAAGACAAAGAAATATATGTGTATTGCAAAGCTGGTGGTAGAAGTTCTGAAGCAGCAGAATTACTTCAAAGCAATGGGTTTAATAGGATATACAATTTAGAAGGCGGAATTATTAAATGGGAGGAGAATGAATTCTCAATCGTAAAACCCAATATCTCAAAAGATGAGAAAATACAAGAGGTAAGTTTAGAAGATTTTAAATCGTTGTTGGCTACCGACAAACCTGTATTGATTGACTTTCATACAGTATGGTGTTCTCCGTGCAGAAAAATGGCTCCCATTATTGATCTTATTGAAGTTGAATACAAGGATAAAGCAGTTGTAATTAGAATTGATGTTGATAAAAGCAAAGATGTAGGAAAGGCATATAATATTAGCGGAGTTCCTGTTTTTATTCTTTTTAAGAACGGTGAAGAAAAATGGAAACACAACGGAATGATTTCAGAAGAGGAATTAAAAAAACAAATTGAAAATAATTTATAATCGAGGTGGGGAGATGATTTACACTACTAGAGTTGATGAATCAGATAGTTTCGAACTCTGCCCCACAGATTCATGCCACGTAAATGATGACTTCTGCCCTACTTACGGAGTTAGTTCAGAATTTTCTATTCATCAGAACTACCAAAATGAGGATTTACCTAAGTACAAAGAGTTCTTTATGGCTAACGGTATAGGTATAGGAGCTAACAATTACGCCCATCATCGTTCCAGACGAAAGAGCTGAGTTCATACAGAAGATGTTTAAACATATCTCACTTGGGAACACTCAAAGCGAAGTGCGTCGGTCCTTAAAGGATGAAGGGTTTAAGGTGAGTAAGACCGGAGTATCTAAAATTCTGCGCAATAAAGTCTATGTAGGGAAGATTGTAGTACCTGAGTTAGACGACGAACCACTCAGAGTAATAGATGGAATACACGATGCAATCATTGACGAAGACCTATTCAGCAAGGTTCAGGACATAATTGAGGGCAGAGCGAATCACAAGAAAATGCATTCGAATAAGAGCCGCCTAAGAGATGAACTTCCGCTCAGAGGGGTCGTGAAGTGTTCTAAGTGTAATGAGATGATGACTGGGAGTCCATCAAAAGGAAGACATGGAAAGAAGTACTTTTATTATCATTGCAACTTCTGTCACCAAGAACGCATTCCTGCCCCCAAAGCAAATGCTTTGATTGAGGAATGTCTAGGTAATTTAAGTTTTACAGAAAATGCGAATACCATTTACAAGATGATGGTTAAGGAACTGCTCTCAGGTGATGAAAACGAGTTGAAAAAGAAAAAACTGGAACAGGAAGAAGGAATAAAAAATACTGAGGCTCGAATCACGAAAACTCAGGATCTGTATATCGATGGGAAGATTGATGAATCAACCTACACAGAATCCATGAAAAGATATCGTGATTCTAAGCTAAAAATGGAAGAGAGCCAAGAGGCCATCAATCGAACCCCTTCGAGATATAGGGAATGGCTGAAGACAGGCGTAAACGCTATGAAAAATCTTTCCGAACAATATAAATCGTCAAATGTTCAAGGGAAACAAAACCTACTGGTTTCGATATTTCCCGAGAATTTCAGTATCTCTGAAAAGAATTGTCGAACCCCTCGCATCAACGATGTGCTTAGGTATATTCTGCAGATTAACAATGAGTTAACGCAGAAAATAGGCGAGAATTTCTCTTCAAATTTAGAGATATCCTCTTTGGTGGAGCCGGGGGGAGTCGAACCCCCGTCCAAACAAGGGAGAACTGGGACTTCTACATGTTTATCCTATGATTGGTTTTTGACTTGAGGATGGCCATGGGCAGCCCACCTAAAGCTTAGTTCATTGGAGTTTCGCGCCAGGAGAAGAACGCTCCTTTAACTAGTCCCATTTGCCTGATACCCCATTGATGCCGCGGAAGGGTCCGTACGTAGCACCGGGATAGCTCGTTCCGCTATTTAATAGCTAGAATGAAGCGAAATCAACTGAGTTGATTAAGCTGCGAGCGAGTAGGAAGTGTTGTCATTTCTGACGTGAGCAATTCTATATTTACGAGCGGAATTACTAAGAGCTCGACATGCTTACACAATTAACCATCTTGCTGTCAAATCCAAGATCGGCCCCAAAAAACAAAGAACATTAAAGACCAAACGTAGAAAATTGCGTAAGGTTGCCTTTAAAAAGGTAAAGGTAGATGGGATTGAGTAAATTGCGGCCATGAAATTTGGTCTAATCAGAGAAGGGAAATTACCGCCGGACGAAAGAGTAGCGCTTACGCCAGCTCAATGTCAGGAATTTATGGAGCGGTGGCCAAATGAGGAACTCGTGGTGCAAGAAAGTGAGGTGAGAAGGATTTCGGCTGAGGAGTACACCCAAGCAGGGGTCTCTGTGGTATCGGATGTCAGCGATTGCGATGTTTTAATAGGAGTAAAAGAGGTGAATATAGAGGATTTGATTGCAGGGAAGACCTACCTATTTTTCAGTCATACCTACAAGAAACAACCCTATAACGCGAAATTACTGGCGGCCATTTTAGAGAAGAAAGTGAGCTTGATCGATTATGAGGTGCTGAAGAAACCCAATGGGAAACGTATCATCGGGTTTGGACGTTGGGCAGGGATTGTGGGGGCATATAATGGAATGAGAGCATGGGGGGTGAGGGAAAATTCGTACCATTTGCCCCGCGCAATAGACGGGAAAGACCTTGAAGAGATGATCTCGAAGGCGAAGGCAGAGGATCTATCGAAGAGCTTGAAAATCGTATTGACGGGATATGGAAGAGTGGGGAAAGGAGCGGCAGAGTTGTTAGAATCTATAGGGGTTAGGGAGGTAGATAAAGAAGATTTTCTGTCAAAAGAATACACAGATGGCCCCGTATATACCCACCTGGGTCTTTCAGATTATAACGTGAGAGAAGATGGCGGGGAATTCAACAGGGATGATTTTAAATCCGACCCAGAAGCCTACAAGAGCTCTTTCCTCCCCTACGCGTGTGCAGCAGATGTTTATATCGCGGGACATTTCTATTCCCAGGGATCGCCTTATATCATCTCTAGGGAGGATTTTAAACATCCCCAAATGAGATTGAAAGTTGTAGCGGATATCAGCTGCGACATAGACGGACCGGTAGCCTGTACACTCAGGCCTTCTACAGTCGCAGACCCCGTATATGGGTACGATCCCACAAATGAAAGAGAGTGTTCATTAGACACGCCAGGCTGCATCACCGTGATGGCGATCGACAACTTACCGTGTGAACTACCAAGAGACGCATCGAAGGGGTTTGGTCGTGAAATGTTAGACCACGTCATTCCGTTGCTTATAGAAGGAGATCAAGGCGGGGTATTAGCTGGAGCGAGGGAGACGAATCTCGAGGGCGAGCTGTGCGAGAAGTTCAAGTATCTTCAGGAGTACGTAAAGGGAGACTACTGAGCCACAAAGGCGTAGTTGAGGGTGCCCTCTTGACGTCTCGGGGCGCTCGATAAAGGAAGGAATTCCGATGCGAGGGCAGAACGTAGGGCGGCGAGGGCAAAACAAGAGCCGTCGGTAGCACCAGAAACGAGCTCGGCAGAAAGAACTTCACCAGAAGCACTCACAGAGATCTTTACGACGATGTCTGCACGACCCTGACATTTGTATCCTGGAACGTCTAAGTGACGTGGACTCCGACCGTCTAGGTCGAATCTAACAGTAACCCTCCCCTCATATTGTTTGTCCCAATCATCCATGGTGTCTATTTCTCTCTGAGAATCATCTCCGGACTCTGGAACGCCCACCGTTTCGAAATTGATTTCCTCAGAAGAAAGTCGTTCGAATTCAGAAGATTCTAGATCGGACAAATCAGAGGCCACAGACGCATCGAGTGCGGCTAGCTCAGCGGCAGAAAGTCCTGTAGACCTAGATTCAGAAGAAGTTTGCGCAGAGGCGTCAGCACGTAAATTGGAGATGCGTTCGTTCAGTTTTTCCTGAAACATCTCCTCGAGGGTTTTTTCTGATTCAGGAAGATCAGAAGGATCGAAAAATTCTATCGAAGTAAACTGCTCGGAAGGAGGAGTGTTTTCAGAAACGGCAACCTGAGTAAAGATAAAAAGAGTGACAGCATGAACCGCTAGGGTATAGATAACTGATTTGCTGACTCCGGGTGACATCTATTTCTCAGGGAATTTAGTCATGAACGACCATCGTTTCTAAACGCCAAATAGGAGATGTTATACTCACACCTTCTCGGAAATAGTACGTCCCAGTCTTCATCATTACTTTTCTGTAATGGATTACTTTGTCCCCTGATCTGAGTGTACGTTCGATGACAATTCCGTTTTGGATTTTATAAGAACTCTCATACAAACCCTGTGGAAGGTCAATATCTGAATCTGCTAAATAAGGCTCTCCATTTTCCGTTTGAGAAGTTCCATCGCTCAAATCGTAGATTCTCACAACTGCATCATAATTTCCCGATTCTGAATCAACTCTACGTTGGTCTAAATCACCTTTCTGCCTGTCGCGTTTGTTGTGAATCTGAGATTCCACATCTTGCACCTTTTGCTTGTGACCCGCGGCATCACCCTCATACATCTCCCCCACTTCCTGACGTACCGAGTGGTCGTAATCCTTAACTACAGAGAAGAGTTCATTGCGCCTGTCCATAATCGCCTGCGCGTTAGATCTCGATTCAGAATCGCTGATTTTAGAGTTTTGAATCAACACTTCCAACTCCTCTTGCTCAAGCCTTTGCCTTTCACGTGACTCTTCCTCACGGGCCCTTAAAGCATCATTCTCTGCCTTCACTCGTGAAGCCAACTCCTCAGCTATTGCAATACTCTCTGACTTTAATGCATCTTTAAAATATTGCTCTGCTTCATCAGGTTGGTTCGATGAACTTTTAGCCAAAAGAGCTGCACGCTTCGCATCGGCATCTTCTTGAGCTTGTCTCTCATCAGCCTCAGCCCTGTTCTTATTCTCTGACTCTGCTAACCGATCTCTGCGCATGGCTTCTTCTGATTCCCTTCTGTCCTGATCCTCAAGAGCTCTGTTCTCGGCATCCTGATCTCTATCTCTTGAAGCGACATCCCTGGCAGCGGCATCAGTGGCGGCAGAGGCTGCATTAGCGTCGGCGGCAGAGGTGTCAGGAATTGGGTCAGGAACTGGGTCAGTCTTTTCATTATTCGAAGCAGCGGCATCGGCAGCCGCTCGCCTGGCATTGGCTTCTTCTAGTCGCAGTCTAGCATCTTCTTCTTCGGCCAGTTTTTCAGCATTCTTCTTCGCCAGTGCTTCTGCAGCGGCAGCCTCCTCGGCAGCACGGGCTGCTTCTTGTGCATCATTGTCGTCCGCCAAAGCATCAAGCTTAGCACGGGCTTTGTCCCTCTCAATGATTGCTTCCTCTTCTTCTGGTATGAGTGTTAATGCTTCGTCAAAATGAGCAAGAGCTTCTTGCCATTGTTTCTTCTTCATGGAATTTTCACCTGCCTTCATCGCCACATCGAAAGCACGCTTGTTCTTCGAGCGATTTTCTTCAATTGCCAGTAATCTGTTGAGCTCATTGTCGATACGCAATTTCATGCGATCAGTGTGATCTAAATCGAACTTAAATTTCCCTGTGTCGATATCGTACATCCCCATCCCAATAGGAGTATCAAGTATAGATATATCGAAGCCTTCTATATTCTTAAACAAGGTCATATCTAGGTCAAATCCAAAACCACCAACAGCCTCCCCTTCAGGGATTTCACTTACATCTAGTACAACTTTCTTAGAAACGAATCCATCTCGTTCATATTGAAATGTATAGCTGTACCGGATCGGCAATTCTATAGAGTACCCAGCATTCTTATCCCCCTCTAACCTTGTGAACTCTACTCCGTCTTGGAATACCACAACTTCACACCCAGGAAGTTTGCGGCCAGAGTCCTCATCTTTAATGGTTCCGGAAACTTGTAGAATGGCTTCTGTTTGGGCTAATGAAGCGCCTATAGCAACTGCAAAAAACATACTTAAGGCAACAACTTTTCTCACTGCTAGAACAGAAAACTTAGGGAATATCATAATGTAAAAATACAAGATGTAACCTTATCTGTTGCACACACGTACACTATTATGTCATGAATAAAATCAATTCAACCCTCAGCAGCGTTTTAATGTTGCTCGCTTTTATTATTTGCACCCCCTTTATAGGTCTATCACAGACTGTGAGTGCAACTTCTGGATCTATTCATTTTGAGAATTCCAATCACGTAGTGAAGGGGATTTCTTTAAGTCAAAATGTAACCAACTTTCTCAGCGTAGGCGTCGAGAGGATAGGTGTGCAATCTGAAACGGGGTCCCTAAAGATGACAAACTCATCATTGCGATTTTTCCCATGGAATATGAAAACCTCAGCCCTTCGACCATGGATAGGTGCTGGTGTAAGCTACAGCGCTTTAACCCCAGGATTGGTTTTGACGGCCGATATTGCAGATAAAAGTTCAAAGTCGGATTTGGCACTAAATAAACAAACAGGAATAACCGTTCCGATTAGTGTGGGATTAGACCTTCAACTTTCTGACAGATTTAACACTACAATTTCAGTAGCAACCCACATGGGTGAATCAAGTACATTTAATGATCTGCAAGGGGTTTCTGAAGCCAAAACAGCTAGCACGGATGCCCTCATTACAGTCTTACAGGTTGGTCTGGCATTTAGAATAATTAAAACGGCATCGAGCAAGAAAACCGAATCGAATTACAACGATGAAGAACAAGTAAGAAATCCCGTCGACCAGTATGCACCTGTTTTGTTTGTAGACCCAAAAGGATCTGTTGTGAGTGAGGAAGAATGGGACAATCTCTTTCCTGCTCTAGGGAATCCCGACAACTACAGACTCGACCACGCCATCATTATTTCTGAATATTCGAAAGCAGATTATAAGAAAATGAGAAAAGCCTCTGAGAAGAACATTAAGATGTATGAGAAAGATGCTGTAGAGAGTGTTAACGCTTCGATACTTTATCACATGCTTCACGATAAAAAGCAGGATAAGGAGTCGAAAAAGAAAGATAGATAATCGGCTACAGTAAGATTGGCCTAAACCGGAGTTGCCATTTTCTCAGCAACAGAGATCGCAACCTTACGTCCGTCCATCGCTGCAGATAAAATACCACCGGCATATCCTCCACCCTCACCACAAGGGTATAGCCCCTTTAAATCAGGATGCTCTAGCGTGACTTTATCTCTTGGAATTCTAACCGGGCTGCTCGTTCTTGACTCTGGAGCTACGACAATAGCATCTTCGTGAATAAACCCGCGAAGCTTCCTATCGAATTCGATAAACCCTTTCCTTAAAGACTTAACCACCATCTTCGGTAGCAACCTATTCAGATCAACGGGAGTTACTCCAGGCAAATATGAGCATTCTGGGAGGTCTCTTGAAGGCCTGCCTTCAACGAAGTCTGTAAGTCTTTGGGCTGGTG
>Ga0308025_1000246_pt1 | contig 29766 bp, 21 predicted proteins | sample Neamet422_FD_201298 | JGI IMG/M metagenome (GOLD analysis project Ga0308025, IMG submission 201298) | Marine microbial communities from water near the shore, Antarctic Ocean - #422 | ecosystem: Environmental > Aquatic > Marine > Unclassified | place: Southern Ocean | collected 2014-10-03
TGCAGGTGGTTGGGAAACTTTCAGGTGAGGAAGAGTGGACAGTGCTGTGGGAGATGTATGGGGATGATTTAAGTGTTCCTGGTTGCTACACTTGGTTTTGGTATGACACTGCAGGTTCTATAGCTTGGGAAAATGTGCTTGTAAATGTCCCAGATTATTGGGCCAATTCAGATGCAAGTTGTGCGGAGATTGCCTTTGTGAATGTTGGCGGATATGGCAACCACACCTGGATAGACAACTTCATTGTTGAAGGAGCAATTTATTGTTCAGCTGATTTAAATAATGACAACAACATTACAGTCGCAGACTTGCTTTTAGTTTTATCTCAATTTGGATGTGTTCTAAATTGTGAGAATACTGATGTAGATGGTGATGGTGTGACGACCGTTTCAGACTTGTTAGAAATCTTGTCTGTTTTCGGGCTTACTTGTTGATGATTCATTTAACTTAATTTTCATTACGTATCCTCAGACTACTGCTATCTTGCCAAAAATATAATGAATAATATGAAGAATATTTTACTTGGAGTTACTTTGTTTTTAGTTTCAATAATATCTTTTAGTCAATCTTTTGAAGGGTTTGCACTCTACAATTCCCAGGGTTCGACTACGACTTATTTAATTGATGAAAATCTTAATATCGCCCACACATGGAATCTATCCACGGAGTGTAATTACACGGTTCAGTTGAAGGACAATGGGAATCTTGTCCGTGGAACGAAAAACAACAACAATCAATTAGGTGGCGCCGCAGAAGGTGGAAGGGTGCAGGAAATTGATCCTTCTGGAAATATAGTTTGGGATTATATTTATTCTAACTCTGATCATCTCAGTCACCACGATTTAACATTGGTGGGTGACAATGTGCTTATCACTGCTTGGGAAGTGAAAACAGTTGAAGAAATTAATGATGCTGGATATGACGATCCGGATTCTGACAAGTGGCCTACTCATTTTATTGAATTGGCTCCAGATGGAAATGGCGGAGCTTCCATCGTTTGGGAATGGCATATTTGGGATCACTTGTGTCAAGATATAGACCCTTCAAAGCCCAATTATACGTCAGACCTTTCTGCTAATCCTGAGCTTATAAATATCAACATGATTCAGGAAATGGGAGGTGGACCTGGCCCAGGGCCATCAGGAGGAGATTGGTTCCACGTGAACGGAGTCGATTACAATGAAGATTTAGACCAAATCTGTTTTTCATCAAGACATGCATCTGAAATTTACATCATTGACCACAGTACAACTACAGAAGAGGCAGCTTCTCATCTGGGCGGAAATTCTGGAATGGGAGGAGATATCTTATATAGATGGGGGAACCCCGAAAACTATGGTGTTTTCTCTGCTCAGACGATTCCCAATGCGGTTCACGATGTAAGGTGGATTACTGATGACGGGAGGCCAAATGGGGGTTACTTACAAATCTTCAACAACAGCGGTGTAAGCAACAATCAATCTGCAATTGACGGAATAGAAACACCAATTGATCCAGCTACTGGATACAACTATATTTTAGATGCTGGTGAGGCTTACGGCCCTTCTTCATACACAACCAGGTACGCTTGTGCATACTCAGCTAGTGGTCAATCTTCTTCTGACAGAATGTCTAATGGAAATATCTTTGTGAACGCTTCAGCTGGTCAGGGAGGAGCAGGGGTAATGTATGAAGTGAATTCTGATGGAAACATCATTTGGGGTCCATACAATTCCCAAACACCAAAAGGATTTAGATATGAGTGTGATCACCCAGGTGTAATCGCTCTAGAGTCTTTTGTAAATTCAGCTACGAGTTCTTGCTTCACTTCCTCTATCAGCGAAGTTGATGAGTCATATCTCATTTATCCCAACCCAACAAACGGAATTGTAAATATTGATTTAAGTACGTTAAGTCAAAATTCCAATGAGTTCACCGTTACTAATATTACTGGGGTAGAAATCCATAGAGAATTGATCAATAACAATAATCGAATTCAATTTAATTTAGACGGATACTCTGAGGGTATGTATTTTATAAATATTACGAATCGCAAAGGTGAGTTGATTTCTCAACGGATTTCTTATTTAAAATAGATGTTCATCCGAAGCGTTTTTCTCATAACATCATGTCTTTATTCAGCTACGTTTTTTTCTCAAAGCGAGTTTTATGAAACAGATAATATTCGAGAAATCCATATAGACTTTGATGATGAAAATTGGGACCACCTTTTAGATAGTTTATATATTGAAGGTGATGGCGGCAGAATTCTAGCTAACCTTGAAATTGATGGGAGCACATACAACAGTGTAGGTGTGAGATATAAAGGATATAGCTCCGTCAGTATCAATAACATTAAGAATCCTTTTAACATCAAGTTAGACTATGTTGTCGATGGCCAGAATCATGAGGGGATTGACAAGATTAAGCTTTCTAACGTAATCCATGACCCTTCATTTCTTAGAGAAGTGCTTTCCTACGAAGTATGTAGAAAGTATATGCCCGCCTCCAAAGCGAATTATGTGAATCTTTATATAGATGGAATGTTGTGGGGACTGTACTCGAATGTTGAAGCTGTAAATAAGGATTTTTTAGTTGAAAATTTCGGGAGTAAGTATGCTCCTTTTTTCAAGTGCAATCCCGGGGATTTAAACATTCAAATCGGGGGCGAAAATTCTAATTTAAGCAACACCCACGGTACTGACAGTTCTGATTATATGCCCTACTATGATATAGAGTCTGACTTCGGTTGGAGCAATCTCTATCATTTAATTGATACGCTCAACAATGCCCCAGAAGAGATCGGTCAGGTCTTAAACGTTGATAGAACTTTGTGGATGCATGCTTTGAATTATAGCATGATAAATTTTGATTCTTATATCGGGTACGGCCAAAATTATTATATGTACTTGGACCAGGCGAATCAGTTTAATCCCATCATTTGGGATTTAAATATGTCCTTCGGGAGTTTTCGGCTGACAGATGCTTCTCAGCTTTTCTATAGCGGTTTTGACATTCCTCAAGCCCAAAACATGGATCCTCTCGTTCACCACAATTTCATTTCTGTAGCACCTCGGCCACTGATGACCAGCCTCTTTGAGTCTGTTAGAAATCGCAAAATGTACCTTGCACATATCCGTACTGTTGTAGAAGAAAACTTCCTGAATCAAGAATATTCTACACGGGCAGAGTCGCTTAAAGAAATGATCTTTCAAGATGTCTTGAACGATACAAATAAATTCTATTCTGACGATGATTTCATTACCAACATCGATGATCAAGTGTCGTTGGTTTCTTCAATTTGTCCCGGCATAACACAACTTATGGATGCGCGTTCAGAATATCTCTCCTCTTATTCGGGATATTCTGGAGAGCCCGAAATTTCTAACATTTCAAATAACTCAGAAGGAATACTCTTGGGGAATGATCTTTGGGTTTTTGCAGAAATTGCTGATGCGACATATGCTCATGTATCCTATAGGTTTGGCAACAACCAGAGATTTGTTTCTGTTGAAATGTTTGATGATGGAGCTCACAATGATGGAAGTGCTGGGGATGGGCTCTATGGATGTAAAATTGAAGGTTGCAGCAACTCTGTCGATTATTACCTGTACGCTGATAACGATGTTTCAGGTGTGTTTTCTCCAGTGAGAGCAGCAAATGAGTTTTACAATATAAACTCAAACCTCTCAAGTGGAGATTTAGTCATCAATGAGGTCATGTCGAACAATGTTTCTATTGCGGCCGACCCTAGCGCTAATTTCGAGGATTGGGTTGAGTTGTATAACACGACGGATTTCCCGATTTCGACAAACAACCTTTATTTGTCTGACAACCTTACTAATTTATTGAAATGGGATTTGCCCAATCATGTCATTCCCGCTCACGGATATTATGTTATCTGGGCTGATGAGGATGGTAACCAAGGAGAAGAACACGCTAATTTTAAGTTGTCCAATGCGGGTGAAATAGTCACAATGAGTAATGCGGACAGTACTTTTATAGATGACGTATCCTATCAGATGCAAAATATTGATGTTGCATATGGAAGAAGTCCCAATGGCATCGGAGATTTCACAATGCTGACTCCAACTTTTAACTCTTCAAATGACATGACTTCTGTTATTACTGATCAAGAGGTAAATGTATTCTCCGCTTCTCCGAATCCTTTTACAGATTGTCTCACTATTAATACAAGTGGCAGTTACTCTGTCAGGGATCTTTTTGGACGTTATGTCATGAGCGGATCGGGCAATGTCATTAACACCTCAGACTGGTGCCCTGGAGTCTATTTCATACACATGGACCAAAGTCTTGTTGCCCCTTCTAAACTGTTAAAAATAAGATAATCATGAAAAGGTATACGCTTGTATTAATTGCTTCTTTTACGCTGTTTCAATTATATGCTCAAGTCATTACAAATTACACGACATCAGAAGGTCTGTTAGATAATTACGTGGAATGTTTGGATGTTGATTTACAGGATAACATCTGGTTTGGAACCTCACTAGGGTTGCAAATGTTCGATGGTGAAAATTGGATTTCTTACATCACATCAGATTATCCAGATATGGTGAGCGACAACATCAAGGTAATTCGCGCGATGAACAATGGAGATATTTGGATAGGTACCGACTTAGGTGCCTGCCGATTTGATGGAGCAACTTGGACAACATTTGACACTTCAAATGGCCTCAATCACAACAAAGTCCTAAGTATTGACGAAGCAGAAAATGGAGTTATTTGGATTGGGACTCAGACAGGTATTTCATACTATGATGGATCGGAATGTAGTTCTATCGCTTCTCCTCACTGGAGTGGTGTAAACGTCACGATCGCTGAAGCTCCAGATAACATATGGTTTGGATCTCCAATTGGCGGGATTACATTTTATGATGGGGTAGATTATACGTCATATGACAGCTCTGACGATTTACTCAGCAACAACACAACGGATTTGTTGTTTGACAACGATGGCAATAAATGGGTGGGTACAGGTGTAGGGATTTCTGTTTTAGATGAAAGCAACCTTGTCGTTTCTCAGTTTACACAAATGTATATTTTACCTCCTCCTGACACATTAAACCAAATCGTAGATTTGGACATGGATTCTGAAGGTAGAATCTGGGCAGGTATCTATGTTGGATATTTGAGTGTCGGAGGTGTTGCGATGTGGGATGGAAATGAATGGATTGATTATGATGAGTCGGATGGTTTAGTAGGGCCAAATATCAGAGGTCTCACAATAGATTCTTTTGACAATGTATGGGTGGCAACGGGCAATGGGGTTTCAAAAATCGGCGATCAAACGAGTGAAATCTATGCTATTGAGGAGTCTAAAATTTCGATATATCCGAATCCCAGTAACGGTTCAGTAACTGTCAATCTAGGTGACCTTTATGAGTCAAGTGCCATTTCAGTTTTTGACATTCAAGGTCGTTTGATTCAAAACAAAAGTGTCCTCAATTCAAGTGAAATAAATCTGGAAATACTTGGCGATCCGGGCACTTATTTAATTCATTTCACGAATGGAAAACATCCAGAATATTTCGAGGTCGTTCCAGCGGTAAAACTTTAGAGCATGTCGCTGACGTTGATGCTCTAGTTAAGTTCAAACATCATCTAGTGAAGATTCCATTTGCAGCATTGCCAAATCATAGACATTGATCAGCTTCATTGATTCCTGAAGAACAGACAATTCCGTGCATGCAATGACAACAGGAGATTTTTGATGGTATTTGTAAATCAAACTTTCATACGCTTCAGTCTCAGATTTTTTGATTGATCCATCAAACACTTTTTTTCTAATTTGATCAATATATAGCATGTCCTGTTGCGAAGGAGTCACCGTTTTAATGTCTTCGTTTTCAAAATAATTTTTTATATAATCTCCTTGCATAGTATGCAACGACCCAAATAAGAACACCTCTTGTACTCCTTTCTTTTTTAGAGCTCGAGAGCCCTCAAGAACTGGGTGACTCAACTTGAATTTAAATGAATAATCTAATTCGTCAAGGGTTTCGTGTAAAGTAATATTTGGAACAATTAATCTGGTAATCTTTCCCTGCTCTATCTGTTTTAAATATGGGGTAAGTAAACTCTTTAACCGTTTGAAATTATTTGGAAGTTGAGCATTTAGTTCAAAAAAATCTGTGGAAATAACTTGTACATCTTTGAAGCCAAATTCGGTTAGCTTACGTAGGTAAAATTCGCTCGAATCTTTGCCCAAATACAACAAGCCTAGTTGGTTCTTCACGTTGATTGGTTTGTGATCTTCGTAGAAGTACTCATCTTAAACATCTAAACCTAGCACGAAATCTGAAAATAAATCTTCACCGTCACTAAACTGTTTCTGTATTTTCAAGTTAGTCTTGGAAATCAAATTACACAACAAATCCTGATCGTATTTCCTAGAAATTTCTGTCAAAATCTTTTCACCTTTTCTGAAAAATATTGTGGTATCTATTTCAGCAATATATACTTTCTGATCCTCCTCACTTTCCAAATAACTCACAGCCTTTCCCTCCTTTAAATATTCTGGGGAATGGGTAAATTTACTTAAGTTAAAATCAGCGCCCATCTCCCGGTTAATTCGACGCAATAAATTCAAATTAAAATCCTTAGTGATGCCACTCTTGTCGTTGTACGCTGGTAGGACTATCGACCCATCCTTTTTCAAATCTAACCCCAACCACAGACGATCTTCTTTTTTTAAGTTTTCAGCAATACTACCGATGAATTTCGCTGCCAAATCATCATTCATGTTCCCTAGATTAGAGCCCAAAAACAAAACGATCTTTTGAGATTCGTTGTCTTTCAACTTCTCCAACAAGTCAAAATAATCGCCACATTGCGGGGCGATTTTTAACCCCTTCAGATCTTTGACATTTTTTTGTAATACGTTGAGCACATTTTGTGAAATATCAACGGGAACATAAGTGAAATCATAACCTTCCTCCAGTAAATACTGTAATAGCACTCTGGTTTTTCTTCCATCACCAGCACCGAGTTCCACCAATTCGAAGTGTTTAGTAGCGACAATTTCACAGCATTCAAATAGTTTGCTTTTGTGTTTCTCAAAAATTTGGAGTTCAGCTCTACTCAAATAATATTCTGGCAACTGCATAATTTTCGTAAACAGCTCATCACCCATGATGTCATAAAAGTATTTAGAGGGTATACTTTTGTTTTCATGCAACAAACCTTGGATAAGGTCTGTGTTTTTAACTGTTGTTTTGGAACTCATTTCACTAGTCTTATTCCTGAAAATTGCCACTGCGTTTCAGCAGAGAAAAAGTTCCTGTAAGTTTTCCTACTGTGGTTCGGGGAAGTTGCTTTTGAAGCACCCCGAAGTACCATTTGGTTGATCATGAATTTTCCATTGTACTCTCCAAGAGAACCTGCTGCAATTTTAAATCTAGGGTAAGGTAAATATGCTGAATAGGTCCATTCCCAACAACTCCCCCAATTTAAATCCTTGCTTGCGACTTCCCATTCGAATTCTGTTGCCAACCTCATGCCTTTCCATGTGGCAAAAGCGTTTGCTTCATAAAAAGACACATGACTAAGCTTTTGATTTGGATTCAAGTTTTGCAGACCTGTTAAGGTAAATTGTTCCCAATGATCTCCTTTTCTTATCCAATACATGGGGGCTGTTATCTTATTCTGAGTAACCCATTTCCACCCTGCATCTAGCCACAATGCTGACTTGGTATACCCACCATCCTGAATAAAAGCCAAGTACTCTCCAGTTGTAACTACCTGGTTTGAAATTTCAAATTCCTGCAAATAAACCTTGTGTCTTCCTTTTTCATTGTCATAACAAAAAGTTTCTCCCTCGTGTCCAATTTCATAGACACCTTCTTCCTTTTTCAACCAAAACTGCTCATCCTGAGAATTGTTATCAAGTAAATGAGGAGTTGGGTCATATACAGGGAGACCCGGATCCTTGTATAGAGTAATTTTGAGATCAGTATACATTAATTCCTGATGCTGTTGCTCGTGATTGATTCCCGTTTCAACTAAATTTTTAACGTGATCAGAAACTGAATCTACACTTGTTTCTGACAATAAATTTACCATTCCTTCATTTACATGTTTTCGGTATGCGTAAACTTCTTCTACACTGCTGGTTATTTCCCCCCTGCTATCCTGACTGATTCTTTCTCCGATGCTGTTGTAATAACTGTTAAACAAATATGAAAATGTCTCATTAAACTTCTCGTAACCATCCTGTTCCTTTAAAATCATTTCTTCAAAAAACCAAGTAGTATGAGCCAAATGCCATTTAGCCGGGCTCGCAAACGTAGCCACTTGAGTAGAGAAGTGTCTGTTCTTTATTGGGGCACAAATCGATTCTGATAGCGATCTGCACGATATATATTCCTCTAATAAATTCACTTTGTTAATTGTATCAATTCAACACCATTTCAGAATTCCACCTTGATTTTAACAATGAATGCTTGTGCATCATTTTTGCCAAACTACTTTCCGACTTCCATCCGAGAACAAAGCAATGCTAAACTGTCCAGGGGTAGGTCCATTATTTAATTGACGCCCCATTAAGTCGTACCAATGTTCGATTTCTGGACGAGCGTGATGGTCTTCATTACTTAAGTCAACCACAGAGCTTGATGGATCGGACCATGTGATCGAATAACTGCATACCACTTCTGGGTTACCGGCAAATAAACCAGACACAAGATTGAGTTGGCCTGAGAAAAGAAACGATATGGTCGATTCTGGTATAATTAGGTATCGTGTTTCATTCATATTTGGCCCTATGCCATATACGTTTGGTGCAGAACTCAATTCTTCGGAAGCGACAATCAACCCCTCAGAATCCATCAATTGAAACCCTGCATAGGGAAACGTATAACTCGTTGTGAATACAGAAGACATTGAAATCGTAACAATCCCTGGATTGCCTAATTCAGGTTGCTCGACGGAGTTTATAGTGACAATGATGGAGTCACAAAGTTCAATTTGGTTAAACCCATCCGAACCGCATGCCGATTGACATTCATTTAATGTCCAAAAAGGCACCACACCACCACATCCACCCCATGTGAAATCAGCGCAAGATTGTGATTCTTGATTGAAATAATATGCTTGTATAGCGGCAAAACAAGGTCCCGGATCGGGTTCTAAATCACAAATTGACTGTGCGTTACCTATTCCTCCGCCAATGAAGATGAGTATGAATGTCGAGAGTTGTAGAATGTTTTTCATCATCTTTGATATTATTAACGGGTACTATATAAATGTACTGTCATTTTATTTAAATTGCATAAATGAATAGAGTTAAATTTTTAAAGAGCGCTGTTGCTTCTGGTGCAGCTTTTTTTGCCGCGCCATTTATTAATATTGGGCGCTCTCAGAATGTTGAGTCTACTTATGACAGGCTCATGGAAAAGATTGGATTTAATCATGTTCCTAACAATGAAATCAAGACCATGAATACAGTCTTACATAAAGCGAACACAAGAGGTTCCGCCGATCATGGGTGGTTGAAAGTAAATCATACGTTTAGTTTTGCAAATTATCACAACCCTGAGCGGATGCATTTCGGAGTATTGCGCGTCCTAAATGATGACTCGTTCGCTGGAGGCAAAGGGTTCAGTACACATCCTCATGACAATATGGAAATCATTACGATTCCTTTACAGGGAGATCTTGAACACAAGGATAATATGGGCAATGGTACCGTGATTAAAAGTGGAGATGTACAGGTGATGAGTGCAGGCACAGGAATCACTCACAGTGAGTTTAATGCAAGTCAGGAATTTGAAGTCAAGGTTTTACAGATTTGGCTTTTCCCCAACAAAAAGAATGTAACTCCTAGGTATGATCAACAAGCAATTAGAGATCTTGAAGTGCAGAATGAATTCTATCAGATTCTGTCTCCAAACGAAGAAGATCAGGGTGTTTGGATACATCAGAATTCTTGGTTCAGTATGGGTGAATTCAGCGAACAAAAATCCACGGAGTATGCTTTAAATTCTGAAAACAATGGGGTCTATGCATTCATAATCGAGGGTGAAGCAACGATTGAGGGGCAAAAGTTAGAAAAGCGAGATGGGTTTGGAATTTGGGACACATCTGCTATTTCTATCACTGCTGAAAAAGATTCGAGGATTTTATTGATGGAAGTGCCCATGGTGATTTGAGATTAAACTTATGAATTTATTTTGACATTTAAGTTCAGGAGAATTACGAATTGCTTGTCCACGAATTGCTAAGTTTACCACATGAAAAAAATCAAGGTTTTTGTATTTGTGATCGTTGGTATTTTTCTTGCTCTGTGTGTGTGTGTCTTTGTTTTTATACAGACATCTATCACAGATTACAATTTTGATATTTCTTCCTCTGACGTCGGTAATGATGTCAGAATCGTGTTCGATGATATGGCTGTCCCTCATATTTATGCTGAATCTGAGACAGATGCGATGTACGCCCTTGGATATGTACATGCATCAGAGAGGTTGTGGCAGATGGACCTACTCCGCCGTGCCGGTGGGGGTGAGCTTTCTGAGCTCCTCGGAGCAGATATGATAGAGAATGACAGATATTTGAGGACTCTGGGCATGAGGAAAGCGGCCATAAAGGATGCCGTTGATTTTGAAAACACAACTTCTACAAAGACCAAGTCAGCGGCCCTTGCGTACTTGTCTGGATTAAATAAATTTATCAGTGAAGGGAAATATCCAGTTGAATATAAAATTCTTGGAGCTACTCCGCAGGAGTTTAAAATTGAGGATATGTATAAAACGGCTGGATTTATGGCCTATAGTTTTGCGATACATATTAAAACTGAGCCGATCGTAGATTGGATTAAAACCAATTTCGATTCTACATATATAGCTGATGTTGCTGAAGGAGTGGAGGGATTCACGAAAATACCAACTCAAAATTCCTCTGTCGACCTCACAGCATTTTCAGATTTGGCAAACCGCCTTGACGAGAATTTACCGGTATCACAATTTATCGGTTCTAATGCTTGGGTAATTTCAGGTTCTAAAACCAAATCAGGCGAAGTCGTATTTTCTAATGATACTCACATGAAGTACGCTTCGCCTTCTGTTTGGTATGAAGCACATATCTCTACTCCTGAGTTAGAATATTATGGAAATCACATAGCCGGTGTGCCATTCCCTCCATTAGGACACACAAGGGAGAGAGCTTGGGGGATTACTATGTTTGTGAATGACGATGTGGATTTGTACAAGGAGACGATCCAAGGAAATAGGTATTTGTATGATGGGAAGATGGTTGATTTGGAAATTTCTAAAGAAGTAATACATGTGGCTGGCGGAGAGGATGTTGAGTTGGAGGTCAGAAGCACCTTGCATGGACCATTGATTTCTGATAGCGTATCGATGTGGTGGGCATATATGCAGTATCCTGACAACTTAATTCAGGAAGCTTTCTATGGGCTTTCCAGGGCAGAAAGCATGGAGGATATTCAAAATGCGGCATCTTTAATTCACTCGCCTGGATTGAATGTCATGTATGGAGACATAGATGGAAATATCGCATGGTGGGCTGCTGCGAAATTGCCTATTCGCTCGGCTACAGCAGACTCTAAATCTATTCAAGACGGATCTCTTGCAGAGAACGATATTCTTGGTTGGTATGATTTCTCAAAAAACCCTCAGACCATCAATCCTGAGAGAGGGTTTATTTTCTCCACGAACAATTCGCCGGAGGATGTAGATGGTGTTCATTACCCTGGTTATTATTACGCAGGGAATACACGAGCCGCTACAATCATTAATGCGCTTTCTGCCGACAAAGATGATTGGACTGTGGAAGATTCTCAGGATTTGCAAATGACCACTCATTCTATTGTTTATGAAGGTAACTGTAGGATGATGTGCGATTACGCTTTGGGAAATAATTTCGAAGGAATTTATGCGGAGTATTTCAATAAAATGAAAGATTGGAAAGGAACCCACGAAAAGGATGAGATAGAGCCGACAATTTATTACAGATGGATGCACGCCGTTCTTAAGAATATTTTTAAAGATGATTTGGGAGAGGAGAAATACCTCACGTTCAGAGGGACGATTGTTTGTGAGAACACTTTTCCGCGAGTCTTAGAGAACAGTGATTCGCCCTGGTGGGATGACCAGGCTACTGATGCGGTGGAATCGGCATCACAAATCATTAGCAGATCTTTTAGAATTGCAATTGATGAAATTGTTGAAGATAGAGGGGCAAACCCTTCAGCATGGCAATATGGGAAAATCCATCACCTTACTCACAAACACGCTATGGGGGAAGTTGAGATTTTAGATGATTTATTTAATGTGGGGAGGTATGAAGTCCCATCCGCAAAAGATGCCCTGTGTAAATATGAATTTAAGTTAACCGATACCGTTGATTTTGAAGTTTTCTCCGGTCCAGCAATGAGGGTGTCTTTAGATTTTGAAGATGTTAACGCTTCAGAAAGTATTCTTCCTACGGGCCAATCTGGAAATGTGTTCAGTCCCTACTATGACAACCAAGCTGAGATGTATCACTCAGGTGAGTTTCGAAAGCAGAGGATGGACAAAGAGGAGATAGAAGCAGTAAAAATCGGTGTGTCATTTGTTAGAGTTGAATAAATTAACAGCAACCATTTTATAATCTTACGTATATGAAAGTAATAGTTTTAGGAGCGGGTCTTGTAGGTGCCCCAATGGCATTAGATCTTGCCAAAGGATCGGAATTTGAAGTAACTGTAGCAGATATCAGTCGAAAGAATTTAAATAAATTTAAAAACGACAACATTGCGACTGTAGAAATGGATTTAGATGATGAAACTGCACTTATGGAGGTGCTGAAAAGTCATGATTTGGTGTTGAATGCCGTCCCTGGATTTATGGGGTACAGAACGACAGAGCGGATTTTAAGGGCGGGTAAAAATGTGGTTGATATCTCCTTTTTCCCTGAAGATGCTTTAGAGCTAGATGGTCTTGCAAAAGAACATAATGTTACAGCGATTGTTGACTGTGGAGTGGCTCCAGGGATGAGCAATATCCTTCCGGGATATGTGGATTCTATTTTAGATAAAACCGACTCAATTTTAATCTATGTCGGAGGACTTCCTAAGGTAAGAGAGCTCCCATACGAATATAAAGCTGTGTTTTCTCCCATTGATGTTATTGAAGAATATACTCGTCCTGCTCGATATATTGAAAATGGCCAGCTTGTTATTAAACCAGCATTGTCTGAGCCAGAATTGCTTCATTTCGATAAGGTAGGGACTCTTGAGACGTTTAACAGTGATGGCATAAGATCGCTTTCTAAAACGATGCCTCACATCCCTAACATTAAGGAAAAGACGCTTCGTTACCCGGGTCATATCAGGTTAATGGAGATTATGCGAGAGGCAGGTTTTTTCAGTTCAGAACCCACAGAAGTGAATGGCATAAAGATTCGCCCAATAGATCTTACTGCGAAGTTGCTTTTCCCTCAATGGGAATTGAAACCGGGAGAAGTAGACTACACCATTATGCGCATTGAAGTAGCAGGTGAGCACAATGGAAAAAAGGTACGACATACCTACACCCTTTTTGACGAGTATTGTCCTGAAACGAAAGTACACAGTATGGCTAGAACCACTGGTTATACTGCAACGATGGCAGTCAGAATGCTCGCCAAAGGATTGTACAATGAGAAAGGTATTATCGTGCCTGAGTATATTGGAAAGAACCACGAATGTGTTAAGTTTATACTCGATGGTCTTGCAGATAGAGGAGTCAAATACGAATTGCAGATAGATTAGACATTGAGCCTATTAAAAACCTCTAGTTGTGAATCGATTCTGACTCCTATGTTAAAGTTGGTTTTAACTCTATGTGCTTTATATGATTTTTTCTCAAGAAGTGGCGTACAGTTTCATAGATTTACACTCAAAATAATCAGGGTTTTAAAAAATGACAAAGTCAACTCTTTTATGTGCTAAGTTGCTAATAATAAGCTCATTCATATTATCCTCTTGTGGTAATGATGGAAAAGTCATTGAGGCGATAGGAAGTGATTCGTCAACCACGGGAATTTTTACAACGTCTAAATCCGTTGAATCTTCTAACAGTGAATCTTTAAACAGCGATTCGTATAAAGTAAAAGCTGTAGAAGTGCTTCAGACTTCGAAGTATTCATATCTAAAGGTACAAGGCGAGGGAGACGATTTAAGTGTGGGAGAACCCTATTGGATCGCAACTTTGAAGAATGACTTTACTGAGGGAGAAGAATATTTATACACTGGTCGTTTGCTAAAGATAGATTTCGAAAGCAGAGAGTTTAATAGAATATTTGATACAATCTATTTAGTCTCCTTCATTGAGAAAGCAAACGGGTTATCCCCTGCAAACGCAACAATTGAAGGTGTTGTGGCTATCGCTGATCTTGTGGCTGACCCGATGTCTTTTACAGGTAAGAAAGTGAGAGTGCACGGACAAGTTGTGAAAGTAAACGAAGCAATAATGGACAGGAATTGGATTCATTTGGTAGATGGTTCCGCTGATGATTATGATTTCGTGATCACCTCGAATATAAGCGTGCCTATGGGTCATACAATAGCATTTGAAGGTTTGATCTCTACAAATAGAGATTTCGGTGCTGGATATAAGTATGAGCTCCTTATGGAGGATGCGGTTACAATAAAATAAAATAAATTGAAAAGACTTTTTTCTACTTCTTTTGCCGGAATTTATATTCTGGTCTTTGCCGTTTCAATAGGAGCTGCAACCTTTATTGAAAATGATTTCGGGACTAGTTCTGCAATGAAGCTTGTATATCAAGCTCTGTGGTTTGAAGTTCTATTGACTCTTTTCTCCATCACTCTTGTCGTGAATGTTGTGAAATATAAAATGATTTCGCAAAAGAGATGGGCGCTGGTTATATTTCATTTGTCAATGGTGATGATTCTTGTAGGTGCTGGAATCACCAGATATTTCAGCTACGAAGGAACCATGCATATCCGAGAGGGTGAGTCTTCAAACACAATACTTTCTCGGGACACACATTTAAATTTCCAAGCTTCTTCTAATGGGAATATGTATGAATTCAGTGAGCCTGTCCTCTTTTCTTCCATAGGAAGTAATGCCTTCAATGAGAATTACAATGTTGCCGGACGAACAATTCGTGTTGAGGTTCAAGATATACTGCCTAACCCGACAAACATCCTTGCTCAGTCATCTTCTGGCCAACCTATTCTGAAAATTGTTTATGGAGGAAGTGGTTCTAGACAAGAATTCTACATCGCTGAGGGAGAAAGAAGGACGCTGTTCGGCTTGAACTTCGATTTCAGTCAATCCTTAGAAGATTCATCCGCTGTAGATTTTACTGATACTCCGACGGATGTAAATATTTATTTTTCTGAAGGTGAGCTTTTCTTTAAGTCTCGCTCGAACCTCTCTGAGATGGTGATGTTAACCCAAACTCAGACGGCTCTTTCTGCGACCCAAGTTTATCCCCTCAAGCTAAGATCGTTATATGACAATGGAGACAAAGGTTTTGTTTTCGGTGACTTCCTTCCCTCTGGAGAGCTTAAGATGACCAGCACAGGACGTAAGCTTGAGAACAGCTCTACAATTGGTGTATTCTTAAAAGTAACGATTGATGAGGTGGAGTTCGAACGATATGTTTTCGGTCGAAATGGGGGAGAAGGTCATGCAGAAGTGTTTAACGTTGAGGGAATGGATTTTTCTGTCAGTTTTGGCTCTAAGAGAATCCAACTTCCTTTCAGTGTATATCTCAATGAATTTATTATGGATAGATACCCTGGGACAGATAGCCCTGAGTCTTATGCGAGTGAAGTTACTTTGATTGACGAAAGATCCCAAGTTCGAGAAAATCATAGGATCTATATGAACCATGTCTTAGATCACGATGGTTTTAGATTCTTTCAATCATCCTTCGATCAGGATGAACGTGGTACATATCTAAGTGTGAACCACGATTACTGGGGTACAATGGTTACATATTTCAGTTATGCATTTTTTACTTTGGGCCTTGTTTTAGTGTTCTTCAGTAAAAAAACTCGATTTTACATCCTTTCACAAAAATTAAAAACACTTCAAGACAAGAGATTTATCTTGCTTCCGCTGATATGTATCTCAAGTCTGATCTCACAGCCTTATATCGCTCAGGAATCAATAAAGCCTAATGCCCCTGAATTATTCTATGTCGACAATGATCATGCTGAGTTTTTTAATACTGTTATAGTCCAAGATTTTAAGGGTCGTATGAAACCTATGCAAACTCTGTCAAATGAGCTTTTGCGCAAAGTGACAGGAAAGTCTAATTATGGTGGTGTATCTGCAAGTACTACTATTTTATCTATGTATGCTGATGCTCAGAACTGGTATTCAGCTCCCATTGTAGGATTTGGTAAACATGCTGGTATCGCTGAGATCATCGGTGTATCGCCTGATAATTTAGCCAGCTACAAAGATTTTTTCTTTGAAGATGGTTCGTATAAACTTAGTGAACAGATCCAAGACGTAACTGCTAAAAATCCTGTGGAAAGGGGGACGTATGATAAGCAGCTCATAAAAGTAGATGAGAGAGTAAACATCGTAGGGATGATTTTCTCAGGTTCATTCTTCAAGGTTATTCCAATAGAAGGTGATGAGAACAATACTTGGGTAGGAGAGAGGTTCAGTAGGAAGAATTCAGATGAGCCCACATCACCGATCGCTGAGTCTTTCTTCAGTACGTATCGCAGAGCTTTATTCGATGCAATCCAATTGTCTGCAAGTGGAGATTCCAATACAGGTTCTAAAATTTATGAGCTCTGTAATCAAATTATTTCTGAACTCAAGCAATACCAAATTGTTCACGGAGCTGCAGTTATTCCATCCAAGGCTAGAATATCTACAGAGATCACTCTAAATAACTCTAACGTTTTTAATCGTCTTGCACTCTACTATTTCCTGCTTGGTATGTTGTTCCTGGGACTTCTGTTTTACTCAGTCTTCTCCCCAGATGGTCATGCTAAGAAATTCAGGACGGTTTTAGTTGTTCTGGTTGCTATCGGTTTCATTTTTCATACTGCGGGGCTAGGAGCAAGATGGTATATTACAGGACGAGCACCGTGGAGTAATGGATATGAATCCATGATTTATATTGCTTGGACTTCTGTTCTCGCGGGCTTGATTTTCACTCGCAAGTCTTTAGGTGCTATGGCTGCAACGATGGTTCTTGGAGGCGCCATTCTTCTAATCGCGATGTTGAGCTATCTAGACCCTGAAATCACCCCTCTCGTTCCTGTTCTTAAATCTTATTGGCTGACAATTCACGTTTCGCTAATCGCAGGATCGTATGGGTTTCTGATGCTGGGCGCAATTATTGGGTTTATCAATTTGTTGATGTATGTCGTTCTTAATACGAAGAACAAATCCGCGACTATCAAGATAATCAAGGAAATGACCTACATCAGCGAAATGACATTGACTGGTGGAATTGTTCTCCTTAGTGTGGGAACTTATTTAGGTGGTGTTTGGGCCAATGAATCTTGGGGCAGATATTGGGGTTGGGATGCAAAAGAAACCTGGGCACTCGTCTCCATACTTGTATATGCTTTCATCTTGCATATGAGGCTTATCCCAGGCCTGAAATCAACATTCGCTTACAATTTTGCTACACTATTTGGCCTTTCGTCCGTCATAATGACATATTACGGAGTTAATTACTACCTCAGTGGGCTGCATTCATATGCTGCTGGAGACCCTGTCCCTATTCCTGTTTGGGTGTATTATGCTGTTGCTGCCGCTGCAATTGTCAGTTTCATAGCATATATAAAGAAAAATAAGCACGGAATTTCTTAAATTGCCTCATGAAATATTTATTGGCTCTTTCAACTGTTTTATTTTCCTTTATATCAATAGCTCAATCAGACGCTGATGCTACAGTTCGTCGATGCGAAGTGATGCCTGCATTTGGTGAATGTATAAATGCAGAAACTGTTGATATTTACCGTTGCTCTTCGGTTGCTATTATGGAGCATATTGGTGGATTGGTAAATTACCCTGCTGCCGCTCGTAAGGCTGAAGTCTCTGGTACTGTCTATGTTTTGTTTATAATAGAGAAAGACGGTTCTGTGACGAATGTTCAGGTAATGCGTTCTATTCGTGTAGATGACGCTTCACTTTCTAAAGTTGTGGCTTCTCTTGAAGATGAAGCACTTAAAGCTGTAAGCTCTCTCCCTGACTTCCGTCCTGGTACTGAAGGGGGTGATCCGGTGAGAGTTGAGTATGTAGTCCCTGTTAAGTTTGTTTTAGACTAGTCACCTTTAGGGTCATCTAATAAATCTTGCGTTGTATTGTCTTTGTTCATGTATACTTTCCAGTATATATGAGCCAGATTCTAATGCTGATATGTCAATTCGCATGAACTGTAAGTCTTCTTGGCCTTCAAGTACGATTTTACCTGATGAATTATAGATTTTCCAGTCATCAATAGACATTCCGTCATTTGTATTCACTGTTATAAAATCCCGTGATGGGTTTGGATTGATTGATAGGGATAAAGGGCTTTGAATGTGAGGGCTGCCTATATTAAGAGCAGCATCTCGAATACGGACGAAATTTGAGTGAACAAACTCACGGTTGACCATATCCCAAGATTGAACTTCTATTGACCCATCGTATTCGGCTTCTGGTGAAATTAGAATAGTAAATCTCTCCCCAGGATATATATCGAGCTCCTCAACTCCGAAAGGTGTCGGGACGGGTCGACCGTCCGACATGTAGCACATGGCTTCAAGTTCTTGGGGAATGATTAATTTCGTGAGTGTATAAGCCATAGACCCCAGACGTAGAGCGATTGATTCACCATTTGGACACGATATAATCGTGCCAGGCTCCCCCGGCATCCCAGTACTTCCTGTATCGAGCTGACTCCCCGAACGTCCATTGACCATGAAGTAATCGGGACGTATATCGTGAAATGGATATGATTGTACTGGATCTAGGTTGGTCGCTATTTCTAGGTCACTAAACATTAATGGCGCATCAGAATAATATGAAGGACCTCCCTCAAAAAGAACTCCTCCTGGATGACGCACTAAAATCATTCCATACATGCCCATCGTGAGATGCAGTGTCGTGGTTACGTGGCAGTGATATAGAAAAGTTCCAGGGTGTGTTGCGGTAAAGGAGTATGTGCCACTCTCATCCTGCACAACAATAAATGAAGTTGTCGGCACACCATCATTGGCCTGATCTACGTCCAAGCCATGGAGATGGATCGTATGTGATTCAGCACTGTTATTGATAAACGTAAGGTTCACTTCCTCACCTGTTTCATACTCCAAAAACGGTCCTGGAGCAGTTATATACCCATCAGCTGTACGGCCATAGCCCCAAATAGGGATGTCCATACCGTCATCAGAAATTAGAATCCCATCCATGCCTGTAAAGAAAATTGGCGGAGGAGATGAGATTTGGGCGTTCACGCAAAACAATGACGTTACAAATAGAAGTGTAATAAAGATTCTCATGGAGTTATGTTTATGAGTGTAAGCATTCCTCCAGGGTAAAATCCGGAATTCGTTACCGCAATTAGATTGTGATTATGTACCGGGTATATGCCTGCTTGATTTGCAAGAAGTAACAGAGTCACACCCTCCCCTTGTTTCAGAGGTATCGTGTCTTTAATCCAACCTATTCTAGAAGTTTGGCTTGTTGTAGATAAATATTCTACATGAAAGCCATGGAAGTGAAGCACGTGGTCCATAAACCCACTGTTGACTATAGAAATTGTACAGGTGTCACCGAGATTCATTGCAACGTATCCATGAGCATCTAGCGCAGTGTGTGGATATGTAAAAGAGTTGATCGAAAAATAACGTGGTACATAAGGCTCTTCATCGAGCAGTTCACCGCCAGAATAAATTGAGTCCATTCTCTCGGGCATGTAGTCGGCTAAATTCCAATGAAATTGGTTGGGCATACTTAGTCCCACTTTCAACACTCCAGATAAACCTAAATACACACCTCTCAGATCACTAGAGAAATAACGGAACGTCCCCATTGATAAAGGTGGGATTTCAAAAGTTGTGGTATCGTTTGGGAGAATTTCCTCGCCAAAACTCCAAACCCCATCTATCCCAAAATCGTGGGTTTCTGTATCCGTATTGATTACTGTAAGAAACAACGAAGCATCTGCGGATGTACTGAGAGCAACATTTGACGTGTCAAAATCAGCTGTTTCATTAAACCTCAAAACTTGCATCGTGTCTTGGGACTGATACCACTCTCCAGAATTTATCCACAGGGTGTCCTGTGCACATACATTTATATTTACGCTTATAGCGCAAATTATTATGCCTAAATGGATGATTTTTAACATATTAAAATAATTAAACAGTTCTATATATTACGTCTACTCAGAGTAACACTAATTATACCTGCAGGGCTGTCAAATATAGTATAACAATCTTAGGTATTACAAGAAGCATGAAAATCGAATTAAACTCAATTTTTCGTGTTTTTATGATGGAAAATCATACTTTTTCACTTAAAACAGATGTTTTTGAGTGATTTCTTATTATTCGTCAGTTGTTCAAAATGTCATGTTTTTATTTTTTCATGACACGAATAGACGTCTAGCAAACAATTACTCAGAAACGACCTTGTATGTGGGGTCCTTGTAGTGGTTTACCTCGATGATTGCGTGAGCGCGGTCGAGGAGGCGGCGACAATCCTCAGAGAGGTGACGAAGATGAACTGTCTTTCCCGCTTCGCTATATAAAGCTGTGACCTTATTCAGTGCTTCTATGGCGCTCATGTCAGAGACACGGCTCTCAGCGAAATCGATTACGACATGTTCGGGATCGTCTGCAACGTCAAACTTCTCAGCGAACATAGTTGTAGAACCGAAAAAGAGGGGGCCGTAAATTTCGTAATGCTTCCATCCTTGAGCGTCGATTGATTTACGCGCTCGGATTCTTTTGGCATTGTCCCAAGCAAAAATCAAAGCTGAGATAATGACACCCACAAGAACTGCTAACGCTAGGTTGTGAAGGAACGCTGTTACAAGTGTGACCAGTACCATAACTAAAACATCACTAGAGGGCATTCGTCTAAAAGTCTTGAAAGATGCCCACTCAAATGTTCCGATTGCAACCATGAGCATTAGTCCTGTGAGAGCTGCCATAGGAAGCTTTTCGATAACTCCAGATCCAAATAAGATAAATACAAGCAGCATTACTGCGGCTACAATTCCCGAGATGCGGGTTCGAGCTCCAGAAGATACGTTGATCAGAGATTGGCCTATCATTGCGCATCCACCCATTCCGCTGAACATTCCGCTGAGGATGTTCGCTGAACCTTGTGCCACACATTCTCGGTTTCCACTTCCTCTAGTTCCAGTAAGTTCATCCACGATATTGAGCGTTAAGAGGCTCTCAATGAGCCCGACGGAAGCTACAATTACTGCGAAAGGTAGAATGATTTGGAATGTCTCAAGTGTGAGTGGGATGTTCGCTAAGTGGAAAGGAGGGAAGCCACCTTTTATTGAGGCGAGATCGCCCACCGTTTTAGTGTCAATTCCTAAACCGTAGGCCAATGCGAAGATGACGACGATCGCTGTGAGTCCACCCGGTATTGCTTTTGTTATCTTAGGCATAAGCCAAATAATCCCCATCGCCACGAGTACAAGCCCACCGAAAATGTACATCTCAGTGCCTTGTAGCCATGACCCAGAAGCATCTTTAAATTGGGAAATTTGTGATCCGCCAATTATAATCGCCAGTCCGTTTACAAACCCGAAGATCACAGGCTGAGGAACGAGACGCATAAGTTTTCCTAGTTTGAGGAAACCAGCTACCAGCTGGAATACGCCAGCAAGCATAACCGTAGCGAACACATATTCCACTCCATAAAGCAAAGCGAGAGGAGCTATGATTACAGCTATTGCGCCAGTAGCACCCGAAATCATCCCCGGTCTTCCGCCCATAATCGAGGCCACAAGCCCTACCATAAAAGCAGCGTACAGCCCTGTTAATGGGCTAAGCCCTGCGATAAGTGCGAAAGCTACTGCTTCGGGAATCAGAGCGAGAGCAACAGTTAACCCACTGAGTACTTCAAGCCTGTAATTAATTGGGCCGTTGAAATCAAAAAAATTGAGGACTCTTTGCATAAATCTTAATTAGTAGTAAATACGACGTCGAACGTTTGCGATGTACTTGGCGAGGCGAATTACCTGCTTCGTGTAACCAAACTCATTATCGTACCAAGAGTAAAGAACTACGCTCTTTCTGTCATTGCTAACGATGGTAGCTGGGCTGTCAAAAACGGCACAACATTCATTGCCGATAATGTCATTGCTTACGAGCTCCTCGTTCATAGAGTAATGGATTTGGTTTACAAGGCTGCCAGATAGTGCTGCAGTCTTCATAAGTCCATTTATCTCATCTAGAGTTGTAAGGCGACCAAGTTCTAGGTTCATGATCGCTAAAGATCCATTGGGAGTTGGAACACGAACGGCGTTAGCGGTGAGCTTGTTTTCGAGTGATGGGATAACTTTCGTTACGGCCTTCCCTGCACCTGTTTCGGTGATGACCATATTTACGGCGGCAGAACGACCTCTGCGCTCCTTGCTGTGCATATTGTCAAGCAGGTTTTGGTCGTTTGTGTACGAGTGTACTGTTTCGATGTGCCCTCTAACCACACCGAAGTTGTCCTCGATTACTTTGAGGATAGGTGAGATAGCGTTCGTAGTACAGCTGGCTGCAGAAAAGATGTCATTGTCTTTTATGTTGTGCTCAGCGTGGTTGATCCCGTATACAATGTTAGGAATGCCTTTTCCTGGTGCCGTCAAAAGAACCTTGCTTATTCCGTTAGCTTGAAGATGTAAGCTAAGAGCTTCTTTGTCTCGGTACGCTCCCGTGTTGTCAATCAGAAGGGCGTCGTTAATTCCGAGAGCTGAATAGTCGATAGAAGTGGGGTCAGAAGAAGCGATAATTTGGATTCGCTGTCCGTTGATAATAAGGTGGTTTTGATCGCAATCGATATCAATAGTCCCAGGGAATCGACCGTGAACAGAGTCGTTTTCGAGGAGAGCAGCACGTTTCTTCAGAGAAGCGGCGTCGATTTTTCTGAGTACGATTGCACGTAGACGGAGTTGTTGTCCTTTTCCGGCTTGCTTTATTAACTCCCTTGCGGCAAGTCTTCCGATTCTCCCAAAACCAAATAGAACGACATCACGTGGTTCTATATTTGAATTGTCAGAGGTGGAGAAACCTGTTAGTTTGGTATGAAGAAACTCAGACTTAGAAGAAAAGTTAGAAGCTTCAGTAGCCCACTCACTTGCGAGTTTACCAATGTCAATCTTAGCTGGCGCGATGTCCATTTTGTAAATCTCCAACGCTAGTTCAGCAGAATCGACCACATGTATAGGGCTCTCTACAACTTTCGCAGCGTACTTGTGGAGGTTGAGGATTTCGGTGATGTTCTTATCTACAAGATGGTTGCGAAAAAGAACGAGTTCGATGTTTTTTTCGAAAAGAAGTTTTCCGATTGAATGCATTAATTCAACCGCAGCTTTTTCCTGATCGATGTATGCGTTCAGTTCATTGCTGTAAGACTCTCTAAGGCTTGATGACTGTGACATGACTTTGTAATAGGGGGTAAAAATCACGGCAAAGATACTCTGAACTCCGCCCTTTAGATGCAAGGAAAAATACACTTATTCAAATAATATATAGTCTTGTTCACATCGCTTGGCAGAGCGTTATGTATTGCGTGACGTTGTTGTATGGATTTGGTGTTGCCTAATTAAGAAACTATCTTCGTCACATGCTCAAAATGAAAAACATCTTAGTTCTCGCCACTTTTCTAATTTCCGCGACAACCTCTTACGCCCAAACCCCGACTTTCCACTTAGATATAGCTCCTATTATCTATAACAATTGTACGGAATGTCACAGAATAGGCGAACTGGGACCTATGCCTCTCACGACCTACGATGAGGTGGCGTTTAATGGGTATTATATCGAGTATGTTACACAATCCGGGTATATGCCACCTTGGACTCCGGACCACAACTACACTACTTTAAATGGAGAACGATTCCTTACCGAAGAGGAAAAGCAAACAATCGTGGACTGGGTTGGTGCTGATATGCCAGAAGGTAATCCCTCAGACAATCCAGGCATGCCAGATTATAATGCTGAATCGCAATTGGGTGAACCGGACCTTACCCTCACCATGTCTGAGCCCTACCTTCATGGTGGAGACGGCCTTGAGCAATATCAAGTGTTTATAATCCCAACAGGTATCACTGAAACAACGGAAATTTCGGCTGTAGAAATAGTCCCTTCAAATAATGCAATAGCACATCATGGGCTCATCGGTTACACATCTAACCCTTCATCCATAAATGCTGCTGCAGCACTTGATAATGCCGACCCCGCTGCCGGTTATGAGAATTTCGGTGACTACGGGGTGTCCGTCGAGGATCAATTATTCGGCGGCTGGGTTCCCGGTTCACCACCTTTGATGTTCCCGCCCACTATAGGTAAGATTATGGAGCCAGGCTCGGAACTTCTTCTTCAGATGCATTACGGTCCTGCTTTTCAAGATGAGTTAGACCAAACATCGATTAACATCTACTTCGCCGATGAGCCACTTGAACGCGAAATTGAAACACACCTTTTAACTCCGGCGGACCTGCTTCAGCAATTTTACATCCCAGCCAACGAAGTCGTTTCGTTTCATGGTACCCGATATATAGCCTCAGACATTAGTGTTGTTTCCACAATTCCTCACGCACATTTGTTAGCGAAATCATGGCTCGTTTATGCCACCTCGTCCAACAATCAAGATACCATCCCCATGATCTCTATCCCCAACTGGGATTTTCATTGGCAAGGAATCTTTTCTTTCCCAACTTTACTCCATATTCCTGGTGGATATACCATTCACGCGATTGCTGAATATGACAACACCACAGCAAATACATTCAACCCCAACAATCCTCCTCAGGATATGTGGTTTGGTGATCTTACCACAAACGAGATGTATGTCATGTTTTTCCAGTTGGTGAATTATCTTCCTGGTGATGAATCTATCTCAATAACTTCACTGCAAGAAAATAACATCGTAGTGGGAGAGGAGAAGCTCCTTCCGGCTCACCCTAACCCTGCTCGCTCCTCGGACGAAATAACGATTGGATTCACCCTCCCTAGCTCGGCAGCCGATGTAACACTCGAACTATTCGATATTAATGGCCGTTCTGTAGCTCTTTGGCTCGACGGTGAGCCATACGCTCCGGGTCGCCACCTAGTGCGCCGTTTTGTCCCTGCTGGATTGCCAGCCGGATCATATATTTACAGGCTCACCTCGTCTAATGGAGCTGCTGTAAGTAAGGTGTTGGAGTTGGTTAGATAATGCCCTTCAATTCTCACTAGCAAACCTTGCCGCAAAAAAGCGAAGGTGCTCTACGACAGATACACGCCAGTAAGCCCAGTTATGTGATCCTTCCCGCTCTAAATACGAATGGCTAATGTCACGCTCAGTCATAATTCTATGGAGATCTCGGTTAACATCTAAGAAGAAATCTGAAAGACCACAATCGACAATAAAACTAGATTGAGTAGAAACACGTTCGGCGATCTCGACAACGCTGTGTTCAGCCCAGCGGTCAGGAAAATCTTCAATACTGCCTAACAACTTGGGTATCCCCCAATTTCTAGGGAAAGGCCTTAGGTCCACACCTCCACTCATGCTTCCAGCACTTTCGAAAAGCTTTGGGTGACGAAGAGCCAGGTATAAAGCCCCATGACCGCCCATGCTAAGTCCTGTGATCGCTCGATAGTTGGAAGTGGCTAGAGTTGGGTAAAGAGAATCGACTGTGGGGATGAGTTCGCGAACAATAAAAGTTTCGTACTGGCTTTCTGTCAATACAGGACTGTCGAGATACCAACTCTGTTTTCCGCCGTCAGGACAAACGATAAGAACGCCCAATTCCTCAGCTAAATCTTCAATAAATGGTGCTCTTCGCATCCAGTTGCTAAAGTCTCCACCTGCTCCGTGTAATAGATAAATAACTGGAAGAGGCTCATTATGAGGTGAGTTAGGTGAAATAATCAAGTTGGATACTAAACTATTCGTGGCCGTGCTTTTTATCTTAAGAGTGTCAACCTTTGCATATAACTGAAAGTTGATACTAAGAAAATAAACGAAAAGGATTCGATAAAGCATGTTACAATATTACAATGTTTGTAATATCGCGCTATGGTATTTTCGAGTATAATATTCCTGCTTTATTTCTTACCGCCATTTTTAGTGGCATACAGGTTAGGGGGAATCAAATTCCAGAATGCCATATTGTTATTTGCCTCTGTGGTTTTTTACGGTTGGGGGGCGATGTCATTTTTACCCATCCTTCTTGTAAGTAGTGTGGTGAATTTTTATTTGGTACGGAAACTCTATGAATTGGATGGAGTAGGTAGGGGGCGAGCAGTGGGTGGTGCCGTGATCTTAAATGTGGGTCTGTTGTTGTATTTTAAATACGCAAATTTCTTCGTCGAAAACATCGCTCCCCAAGGTTTTGTTTGGGAGGATGTAGCACTTCCGATCGGGATTTCTTTCTTTTCCTTCCAATCTCTCAGTTACGCTTTAGATGTTCATAGAAAGACAGTAAGGCCTCTCGATAAATTAAGTGAATACCTGGTCTATATCTTAAGTTTCCCACAAATGATAGCCGGCCCTATTGTCAGGTTTACCGAGGTGGAAAAGGCGCTTAGGAATAGGACTGTAGAAAATTCAGATTGGTTATTTGGATTTTATAGGTTTGCGTTAGGACTGGCGAAAAAGGTGTTGATTGCTAATTCGTTAGCGATGATATTTCCGATTGACATAGCTGTTATTTCTGGAGGATTCGATGGTTGGAGTGCTCCTCATGCCGTGATCGCTATTCTTGCATATACATTCCAAATATATTTTGATTTTTCCGGGTATTCTGATATGGCAATTGGACTCGGAAAGATGCTCGGATTTAATTTCCCTGAGAATTTTATGCAGCCCTATAGAGCAACAAGTATTACTGATTTCTGGCGCAGGTGGCATATCACTTTAAGCTCATGGATGAGGGATTATTTGTATATTCCTTTAGGTGGGAATAGAGTTAAATCGAATGCAAGACTCTACACAAATCTTGTGGTGGTTTTTGCCGTAAGTGGCCTTTGGCATGGGGCGTCTTGGAACTTCCTTATTTGGGGCTTATATCACGGAACGTTTCTGATTTTAGATCGGATTTTCTTGGCTAAACTCTTAGGTAAATTTCCAAAATGGATTTCTCGATTCCTTACTTTTTCCTTCGTAGTAGTCGGGTGGGTTTTCTTCGCAATAGAAGATTTCTCTTTGGCTTTGGATTTCTTATCACGAATGACTCATGGTTCTCTTTTCTCTTTGTCCGTGTGGTCTTTAGAATTTGGTCTTTTATCTGGTAAAAGTATATTTATTTTTGGTGCAGCGGTACTTTTCACCTCGACGGCCTTTTACGATAGGTTCAAGTTGCCTAATTCTAACCCAATGGCTATGGCTGGTGTGGGTGTAGTGCTTTGGCTTGTAAGTGTTAGTTATTTAGCAGGATCTGACTTTAACCCCTTTATTTACTTCCGTTTCTAATGGGCAGGTTACAGAAAATATTGATTATCGTTGTTATGCTGTTGCTTAACGCTCCATGGCTTTGTGACGCTCTTGGTTTAAAAGAGCCACACCCCCTGCATGGTGAATCAACCAAATTGCCCTTCCCAGATTTATCTATTGATTCTATTTGGAATGGGGATTTTCAATTTGGAATGGATGAATACTTGAGAACAAATTTCCTTCTACGTGGTCTCGCTATAAGGACCAGGAACCAACTTGACTATACTTTTTTTGTCCAAACCCACGCTCGATCTGTTTTATTGGGTAAAGAGGGATATCTTTTTGAAGAAAATTATATCAATGCGGCCCTTGGGATTGATGCTCTTTCTGAACAAAAAGTTGCGGAACGTGTAGGTGATTTAGATGCCTTGGCCGATTCACTGGATATCCCTGTATTAGTTGTGCTTGCGCCTGGAAAGGCAAGCTATTACATGGAATATATACCAGATGTTTATTTCAATTCAGATTCACTTAACCTTAACAACAATTACAATCTATGGCGTGATTATGTCAATATGAGTAAGTCGTTACATCTGGTTGATTTACACGCTCATTTTAATGATTTAGAGGACGTCTTCCCTAAAAATGGAATCCATTGGTGTGAGTGGGCACAAGTTGACGGATTCAATATCATTAATGACCATTTGTCATCTCACCTCCTTGAAGGCTTGCAACCAGCCAAATTTGTCATTGATTCATCATATAGGTCTTCAAGTATGGAGGGCACGGATGAGGACATTGAACGGGGGCTTAACCTTTGGCAAAATATCGATGATGTTGAAACCACTTACTACAAGACTAGTTGGGAAGATAGAGGTGATGCCCTGAAGCCCAAAGTACTTATTGTTGGCGATAGCTACGCTTGGGGGGTCGTAAATAGAGGGGTCTTAAGTCACAGCTATATGGATGGAGAGTTTTGGTATTATAATCAAGTCGTACATGGACCTAAATATTTAGAGACAGAAGATTTTGGAGGTAAGCCATTTGAAGTACATGACGTACATAACAACTCAGATCTCATTTACGCTTTAAATAATTTTGATGCGATTGTTCTTTTAAGTACAGATGCCAATTTGCATGTATTCCCCTTCGAGTTTGGTCTAATAAAGTGAATGTTTACTGAATAACTAAACGCTCTACCCTAGTGCCCGGAACATTTAAAAAGTAAATCCCTCTAGGCATGTTATTTAGGTCAATGTTAAACATCTTCTCACATCTTCCTGATGTTACCATGCGCCCCAGAGCATCAAAGATTTCATATTCCTCGTGCATGATGTACTGAGTTGTGGACAGAACTGTAAAAACACCGGTAGAGGGGTTTGGGTATATTATGAGTGAAGTGTTATATGGCTCAATATTTTCAAGGCCCACAACTTCTCCCACCATTACATTGTCGATCCAAGTGTGGTTGCCATATCCTCCAACATTGACAAAGGCGATCTCTGCACAAGTAGCTCCACTTGTACCCCAATGCGATGGCACATCGAGTGTCACAGTCTCCCATGATACTTCGCCGTCCGTGTCATACCAAAACCAAGTGTAGCAATCTACCACACTTAAATCAGCGCCATAGCGTTCCCACAAAACAGTCCAATCTGTTTCTCCCGCAAGTCTTGCCACCACCTGTAATCCATCTTCGTATTCAGCATACTGAGTATGGGCGTAGTCGAAGCTTAGATGTTGTATTTGGGTAGGGTTGAAGCCCGGGGTGATGAGTTTGTCATGTGCTCCGTTAGTCTCGACCCAGTAGTTTGGGAATTGAGCTACACCGTTTGTGGCGTCTAAGAGATCGTAAGCGTGTTCCCATGCGTGACCAGGAGTTTCCATGCGCCAATGTGCAGGAGGGAAGTCCTCCCCATCGAAATCCTCTACGAACCCTTCGCCGGATGCCACTTCGTTAGAAGTGACGGAGACAAAGTCAGTCCAGGTAATGCTATCGATTTCCCCATCCACATCTGTCACAATAAGCGTGACGTCGAATTCTCCTATTTCGTTGTAGTTTACATATACGTTTGTACCTATCGCAGTCACAGGGTCTCCTCCCTCAAAAGACCAAACATACTCCGCTCCCTCGCACCTCACGACACTCACATCGCTAAAGTGGACAGGAGGTGTGTTGCACGGAGTCGCCAGATTAATC
>Ga0308025_1000247_pt1 | contig 29752 bp, 21 predicted proteins | sample Neamet422_FD_201298 | JGI IMG/M metagenome (GOLD analysis project Ga0308025, IMG submission 201298) | Marine microbial communities from water near the shore, Antarctic Ocean - #422 | ecosystem: Environmental > Aquatic > Marine > Unclassified | place: Southern Ocean | collected 2014-10-03
GCCCAATAGCGCCGATGGTACTGCATTTATGTGGGAGAGTAGGTCGCCGCCTTTCTTAATCTTGGAATATCAAGATTTATAAAACCTCATTCCATACGGAATGAGGTTTTTTTATGAAATAAAGTGTAAATAATATTTTTCTTAATATTTGATTATTTTTGGTATTCGAATTTAATTGATATAGAAATTTAGAGTTATTTTATTTTATATACCTTTGTAATTATTATGAGAAAAAATTCACTTAAAATTCTGTCAACTTTAATGGCTTTCGTAGTTGTATTTACTACGTTGTCATTTACTGTAGATATGCATTTCTGTGGAGATACTTTAGTTGACACCTCTATCTTTCAAAAAGTGAAAGGATGCGGAATGGAATTACAAAAATCATCAGATCAAGATGGTGTTATTAAAAGTAACAACTGTTGTAATGATATGCAGTTAGTTATTGATGGTCAAGATGAGTTACAAATTTCAATTACTTCTTTTGCTTTTGATCAACCATTATTTATTTACTCATTGCTAACTAATGAGGAAGGATTAACTGAAGTCTTAGATAAGAGTGTACTTCGTCTCGAAGATTATTTACCTCAGCTTGTTATTAGGCGGCTCTACAAAATAGACGAAACATATTTAATTTGATTTTAAACAATAGATAGCAGTTTTCTATGGCATAATGCCATTAGACAAACTGTGTTATTATGTGTTTTTACACTTATTTCTAATTGTTTAATAATCAGAATTTATGCTAAATAAAAGTATCAAATTTTTAATTGAAAATAAACTGATAGCAGGTTTATTATTTCTTTTATTTTTGGGATGGGGAACTATAAATGCTCCTTTTAATTGGAATATAGGGTTTTTACCCAGTAACCCCGTTGCAGTAGACGCCATACCTAATATTGGTGAAAACCAACAGATTGTATTTACCAAATGGTCTGGACGCTCTCCACAGGACATTGAAGATCAAATAACTTATCCATTAACTGCTTCATTACAAGGGATTCCTGGTGTAAAAACTATTCGTAGTTCTTCTATGTTTGGGTTTTCTAGTATCTATATTATATTTGAAGAAAATATTGATTTCTATTGGAGTCGTAGTCGTATTTTAGAAAAATTAAATTCATTACCAATTGGATTACTTCCAGATGGTATTAAACCGAATTTAGGACCAGATGCAACTGGTTTAGGACAAGTTTTTTGGTACACATTAGAAGGACATGATGATAATGGAAATGTTACAGGTGGCTGGGACTTACAAGAATTACGTAGTATTCAGGACTATTATATAAAATATTCATTAGCATCTTCTCAAGGGGTGTCAGAAGTAGCTTCTATTGGTGGTTATATTCAAGAATATCAGGTGGATGTGAATCCAGAATTAATGCGACAATACGACATTGAATTAAGAGAGGTTGTAAGGGCAGTTAAGGAAAGTAATAAGGATATTGGTGCACAAACTTTAGAAATAAATCAAGCAGAATATCTTGTGCGTGGTTTAGGGTATATAAAGTCTATTGTAGATTTAGAAAATGCTGTTGTGGCCTCTAAAGATTATCATACTATACGTATTAAGGATATTGGTAAGGTATCTTTAGGTCCGGTTGCACGAAGAGGAATTCTAGATAAAGAAGGTGCAGAAGTTGTGGGGGGAGTTGTGGTTGCTCGGTTCGGAGCCAATCCTATGGAAGTAATTACCAATGTAAAAGCTAAGATTTTGGAATTTAGTGGTGGTTTACCGTCTAAAGTTTTACAAGATGGTAGAGTTTCTCAGATTACTATTGTTCCTTTTTATGATCGTTCTGAATTGATAAAAGAAACTTTGGGAACGTTAAAAGAAGCACTAACCTTAGAGATTTTAATTACCATCTTAGTAATTGTATTTATGGTTTTTAATTTAAAAGCATCTATTTTAATTTCCAGTTTATTACCAGTTTCAGTTTTAATGGTTTTTATAGCAATGAAACTCTTTAATGTAGATGCTAATATTGTTGCCTTGTCTGGTATTGCAATTGCCATTGGAACCATGGTAGATGTGGGTGTTATACTTTCAGAAAATATTATAAGACATCTTAATGAAGCGGATAATAAATTATCTATAAATACAATAGTATACAATGCTACAATAGAAGTTTCTGGGGCAATAGTAACTGCTGTAATGACAACTATAATCAGTTTTATTCCGGTTTTTACAATGATTGGTGCAGAAGGAAAACTATTTAGGCCACTTGCATTTACAAAGACTTTTGCATTAACCGCTTCTTTAATTGTGGCGTTATTTTTAATTCCACCATTCGCAGCATTTTTATTTAGAAAGAAAAGCATTAAAAAGACTCTTTCTTATGTTCTGAATATTACTTTAATTTTAACAGCTATTACTGCTATCTTTTTTGGTTATTTATTAGGCTTTATATTACTAGTATTTGGGGTTATGGGGTTGTTAAAACTTCAGAGTAAAATTACTGAGAGATTAGCTAATTTAATTAATATTATAGTTTCTGTATTGGCAATTATAAATTTATTAGCAACGTATTGGAGACCTCTAGGAATAGATAAAAGTATCTTTTTAAACCTTGTTTTTGTAAGTGTTATTTGTTTTGGTTTACTTGGTGTTTTTACCTTGTTTAGAAGTTATTATACCAGAATTTTAACATGGTGTTTAGAAAATAAACTATTATTTCTTTTAATACCTACTGCTATTGTTATATCTGGTATTTTTATTATGAAAAATACAGGAAAAGAATTTATGCCCTCTTTAAACGAAGGATCTTTTTTATTGATGCCAACTTCTATGCCTCATGCTGGTGTAGCCGAAAATAAGCGCGTTTTACAACAGCTAGATATGGCTGTAGCCAGTATTCCAGAAATTAAAACGGTTGTTGGTAAAGCAGGTAGAACAACATCAGCATTAGACCCAGCGCCTTTGTCTATGTACGAAAATATTATTCAGTATAAACCAGAGTATATGCTGAATAATAATGGCGAACGCCAACGTTATAAAGTAAATAATGATAATGAGTACGTGTTAAGAAATGGAATGACTTTATTAGCAGAACAATACGAAGTATGGCAGTCTCTAAACATAAAACAGCAGTTAATTGAAGATGAAGATGGTGCATTTTACCGAAATTGGAGACCCGAAATAAAATCTGCAGATGATATTTGGAAAGAAATTATTAGAGTTACAAAATTACCAGGAGTAACTTCTGCTCCTAAGTTACAACCTATTGAAACCCGATTGGTCATGTTGCAAACAGGAATGCGATCGCCTATGGGGATTAAGGTAAAAGGGCCAAATTTAAAGCAGATTGAAGCCTTTGGAATTCAGTTAGAAAGTATACTGAAGCAAGTAGATGGCGTAAAAGAAGATGCTGTATTTGCAGATCGTATTGTTGGTAAACCTTATTTATTGATTGACATTGATAGAGAAAAAATTGCACGATATGATGTTTCAATTCAAGATGTACAAGACGTTTTACAAGTTGCTGTTGGTGGCGTGGTATTAACAGAAACTATTGAAGGACGTGAGCGTTATGGTGTAAGAGTTCGGTATCCAAGAGAATTACGAGCAACCCCAAGTGATTTAGAGAACATCTATATTCCTGTATCAAAAGGAAATCAAGTGCCACTAAGCGAGTTGGCAACTATTAGATATGAAAAAGGACCACAAGTTATTAAAAGTGAAGACACTTTTTTAGTGGGGCATGTATTGTTTGATAAATTAGACGGTTTTGCAGAAGTAAGCGTTATTGAAAATGCACAAAATTTAATTCAGCAAAAAATAGATTCTGGTTCATTAAAAGTTCCAAAAGGAATAAATTATAAGTTTACAGGAACTTATGAAAATCAGTTACGGGCAGAAAAAACGTTATCTTTTGTGGTGCCTTTAGCATTGGCTATTATCTTTTTGATTTTGTATTTTCAGTTTCGTTCTGTAGCTACTTCTTTAATGGTGTTTTCTGGAATTGCTGTTGCATTTTCAGGCGGATTTATAATGATCTGGTTATACGGACAAGATTGGTTTTTAAATTTTAATTTCTTAGGAGAAAATATGCGTGCGTTATTTCAAATGCATCCTATTAATTTAAGTGTTGCCGTTTGGGTTGGTTTTATTGCACTCTTCGGAATTGCAACGGATGACGGTGTTGTAATGGCTACTTATCTAACACAGACTTTTGATCAAAATACACCAGAAAATAAAGAAGAGATAAGAGCAGCAATTGTTGAAGCAGGAGAAAAACGTATTCGCCCGTGTTTAATGACTACGGCAACTACCCTATTAGCACTATTACCCATTTTAACATCTACAGGGAGGGGCAGTGATATTATGATTCCTATGGCAGTGCCAAGTTTTGGAGGTATGCTAATTGCCTTAATTACACTATTTGTTGTGCCAGTGCTTTATAGCTGGAAAAAAGAATTTCAACTTAAAAGAGCTTCAAAATGAAATTTATAAAATTAATTATAATTACAGCTTTTATTTTTACTTTTCATTCTATTAGCGCGCAAGAATTACAATCTTTAATTATTGAAGGGTTAACGAATAACCCAAAAATTAAAAAGTTTGAATTGCGATATAAAATTGCTTCCGAAAAAGTAAATGAAGCAAACACGCTACCAAATACAGCTATTGGAGTTGGGTATTTTGCAAGTGAACCAGAAACAAGAACAGGAGCGCAACGTTTTAAAATATCGGTAAAACAAATGTTACCTTGGTTTGGTAATATTACTGCAAGAGAAAACTATGCAAATGCTCTAGCAGACGCAAAGTATGAAGATATAACAATTGCAAAAAGAAAATTAATGGTTTCGGTCTCGAAATCTTATTATAATTTAGCTACAAATAGTGCAAAACAAGTAGTTTTAAATAATAACATTAAACTGCTTAAAACTTATGAAACATTAGCTTTAACTTCCATTGAAATAGGAAAAGCATCTGTGGTAGATGTGTTAAGATTGCAAATTCGTACAAATGAAATGCAACAATTAAAGAAGGTGTTAGTGCAGCAATATAAGTCTGAACAAACTAATTTTAATAAACTTTTAAATCGTGATAATGATAGAGCTATCATTACTATTAATGAGTTAGATATTCCTTCAGTAGATTTTGAAACCAATTTTGGAAAGTTAGTTTTTCATCCAGAATTATTAAAATATGATAAGTTGTACCGCTCTGTTGGGCAATCTGAATTATTGAATCAAAAGCAAAGCAACCCAATAATTGGTTTTGGTCTTGATTATATAAATGTTGCAAAACGACCAGATATGAATTTTAGTGATAACGGAAAAGATATTATAATGCCAATGTTATCAGTTTCTATTCCAATATTTAATAATACTTATAAATCAAAAACCAAACAAAACCAATTACACCAAGAAGAATTATTAGTGCAAAAGCAAGACCGTTTAAATGGTTTAGAAATACTTCTAGACAAAGCATTAAATGACAGAATTTCTGCAAGAATAAGCTATGATACTCAAGTTGAAAATTTGAAGCATGCTAAAAATACAGAAGAGCTGTTAATAAAAAATTATGAAACCGGAACAATTGATTTTAAAGATGTTTTGAACATACAAGAATTGCAACTAAAATTTCAAATGAATACAATTGAATCTGTTAAAAATTATTATCTACAGACAACAATTATTAACTATTTAACGCAGCAATAATGAAATATTTATATACAATAAAAGGCATGACTTGCGGCGGTTGTAAAGCTTCCGTAGAAAAAAAATTAAACGAAATAGAAGGTGTTACCCATGTTTCTGTAAATCTTGAAAAAGGTGAGGCAACAATTACAATGGATGCGCATATTGCAAAAGATATACTACAAAAAGTGCTTCCAGAAAAATTCATTATATCTGAGAAGTTAGAAAAAAAGATAGCATTTGAAAATAATTATACTATTAAAGAAGAAGATAAAAGTAAGCTGCAACAGTTAAAACCATTATTAATTATTATCTTTTATATTACAACGGCAAGTGGATTGTTAAATTACAGAGCTTGGTTTTTAGGTGAATTTATGTTAGACTTTATGGGCTTATTTTATATTGTCTTTAGCTTCTTTAAAATGTTAGATTTAAAAGGATTTAACACCTCTTTTAGCATGTATGACCCTATTGCTAAAAAAACGCCTTTCTATGGTAAAATATATCCTTTTATAGAAACGGCATTAGGGTTGATGTTCTTAATGCGTTTTAAAATAGATATAGCGCTAGTTGCAACTCTGTTTATTTTGGGAGTTACTACAATTGGGGTAACTAAAACACTTTTAAATAAAAAATCAATTCGTTGTGCTTGTTTAGGAACTGCGCTAAAACTTCCTATGACAGAAGCTACTTTTATAGAAAATGCAATAATGATTATTATGGCAGTGCTTATGCTTTTAAATATATTTTAAAAATGGTAGACAGACAAACAACATTAAAAATTAGAAAGGCACATCGATATTTGGGCTTATTTTTAGGAATTCAATTTTTATTATGGACGATAAGTGGCTTGTATTTTAGTTGGACAGATATTGATGAAATCCATGGAGATCAATTTAAGAACTTAGCATACCAACCCCAAGCATTTGACAGTCTTGCGAGTCCGACTGAGTTTAATATTGAAGGAGGTTTGCAAACTATAGAATTAAGAGATTTAGATAATATACCTCATTATTGGGTAAATAACTCTCAATTAATAAATGCAAATAGTGGAAAATTAAGAAATGGAATTACAGAAAATGAAGCTTTGTATGTTGCTAAAAATTATATGAAACAGGGTTTAGAAGTAGTTGCAGTAGATTTAATTAAAGAGGCAGGAAACCATCATGAATATAGAAAGAAGTTTTTACCTGCTTATGTAATCTCGTACAAGTCAGATGAAAATATAAAGGCATATGTGTCTAGTATAGATGGCAAATTCCAAACAGTAAGGCATCAAGATTGGCGCTGGTTCGATTTTTTATGGATGACACATACTATGGATTATGAAGGTAGAGACAACTTTAACACTATTATTTTAAGAGCTTTTTCTCTTTTAGGGCTGATTACCGTTTTTAGTGGATTTTTATTATTTTTTACAACATCAACATTTATTAGAAAAGTATTTTCAAAAAAAAGAAATAGAAATGAAAAAATATAGATTTTATTTAGGAACCTTAATAATTGGTTTGTTTTTAGGTTGGGTACTTTTCGGTAATTCATCTACTGAAAAAGTACATAAACATGCCAAAGAAGTGCAAGTAAATAAATCGTGGACTTGCGCTATGCACCCGCAAATAACGAGAGCAGAGGCAGGAGATTGTCCTATTTGCGGAATGGACTTAATTCCGATAGAAAGCAGTGCAGACGGTTTAATGGCAAATCAATTTAAGTTAACAGCAAATGCAATGGCATTGGCAAATATTCAGACAAGTATTGTTGGGAGCGGTAAAATTGAAAATAATTTAATAAAGTTATCTGGTCAAATTTCAGAAAATGAAGAATTAAATTCAGTGCAAGTCAGTTATTTCTCTGGAAGAATAGAACAGTTATATCTAAGTTCTGTAGGTGAAGAAGTTTTTAAAGGGCAATTATTAGCTACAATGTATTCGCCAGAATTATACGCAGCACAGCAAGAATTACTTACAGCTTTATCTTTAAAAAGCTCACAGCCGGCATTATACCAAGCAGTGCGTGCTAAATTAAAAATATGGAAACTCTCTGAAAACCAAATTAATATAATTGAAACATCTGGCAGTGTGCAAGAAAACGTTCCTATTTATGCAACAGTTTCGGGTACTGTTTTAGAAAAATTAGTTGCAGAAGGAGAAGTTGTTAAAAAAGGGCAGCCTTTATTTAAAATAGCAAATTTAAATACGGTTTGGGGAAATTTTGATGTGTATGAAAATCAAATTAATCGTTTTAAAAGAGGACAAGATATAACGATTACTTCAAATGCAGAGCCTAATAAAAGTTATAAAAGTAAGGTAGACTTTATAAGTCCTATTTTAAATACAAGCACAAGAACAGTAACATTAAGAGTAGTTCTTGCAAATAAGCAAGGTTTATTTAAACCAGGAATGTTTATTGAAGGTAAAATAAAAGTAATAAATTTAGAGTCCTCAAAAGTTATAACCATTCCCTCTTCAGCTATTTTATGGACCGGGAAACGCTCTGTTATATACTTAAAAGTAGCTAAAGAAACGCCTGTTTTTGAAATGCGAGAAATTACTTTAGGTAATAAAAATAGTGCTACTTATGAAGTTATAAGCGGTTTAAATATAGGTGATGAAATAGTAACAAATGGTACCTTTACAATAGATGCGGCCGCCCAATTACAGGGTAAAAATTCGATGATGAATAAAAAAGGTCTTGTAACTATGGATGGGCATAAAGCACATTTAGGTAAGGATACTTCCGCGAATAAAATAACTAGTAGTAAAAGATTAGAAGTTTCAAAAGATTTTCAAAATCAATTAAAAGAAGTTTTTAGTAATTATATTGTATTAAAAGATGCTTTTGTAACAGAAAACTTAAAAACAATAACAAAGCAATCAAAAATAATAGGGTTACTTTTATCTCAAGTAGATATAACGCTCTTAAAAAATAATGAGGCTTCTGAGCATTGGGGGGCTTTAGAAAAGCAGTTGGCAGTTGGTATAGATGCAATTTTAAATACGACTACTATAAAAGAGCAAAGAAAATACTTTAAACAAGTATCTGTTTCCTTAACGGCTGCAGTGCAGATATTTGGTGTAAATAAAAAAGTATTTATCGCTTTTTGTCCAATGGCAGATAGCAATAAAGGGGCGTATTGGTTAAGTATAGAGGAAAAAGTAATAAATCCGTATTTTGGTGACGCAATGCTTACCTGTGGAGAAATAAAACAAGTAATAGAATAATAATAATTAAATTTTAAAAGAATGAAAAAAGTAATTTTAAGTATTGCTGTAATAGCAGCTTTCGTTTTTACAAGTTGTAAAAACGAAGTTAAAAATGAAACAAAAACAAAAACTACAGAAATTATTACGACAACTGCAAAAACAAATTTAGCTTTTGGCGTAAGAGGTAATTGTGGTATGTGTAAAAGTACTATTGAGAAGGCCGCTAAAGGTGTTGAAGGAGTTGCAAGCGCAACTTGGGATGTAAATAAGAAGAATATTACTGTTTCTTTTGACGATAGTAAAACGGATGCAATGGCAATTCATACGGCAATTGCTGCTTCTGGTTATGATACTGAAAACGTAGTAGGTAATGAAGCTGCATATGAAGGTTTACCAGGCTGTTGTAAGTATGACCACGAAATGGCAATGAATGTTTCTTCTGATGAATAATTGAGGATTACTGAAGTCTAAGGGCAAGCGCATACTAAAAAGAGTCTTATAAAACGGACTCTTTTTAGTTCTTTAATAAATAGCATGTGCACTTATTTACTTTGCAATATGTGAATACTGACGAATTATAAGAGTGCACACATTGGCAAGTTGGTAATTATAATTAAGTGCATACTGGATAGTGACAAAAATAATTATGGAGAAAAAGTGTTTTTAGGTATTTCTCTTTTTAATTCAAACAGAAAATTTTAAGAATATGAATAAATTTGGAATTGGTGTTGCTACAGCAGAAAATGAATTAAAGGCAATGAAACCATTAGTATGCCATGTAAAACCAATAGAAAAAGAAGAATACAAAGAGCGCATTCATAAAGTTTGTAAGTTACTGAAAGCAGACAATATAAAAGCGATGTATGTAAATGCAGGAACAAATTTATTATATTTTACTGGAACGCATTGGCACGCAAGTGAACGCCTTGTAGGTGCAATTATTTTACCAAATGAAGAAGTACATTATATTGTACCTCAATTTGAAAAAGGCACCATTCAAGATTTTTTGGAAGTAGAAGGAGTCATTCATTGTTGGGAAGAACATGAAAGTCCGTATAAATTATTTCTTAAAGTTTTAGAAGACAATGGTATTATTGAAGGAGAAATTCAGTTAGATGAAACGACACCCTTTTCTATATTAAACGGATTACATAAGGAAGTACACTCTTTCTTAATAGAAGTTGCAACGCCAATTATTTCTGAATGTAGAATGGTAAAATCTAAAGCAGAAATTGCCATTATTAAGCATGTAATGAATATTACAATGGAAGTTCAAAAAGCAACCGCAAGAATTTTAAGAGTTGGTATTTCTGCAAAAGAAGTAGAAAACTTTATTCATGAAGCGCATAAGAAAATGGGCGTTTCTTCTGGTTCTTATTTTTGCATTGTACTTTTTGGGGTAGATTCTTCTTTTCCGCACGGTGTAAAAAACCCCAAGAATTTAGTGTTAAATGATATTGTTTTGGTAGATACGGGTTGTAAATTATTTGATTACATATCAGACATTACAAGAACTTATGTTTTTGGAGAAGCAAATGAATTGCAACGTAAAATTTGGAACATAGAAAAAGAAACCCAATTAGGTGCCTTTAATGCTTCAATTTTAAATAACACATGTAGTTCTGTAGATGACGCCTCAAGAGCAGTTTTAGAATCTTATAACTTAGGGCCAGATTATAAATTACCAGGTTTACCTCATAGAACAGGGCACGGAATTGGATTAGATATTCATGAATATCCTTACATTATTAGAGCAAATAGCACAAAACTAAAAGTAGGAATGACTTTTAGTAATGAACCAATGATTTGTGTTCCAGATAAATTTGGTATTCGCTTAGAAGACCATATTTACATGACAACCGAAGGCCCAAAATGGTTTACAGAACTTGCACACTCTATAGAAAACCCTTTTAATCTTTAAAATTTAGTATTTTTTGTATGCTGTAATATTTGTATTTTTATCAAATGGATTTATTCTCTTCTGAAACAATAAAAAACATTCTTCCTTGTGATGGCATTACAAATTATCATGGAATAATTTTAGATAAAAATGAATGTAATTTTTACTATAACTCGCTAATAGAGACCATTCAATTTAAAAATGATGAAGCCATGATTTTTGGTAAAAAGATCATCACAAAACGAAAAGTAGCTTGGTATGGCACCTCTGAATTTTCGTATGCATATTCTGGAATTACAAAAACTGCTATAATTTTCACAAAAGAATTATTAGAATTAAAAGCAATTGTAGAAAAAGAAAGCGGTGAAACTTATAATTCTTGTCTGTTAAATTTATATCATACTGGCGAAGAGGGAATGGCATATCATTCAGATGGAGAAAAAATGCTAAAGAAAAATGGCGCAATAGCTTCTGTTTCTATAGGTGCAGCTCGTAAGTTTTCATTTAAACATAAAGAAAATAAACAAAGAATAGATGTTATTTTAGAAAATGGCAGCTTATTGGTAATGAAAAAAGGAACGCAAGCCAATTGGATGCACAGATTACCGCCAACAAAAAAAGTAAATACACCCAGAATTAATTTAACCTTTAGAACCATAGAATTATAATCTTATACTTACTTTTGCCAAAAATATTTTTCATTGGAAACTAACAATCAACAATCTATAAATCTTAATAAATATATAAGTTCATCTGGCGTTTGTTCTAGAAGAGAAGCAGAAAAATTTATAAAAGAAGGTAGAATTACTATTAATGGTAAAAGAACTCAGTTAGGAAATAGAGTAGGTAAAAAAGATGTTGTAAAGTTTGATGGAAGACTTGTAGAGCCAAAAAACATAACCTTATATATTGCTTTAAATAAACCCGTTGGTATTGTTTCTACAACAGATGATAGAGAGCCAAATAATATTGTACAGCATGTAAATTACCCAGAAAGATTATTTCCAATTGGGCGTTTAGATAAACCCTCTGAAGGTTTAATTTTCTTAACAAATGATGGCGATATCGTAAATAAAATTTTGCGTGCAGGGAACAATCACGAAAAAGAATATTTTGTATCGGTAGACAAATCGATTACAGAAGACTTTATTACTAGTATGGGAAACGGAATTCCTATTTTAGGAGTTGTAACTAAAAAGTGTAAAGTTGAAAAAATAAGTGATAAGATTTTTAAGATTGTTTTAACACAGGGTTTAAATCGTCAAATTAGAAGAATGTGCGAGTACTTAGATTACGAAGTAACCAAGTTAAAGCGTACAAGAATTATGAATGTAGAACTTGGTTATTTGCAATCAGGAGATTGGCGAGAATTAACCGAAGATGAGATGAAAGAGATTAATAATATGATTTCTAGTTCCTCAAAAACAGAAGAAGCTTCTACTGTTGAGGATAAACCGAAACAAGCAAAACCAAAGAGAAATAAAGCACCTACAAAAAACGACTTTAACAAGAAGAGTGCTTCTTTCAGAAAATCTTCACCAAAAAGTAAAAGAAACGCTACTACTTTTTCATCTAAAAAGAAACGCTGGTAATTTTTATTATAGAATTAAGAAAATAAAAGGAGGTAACACCTTATTCAATCAATATAATACAGTGGTAATAATACAGTGGTAATTACCCTTATAAAATAATAGTATATTTGCCAACAATGAAATTCGACTTAAAAATAACAGACCCTAAAAGTAAAGCTAGAGCTGGTGTAATTACAACAGATCACGGGACTATAGAAACACCTATATTTATGCCAGTTGGTACCGTTGGTACTGTAAAAGGGGTACATCAAACAGAATTAAAAGACCAAATAAACCCTGATATTATTTTAGCAAATACCTATCACTTATTCTTACGTCCGGGTATGGATATTTTAGAAAAAGCGGGTGGTATACACAAGTTTATGAACTGGGATAGAAATCTTTTAACAGATTCTGGAGGTTACCAAGTATATTCTTTATCTGGAAGAAGAAAGATCAATGAAGAAGGTGTAAAGTTTAAAAGTCATATAGACGGTTCTATGCACTTTTTTACACCAGAAAACGTTATGGAAACACAACGTACAATTGGTGCAGATATAATTATGGCTTTTGATGAGTGTACCCCTTACCCATGTGATTATAACTATGCAAAACGCTCTATGCATATGACGCATAGGTGGTTAGATAGATGTATGAATCATTTAGAAAAGTTACCTTTTAAATATGGTTTTGAGCAAACATTTTTTCCAATAGTTCAAGGAAGCACCTACAAAGATTTACGAAAGCAATCTGCAGAATATATTGCAAATGCTGGGGCACAAGGAAATGCAATTGGTGGTCTTTCTGTTGGAGAGCCTGCAGAGGAATTGTATGGAATGACAGAAATTGTTTGTGAAATTTTGCCAGAAGACAAGCCACGTTATTTAATGGGTGTTGGTACACCAATTAATATCTTAGAAAACATTGCATTGGGGGTAGATATGTTTGATTGTGTAATGCCAACAAGAAATGCAAGAAACGGAATGTTGTTTACAGCTCACGGTTCTATCAATATAAAAAATAAAAAGTGGGAAGATGATTTTTCTCCAATAGACGACATGGGTATTACGTGGGTAGATACAATGTACACGAAAGCTTATTTACGTCATTTATTTGCAGCAAAAGAAATGTTAGGAAAGCAAATTGCTTCTATTCATAATTTAGGTTTTTATGTGTGGTTAACGCGTGAAGCAAGAAAACATATTATTGCTGGAGATTTTAGAGAATGGAAAGACAAAATGGTAAAGCAAATGGATAAGAGGTTATAGGTAGTGCCAAAAACTAAAATAATTGAAAATAATAGATTGGTATATATTAAAAAGATTTTTGGTAACATTTTTGTTTACCCTACTAATCTTGATTCCAATAGCCATTGCTATTGATGTTTCTGAAAAAATAGATAATTTTTTAGAGCATCCAAACTTGGGCTTAAATGAAGTTTTAAATGATTATTATTTAAATTTTATTATTTATTACACCAATACTTTTATGCCTCTTGCATTATTTATTGCAGTAATTTTATTTACATCTAAACTTTCTAATAATACAGAGGTTATAGCAATTACAAATGCGAAGGTATCATTTACAAGATTCTTATATCCTTATTTTGTAGGTGCAACTTTAATTACGGTTGTTTCTTTAGGAATGAATCATTATGTGGTGCCAAACAGCAGTAAGGTTAGAAAAGCATTTGAAAAAAGATACATTAACAATTCGAAGCAGGTAAATGAACTAAAATATGTGTCTGATTTTAGTTTACAACTTTCAGACAGTACCTATATTTTTATTAGAAGCTTTAATACAGAAAATAATGTAGGGAATGATTTTAATTCAGAAACTTATAATGGTTTAGAATTAAAATCTAAGCTTTCTGCAGACAGGTTAAGCTACAATGATAAAGACTCTACGTTTACTCTAAGTCGTTGGAGAAAGCGATTAGTTTTTAAAGACAAAGACAGTATTTTTTCAGGTAACAAGCTAGATACTGTATTTAATTTTACACCAAAAGATTTAATATATAAATCTGCTTTTGCTCAAGAAATGCAATCCAATGAATTAAAAGCATTTATAAATATATCTAAGAAAAGGGGTGTAAAGAATTTAAACGCTTATTTGGTAGAATTATACAAAAGAACCAGCTTACCTATAGCGTCTTATATTCTTACAATTATTGCAGTTGCTTTGGCTTTTAGAAAAAGAAGAGGTGGCACCGGTGTTAATTTGGCAGTAGGCGTAGCAATTATGTTTTTATATGTATTTTTCATGAAAGTTGGAGAAGTATTAGGGTCTGTGGCAGGCGTTAACTCTCTATCTTACGTTTGGTTGCCCAATATTATTTTTGGTTTGATTGCAATTTATCTTTATTTCCATGCAAGAAAGTAATTTAAAGAACTACTTATTACTCCATTTTATTGTTTTCATATGGGGTTTTACTGCAATTTTAGGTGCCTTAATAACGATAGACGCAATTCCGTTAGTTTGGTATAGAATGCTGCTTGCAGTGGTGTTTATTGCTGTTTACTTTCTGTGGAAGAAAAAATCATTTAAAGTAGATCGAATAGGACTTATAAAATTTTTATTTACAGGAGTTGTTATTGCTTTGCATTGGGTTTTCTTTTTTAAAGCGATAAAAATTTCTAACGTTTCTGTTGCTTTGGTAACAATGAGTACTGGCGCTTTTTTTACAGCATTAATAGAGCCTATTTTTTTTAAAAGAAGAATAAATGCTTTAGAAATGTTTTTAGGTTTGCTAGTAATTGTGGGTTTATACATTATTTTTAATTTTGAAAGTCAGTATAAATTAGGAATTATTTACGCGCTAATAGCCTCTTTTTTAGGCGCTTTGTTTGCCGTTTTAAATGGTGTATTTATCAAAAAATATACTGCAGATACTATCTCGTTTTATCAATTATTTTTTGGAGTTACTTTTATTACTTTATATCTTTTATTTACAAACGGATTCTCACTAAGTTTCTTTCAAATTCCCGTATCAGATTGGTTATATTTATTGGTCTTAAGTAGTATTTGTACCGCATATGCGTTTATTGCTTCTGTGCAAGTAATGAAGTACATATCTCCCTATACCGTTATGCTTACCATTAATTTAGAACCTATTTACGCTATTATTTTAGCATTAATTATTTTTGGAGAAAAAGAGCAAATGAGTAGCACCTTTTATTTTGGGGCTTTTATTGTATTCTTTGTAGTTTTATTAAACGGAATTATAAAAAACAGAGGTATTTTAAAACATAAGTTTCAACAAAAATTGAAGAGAAAAAAGTAAATTATAGTTGCCTGAAAAGTAAATTTTATAGTATTTTTGTCTTTACAAACAACTTAAACCAAAACACTACAAGATGGAGTATTTAGAATTTGAAATGCCTATAAAAGAGCTTCAAGATCAATTACAAAAATGTCAGATTATTGGTGAAGAAAGCGAGGTAGATGTTACTGCTACTTGCAAGAAAATACAAAAGAAATTAGAAGATGCTAGAAAAGATATCTATAAGAATTTAACACCTTGGCAACGTGTTCAATTATCTAGACATCCAAGTAGACCTTATACTTTAGATTATATCAAAGCAATTTGCGGAGATACCTTTATGGAGCTTCACGGAGACAGAAATGTTGGAGATGATAAAGCGATGATTGGTGGTTTGGGTAAAATTGGTGATCAATCTTATATGTTTATTGGTCAGCAAAAAGGTTACAATACAAAAACACGTCAGTACAGAAACTTCGGGATGGCAAATCCTGAAGGATATAGAAAAGCATTGCGTTTAATGAAAATGGCAGAGAAGTTTGGTATTCCTGTTGTTACTTTATTAGATACGCCAGGAGCCTATCCTGGTTTAGAAGCAGAAGAACGTGGACAAGGAGAGGCAATTGCGAGAAATATTTTTGAAATGACCATTCTAAAAACACCAATTATAACAGTTGTTATTGGAGAAGGAGCTTCTGGTGGTGCTTTAGGAATTGGGGTAGGAGATAGAGTCTATATGATGGAAAATACTTGGTATACTGTTATTTCTCCAGAATCTTGTTCTTCTATTTTATGGAGAAGTTGGGAATATAAAGAACAGGCTGCGGCAGCTTTAAAGTTGACGGGAACTGACATGAAGAATATGAAGTTGATTGATGGTATTATTAAAGAGCCTGCTGGAGGAGCACATTCTGATAGAGAAGGCGCTTTTAAAGCGGTACAAGAACAAATAGTGCTTGCTTTTAATGAATTAAAAGATTTACCTGAAGAAGAATTAGTTGCTAAGAGAATGGATAAATACGCTAATATGGGTGTTTATAAAGAATAAGATTTTTAAGAACAAGAAATAGACAGGTTTTAAACATAAAAAAAGCGAAATTCATTAATTTGAATTTCGCTTTTTTTATTTTGGTAATTTCTAAAAGCTAAATACCTAAAGAGGTAAAAAGTTCTTTTAATCTAGGCTCAGAAGGTCTTGGTGCATTTGCCTTTACAATGTTTCCTTTAGGGTCTATTAATATAAATCTAGGAATACCAGATATTTTGTAGTTTTTTTGGAAAGAAATATCTTTTGCTGCCCATAATTGTACACCAGTTAATTGTCTTTCTTTCACAAATTTTCTCCATTTATTTTCTGCACTTTCCCAAGAACCACCATTTCTTCTTGCTTCATCTGTAGAAATGCTAATAAAGACAATATTTTTTTCATGATATTCTTTTTCTAAAGTCTTTAAAAAAGGAATTTGTTGAATGCAAGGCCCGCACCAAGTTGCCCAAACATCTATGTATACAAATTTACCTTTAAAGGAGTCTAAAGAATTTTTTCCGCCTTTATAGTTTATATAATTTTCAAATTTAGGAGAAGGTGCACCTTTTGCAAAAGTTTTATTTTTTGCAAAAGTGTCGCTAAAATAATTCATCATTTGAGCCGTTTGTTGGTTTGCTGTAGCAACCAAAGAACTGTCAATATTTTCATAAGAATTTAAGATACTGTCATATCTTTTTTTAATTGTCTCTAATTTATTTTGGAACTTGGTTTCCTCTAATTCTAAAATTAAAGATGGGTTTCCAAGATTTTGACTTTCTTTAACTTGTGCAATTATAAAGTTACTGTTGTCTGCACCATTTCCAGAAAAGACAAAACTTGTCATAAATTTTTCTGAATCACCGCGTAAAGTAATGTCAAATCCGTTTTTTAAATAAATAGGAGCTCTTTTGGTTTTGCTTGTTCCAAGAGAATATACTGTTCCCTCTTCCACCTTTAGGGTGTCTTTAAAAGTACCATCTTTTTGTATAGTGATATTTTTAATTAGGCCTGTTTGTCCAGAAATTGTAATGATAGAATCTGTATTATTTTCTAATTTTCCTGATAATGAAAGATAGTTTTTAGAGTGTTCTTTTGTGCAGGAAGCAAGAGTTATTAATGCAAATAATAGAATGCTTATTTTTTTCATTTTATGGAATCTTTAAGAGACAAATATAAATATTAATGGTTTTTAAAATAATATAATAGTGAATAACTTTTTTTAGAAATTTCCAAAAAAAAATCCCAAACAAACGTTTGGGATTTTTAAGTTTTAAGAAGCTGTCTCTATTATATTGTCGGCTTTCTTGATTTCAATTGTTAGCTTATTTTCTTTCTCATCCAGATCCATAGTAATGGTGTCTCCTTCAGAGAGTTTAGAATTAACAATTTCTTCAGCTAAAGCATCTTCAATATACTTCTGTATAGCTCTTTTAAGCGGCCTTGCTCCGTACTTCTTGTCAAAACCTTTGTCTGCTATGTAGTCTTTAGCTTTCTCGCTTAAGTTTAAAGTATAGCCTAAATCTGATATTCTAGACAATAATTTATCTAATTCTATATCTATAATTGCATGAATATCTTCTCTCTCTAGAGCATTAAAGATAATTACATCATCTATTCTATTTAAAAATTCTGGTGCAAAAGATTTCTTTAGAGCTCCTTCTATAACAGATTTGGCATGTTCGTCTGCTTGCGCTGCTTTTGTTGCAGTTCCAAAACCAACACCACCACCAAAATCTTTAAGTTGTCTGGCACCAATGTTAGAAGTCATGATAATTATGGTATTTCTAAAATCTATTTTTCTACCTAAACTATCTGTAATAAAGCCATCATCTAAAATTTGTAATAAAATATTAAACACATCTGGATGGGCTTTTTCTATCTCATCTAATAAAATAACAGCATATGGTTTTCTTCTTACCTTCTCCGTTAATTGACCACCTTCTTCGTAACCAACATATCCAGGAGGAGCACCAATTAATCGTGAAATAGCAAATTTCTCCATATATTCACTCATGTCAATTCTAATTAAAGAATCATTAGAATCAAATAATTCACGCGCTAACACCTTTGCTAGTTGTGTTTTTCCAACACCGGTTTGCCCTAAGAAAATAAACGAACCAATTGGTTTGTTTGGGTCTTTTAAACCAACCCTGTTTCTCTGTATTGCTTTTACAACCTTAGTAACGGCAATATCTTGTCCCACAACTTTCCCTTTAATTAGTTGAGGTAACTCATGTAATTTTTGTGTTTCTGCCTCTGCAACTCTATTTACAGGAATGCCTGTCATCATAGAGACTACTTCTGCAACATTGTCTTCTGTAACATCTTCTCTGTTTAACTTAGAATCATCTTCCCATTGTTTTTGAGCAGAATCTAAGGCAGCCTCAATGTTTTTTTCATCATCACGTAATTTTGCAGCTTCCTCGTATTTTTGTCCGTTAACAGCTTTTGTTTTTTGTTCTCGTATAACTTCTAATTGTTCTTCTAACTCTAAGACTTGCTTTGGTACTACAATATTTGTAATGTGTATTCTAGAACCTGCCTCGTCTAAAGCATCAATAGCTTTGTCTGGCAAGTATCTATCTGTCATGTATCTATTGGTTAATTTTACACAAGCTTCAATAGCCTCATTTGTATAATTTACATGATGATGTTCTTCATACTTAGATTTAATATTTTGTAAGATTTGTATTGTTTCTTCTACAGAAGTAGGTTCTACAATTACTTTTTGAAAACGTCTTTCTAATGCGCCATCTTTTTCAATATTTGTTCTAAATTCATCTAATGTAGTAGCACCAATACATTGTATTTCTCCTCTTGCTAAAGCAGGTTTTAACATATTAGATGCGTCTAAAGACCCTGTTGCGCCACCAGCACCAACAATGGTATGAATTTCGTCTATAAAAAGAATAATATCGTCATTTTTTTCAAGCTCATTCATTAAGGCTTTCATACGTTCTTCAAATTGCCCACGGTATTTTGTACCCGCAACCAAGCTTGCTAAATCTAAAGAAACCAAACGTTTGTCAAATAAAATTCGAGAAACTTTGCGTTCTACAATTCTTAGCGCTAAACCTTCTGCAATGGCAGATTTACCAACACCGGGTTCACCAATTAACATTGGATTATTTTTCTTTCTTCTACTTAGAATTTGCGAAACACGCTCAATTTCTTTCTGCCTTCCTACAACAGGATCTAATTTTCCTCTTTCTGCTAAATCTGTTAAATCTCTACCAAAATTATCTAAAACGGGTGTTTTCGATTTTTTTACGTTTTTTCCTTTTTGAGATTGTTCAAAAGGATTTGATTTTTCTGACGGAAAATCGTCATCAGATGGTGTTTCTGCTATTGGGTTACTTGGTAAGTCTGCAGTATCACTCTCGTGTAATTGTTTGTATAAAGCTTTCGCTTCATCATAATTTACGTCGTATTTCTGAATCAATTTTGTTGTTGGGTCATTTTCATTTCTAAGAATGCATAACAATAAATGAGCAGTGTCAATAGACTCACTTTGGTATAGCTTTGCTTCTAAAAATGTAGTTTTTAGTGCTTTTTCTGCTTGCCTAGTTAAATGCAAGCTTTTTTTGTCTGAAGTCTCTGCAAACGGAGGGTTTATAGGGTTTAGTTGTTCTAGTTTTTTACGCAATAGCACCGTATCTATATCAAATGCAGTTAGAATTTCTATTGCTTTTCCTTCTCCTTTTCTAATTAAACCTAGTAATAAATGTTCTGTTCCAATAAATTCATGCCCTAACCTTAGTGCCTCTTCTTTACTGAATGCGATTACATCTCTTACTTTCGGTGAAAAATTATCGTCCATATTTTATTATCTATTGATGTAAATTTAGTCCTTTTTTTTTCTAATTTATTACAAAAAAGGTGCCAATTTTAAAAAAACTGACAGTTTGACTAGGTTTACAATTTATAAAACTATTGAAAATCAACCAAATAAATAAGTGTTAAAAATTATTAAAAAATGTTGATAACTCTCCTTAATTCAGAAAGGTTATATTTTTGTGAATTCTAATAGAAATAGTATCTTGCCTTGTTTTTAAAAAAGTGAATAAATATTTATAAAATATATATATGGCAGACGGAGAAAAGGTAATTCCTATTAACATAGAAGAGCAGATGAAAGCTGCATACATCGATTATTCGATGTCAGTTATTGTTTCAAGAGCATTACCAGACGTTAGAGATGGTTTAAAACCCGTTCATAGAAGAGTTTTATTTGGTATGCATGAGTTGGGAATTAAAGCAACTGGGTCCTATAAGAAGTCCGCAAGAATTGTTGGAGAAGTATTAGGGAAGTTTCACCCTCACGGAGATACCTCTGTTTACGACTCTATGGTAAGAATGGCGCAAAACTGGAGTGTACGTTACATGATGGTAGATGGGCAAGGAAATTTTGGTTCTGTAGACGGAGATTCACCAGCTGCAATGCGTTATACTGAGGTTAGAATGCAGAAGATATCAGAAGACATGTTAGCTGATATTGAAAAAGATACTGTAGACCATCGATTAAATTTTGATGATACTTTACAAGAACCAACGGTTTTACCAACACGTATTCCTAATTTATTAGTAAACGGGGCTTCTGGTATTGCAGTAGGTATGGCAACAAATATGGCGCCACACAACTTAACAGAAGTTATTAATGGTACCCTAGCGTATATAGATAATAGAGATATTGAAATAGATGAGTTAATGCAGCATATTACCGCACCAGATTTTCCTACAGGAGGAATTATCTACGGTTATGATGGTGTAAGAGATGCTTTTCATACAGGTAGAGGGCGTATTGTAATGCGTGCTAAAGCCATTGTTGAGGAGGTAAAGGGACGTGAGTGCATAATTGTTACAGAGATTCCTTACCAAGTGAATAAAGCAGAAATGATTAAAAAGACTGCTGAACTTGTAAATGATAAAAAAATTGAAGGCATTGCGAATATTAGAGATGAATCTGATAGAAACGGAATGCGAATTGTGTATATTTTAAAACGAGATGCAATTCCTAATATCGTATTAAATAAATTATTTAAATACACGCAATTACAAACATCTTTTAGTGTAAATAATATTGCATTGGTAAAAGGAAGACCAGAGCAATTAAATTTAAAACAATTAATTCATTATTTTGTTGAGCATAGACATGAAGTTATTGTTAGAAGAACAGAATTTGATCTTAAAAAGGCAGAAGCAAGAGCACATATTTTAGAAGGATTAATTATTGCATCAGATAATATAGACGAGGTAATTGCTACTATCCGTGCATCTAAAAATGCAGATGAAGCTCGTGAGAAATTAATTGAACGTTTCGATTTAACAGAAATCCAAGCAAAAGCAATCGTAGAGATGCGTTTGCGTCAGTTAACCGGTTTAGAGCAAGACAAATTGCGTGCAGAGTATGACACAATTATGTTAACAATTACAGATTTAAAAGATATTTTAGCAAACGAACCAAGACGTTACGAAATTATCAAAGAAGAGTTAGCACACATTAAAGATAAATATGGTGATGAACGCAGGTCTATAATAGAATATGCTGGTGGAGATATGCGAATTGAAGACATGATACCTGATACAAAGGTGGTAGTTACAATTTCGAATGCAGGATATTTAAAGCGCACAAACTTAGAAGAATATAAAGTACAGAATAGAGGAGGTAGAGGCCAAAAAGGAGCAACTACTAGAAATGAAGATTTCTTAGAACATTTATTTGTTGGTACAAACCACCAATATATGATGTTCTTTACTCAAAAAGGAAAAGTATTCTGGATGCGTGTGTATGAAATTCCTGAAGGTGGTAAAAACACCAAGGGTAGAGCAATGCAAAACTTAATTAATATAGAACCAGACGACAAGGTAAAAGCATTCTTAGTAACCCAAGATTTAAAAGACGAAGCTTACATTAATAGTCATTATGTAATAATGGCAACGAAAAAGGGACAAGTAAAAAAGACTTCTTTAGAGCAGTATTCTAGACCAAGAACAAATGGTATTAATGCCATAACTATTAAAGAAGGTGATGAACTGTTAGAAGCAAAGTTAACAACTGGCGATAGCCAAGTTATGTTGGCATTGGCATCTGGTAAGTCTATTCGTTTTGAAGAAGCAAAAACACGCCCAATGGGAAGGACTGCTTCAGGTGTTCGTGGAATTACTTTACAGCATGAAAATGATGAGGTAATTGGTATGGTTGCTGTAAATGACATGGAAAGTAATATTCTTGTAGTTTCAGAAAAAGGGTTTGGTAAACGCTCAAAATTAGAAGATTATAGAATTACAAATAGAGGAGGTAAGGGTGTTAAAACTTTAAATATTTCTGAGAAAACAGGTAATTTAGTTGCTATTAAAAATGTTGATGATTCTAATGACCTGATGATTATTAATAGATCTGGATTAACCATTAGAATGGCAGTTGAAGATTTAAGAGTTATGGGGCGTGCAACACAAGGTGTTCGTTTAATAAATATTAAAGATTCTGATAGTATTGCAGCTGTAGCTAAAGTAGCGCATGAAGAAGAAGTAGATGAAGATTTAGAAGGCGAAACAGAAAATGGCACGGATGTTGAAAATAGATTAAATGAAACTGATTTAAGTGAAAACGAATCAGACGAAAATAACGAATAATAATAAATTAAATAATTATTACAATGAAAAATCAAGTATTAGCACTTTCTTTAGGTTTAATGACAATGATGGCTTTTGGTCAAAAAAAAGAATTAAAAACTGCAGAAAAAGCTATAAAGAAAGGTGAGTTTGCATCTGCATTAGCTGCTGTAAGCTCTGTAGATGCTATGTTAGTATCTATGGATTCTAAATACAAGGCAAAATACTATTTCTTAAAAGCGCAAGCTTTAGTTGGTAAAAGTAATTATGCCGCAGCAGCGGCAAGTTTTAATAATCTTTTTGATTATGAAAATGAAATTGGAAAGCAGAAATACACAAAACTAGCAAAGCCAATGTTTGGCTCATTAATACAAAAAGTATCTACAAAGGCAATAGATTTATATTCGAATGATAAGAATTATAAAGCAGCAGCTACTAATTTTTATTTAACGTATAAATTAAGTCCTACAGACACTACTTTTTTATATAATGCAGCACTTAGTGCAACACAGGCAAAAGAGTATGATGAGGCTTTAAAGCATTACAGAGAATTAAAGAAAATTGGTTATACAGGAATTACTACACAGTACTTAGCGGTTAACAAAGAAACAGGTGTTGTAGAAGATTTAGGTGCAAAATCTCAAAGAGATTTAATGGTAAAAGCTAAACAATATTTAGATCCAACAGAAAAAGTATCTCCATCTAAATATGCTGATATTGTTAAAAACATTGGTCTAATTTTAGTAAATCAAGGAAAAACAGAAGAAGCAGTTCTTGCGTTGCAAGAAGCTAGAAAAGAAAATCCAAAAGATTTAAACTTGATATTAAATGAAGCAGATCTTTATGTGAAGTTAAAGCAAATGGATAAGTTTGAGGCTTTAATGAAAGAAGCTGTGCAGTTAGATCCTACGAATGCTACTCTGTTTTTTAATTTAGGCGTTGTAAATGCAAACCAAGGTAGAACACAAGAAGCTGTTACTTATTACAAGAAAGCCATAGAGTTAGATGCTAATTACGGAGATGCTTATATGAATTTAGCCGTTGCAATGCTTGGAGAAGAAAAAGAAATTATAGAAGAGATGAATAAGAATTTGTCTGATTTTGCAAAATATGATGCATTACAAGCAAAGCAAAAAGCTTTGTACAAAAAGGCACTACCTTTTCTAATGAAAGCAGACAGTATTGCAAGATCTGAAGGAACCGTTAGAACATTATTAAACATGTACGATACTTTAGAAATGATTGAAGAGGCAGATGCTTTAAGACCAATTTATAAAGAAATGAGAGGTCAATAAATTATTGAATTATTACATTTAAAAAATCCGAAACTTATAAGTTTCGGATTTTTTTTATATAATTTTTTTAATGACTCTTAATTTGTGTGTATGCTTTTGAAGGTCTGCATTAAAAATACCACTATGATCTAAAGTATCTATTCTTACCTTGCCATGTGCATGTATAATATTATAATCATTTAAAATAATGCCAACATGAATTATTTCCCCTTCTTCATTGTCAAAAAAAGCCAAATCTCCTGGCTCACTCTCTTCAATAAAGCTTAGTACCTCTCCTTGGGTAGCCTGTTGTTTTGCATCTCTTAATAATTTATATCCACAAAGTTTATAAACCATCTGCGTAAAGCCAGAACAGTCAATACCAAAAGGTGTTTTTCCTCCCCACAAATAAGGGGAGTTTAAATAATTAAAAGCGGTTTTTAAAAGAGTATTCTTAGAAGATATACCATGAAATACTGAATTGTCATAGGTGTAGTTGTTATTTCCTAATTGTAAATTTCCTTCCTTAAAAAAAGGCAATTGAGAACCTATTGCAATGGTTGTTAATTCGTTTTTTTTATTCGTAACAAAATCTAATATTTCAGCAGTATACGTAATTGTATTGTTGCAAATTAGTGTGTACATCTCTTCTGTAATTTCAAGATATTGCTTGTTGTCTATAAAACCCTCAAATTTGTCAAAAGCCAAACAGATTTTACTCCAGTTTTTTTGCTTTTCAATTATCTGAAAATGTTCACCAAACAAAACCTGACTTACCATCTCAGATTTGTCAGATTCCTCTAGTCTTAAAGGAACAATACTTATGTTACAAATGCCGTATAACAAGTTATTAGTTGTTAATTTTTAGTTTATGATTTTTGGTTCTTATTTAGCCGTTAACTTTTAAGCTAAGAAACCCTTTCTATAATTATTGCGCTAGCACCACCACCGCCATTGCAGATTGCAGCAGCGCCAATTTTAGCGTTATTTTGTTTTAAAATAGATGTTAAAGCAATAACTATTCTTGCACCAGAGACACCTAACGGATGTCCTAATGATACAGCTCCACCATTTACGTTTACCTTGTTGTCTTTAATATTTAAAATTTTCATATTAGCTAAACCAACAATAGAAAAAGCTTCATTTAATTCAAAAAAGTCTACATCATCTATAGATATATTTGCTTTTTTTAATGCTTTTGGAAGTGCTTTTGCAGGCGCAGTTGTAAACCATTTAGGTTCATGTGCAGCATCTGCATAACTTCTAATTTTTGCAAGCGGAGTAATGTTTAATTCTTTTGCTTTTTCTGCAGACATTAAAATTAATGCAGCACCACCATCGTTAATTGTAGAGGCATTTGCAGCAGTAACCGTTCCGTCTTTTGTAAAGGCAGCTCTTAGTGCTGGAATTTTCTCCATTTTAACATTTTTATATTCTTCATCTTCAGAGAAAATAATTGCTTCTCCGCGTCTCTGAGGAATTTCTACAGGTACAATTTCATCAGCATATTTTCCTTCAGCCCAAGCTTTTGCAGAACGTTTATAAGATTGTATTGCAAAATTATCTTGATCTTCTCTTGAGAAATTATACTCTTTAGCACAATCATCTGCACAGACACCCATAGGCATTTTGCCATAAGCATCTACTAAACCGTCTTTCTGCATGCCGTCTTCCATGGTAATTGATCCAAATTTTGTTCCATTCCTAGCATGTTGATAATGCGGTATGGCACTCATATTCTCCATTCCGCCTGCAACAACAACGTCAGCATCGCCTAAAGCAATGGTTTGTGCAGCTAACATAATAGATTTCATACCAGAAGCACATACCTTATTTACTGTTGTACAAGGCACGGTATCAGGAATTCCTGCATAGATAGCAGCCTGTCTTGCCGGTGCTTGTCCTAAGCCGGCAGAGACCACATTTCCCATATAAACTTCATCTACCATTTCTGGAGATAAATTAATTTTAGTTAAAGCTCCTTTTATTGCGATAGAACCTAGTTTTGTTGCAGGTATAGATGATAAACTTCCCATGAAACTTCCAATAGGAGTTCTAGCAACAGATACAATTACTACTTCTTTCATATGATAAATTCAGATTGTTTTGATACAAGGTTGTATGCAAAATTAAACTTTTTTAATCGATTTTAATAGGTTTGTCTCTTTTCAATCTCTAACCTTAACTTTTTTGCAGTAAGTTTGTATTAATAAGATAAATAATATGAGCAATTTCTTTAATAAACTCTATCAGAATAACACCATTATCTATAAAGCAATTTTATTTTTAATTACTACCGTTGCTATTGTTTATTTATTTCCAAAAGGAGGGCAGTTTAAATATGATTTTAATAATGGGCAATTATGGAAATATGACAATTTGTATGCACCTTTTGATTTTGCAGTTCAAAAATCTGAAGAAGAAATTAAAATAGAAAAACAACAAATAGACGCCAATTCTAAATTTTTTTTCACCTATGATAAGGTTACGGTAATTGCCGTAAATGCCGCATTTGAAAAAAGTGTAAAAGCAATTTTTTTGAGTGATTCTTTGTCTATTGATCAGAAAAAATTATTCAATAAAATAGGGTTACAAGTAATTGATGCCATTTATAAAGAGGGGTTTTTGGAGGTAATTAGTCAGAATAGTATTTCTAACAAAGAAAAATTAATTTCTATTAGAAAAGAAAATGTTGTTAAAGATATTCCTTTTAAAAACTTATACAATTCTAATAAAGTTTTAAAAATTATTACAACAAATTTAGAAAATGGTTTTAATGATTTTAGAAGGAAGCAATTTTTTAATATACTTTCTGATGTAATTAAGCCAAATATTTCATACGATGCAGATTTTACCGAAAAGGTAATTGATAATGAAATGGAAAAGATTTCTTACACGAAAGGAAAAGTATCCTCTGGTGAATTAATTATTCTAAAAGGAGATATTGTTGAGGGAAAAAAGTTAGCAGTCTTAAGTTCTTTGAAAAGCGAATCTGAATCTAAAGTTTGGACGGAATCTAATTATAATTGGATTATTTTAGGGTATACTATTTTGGTAGCACTTGCTTTACTAATGCTTTTGTTATTCTTAAAAAAATACCGAGAAGAAATTTACAACAACAACAATAAGGTTACTTTTATATTCTTCAATGTTTTTTCAATGATTTTTATTCAAACATTGGTTATAAATTACAATACAGATTATTTATATGTTGTTCCTTTAAGCGTTTTACCAATTATTTTAAAAGCCTTTTTTGATGCTCGTTTAGGCTTGTTTACGCACGTACTTACTATTCTTTTATTGGGGTATGTTGTTCCTAATAGTTTCGAGTTTATTTACTTGCATATTATAGCAGGTATTGTTACTATTTTAACTGTTTCAGAGCTGTATAAAAGAGCTAATTTATTTATATCTGTTGCACAGATTACAGGTATTTATATGCTTACTTATTTTGCTTTTTCTATCATAAAAGAAGGGAACGCATCTCAAATAAATCTAGATTATTTTATATTATTTAGTTTAAATGGTTTACTTTCTTTCTTATCAATTATCTTAATTTATATTTATGAAAAAGTGTTTGGCTTAGTTTCAGATGTAACTTTGTTAGAGTTGTCTAATACAAATACCAAGCTTTTAAGAGAGTTAAATGAAAGAGCACCAGGTACTTTTCAGCATTCTATGCAGGTGGCTAATTTAGCAGAAGCGGCAGCAAATGAAATAGGTGCAAACTCGATGCTTGTTAGAACAGGAGCTTTGTATCATGATATCGGTAAAATGGTAAATCCAATGTATTTTACAGAAAATCAAACTACTGGTGTAAATCCTCACCACGATTTATCTCCTAAAGATAGTGCCAAAATAATAACAGACCATGTTATAAAAGGAGTAGAAATTGCAAAAAAATATAAATTACCAGACAGAATAATAGACTTTATAAGAACACATCACGGTACTTCTACTACTTATTATTTTTTAATGAAAGAAAAAGAGATGAATCCTGAGACTGAAGTTGATGTTAAAAAATTTCAGTATCAAGGTCCAAATCCGTTCTCAAAAGAAACTGCAATTTTAATGATGTGTGATGCTGCGGAGGCTGCTTCAAAAAGTTTAAAAATACCTACGGCACAAACAATCAGCGATTTAATAGATAAAATTATTGAGAAGCAAATGTCGGATAATCAATTTTTAAATTCTGATATAACTTTTAAAGAGATAGAGACGATTAAAAAGGTGATAAAGAAAAAATTATTAAGTATGTATCATTTAAGAGTTGAATATCCTGAGTAGGAAATAAAGCAAAAAAAAAGGTAAAAACATCTTGCTAAATTGTAAATGTAATATTACATTTGCACTCGCATTTCAAAACAAGTGCGAATAAGTTCAAAACAGGAGAGGTGCCAGAGTGGTAATGGAGCAGATTGCTAATCTGTCGACGGGCAACTGTCGCCAGGGTTCGAGTCCCTGTCTCTCCGCAATTTTTAAGTAACTTTATAGCGTAAAGTTTACTATTTCGGGGTGTAGCGTAGCCCGGTCATCGCGCCTCGTTTGGGACGAGGAGGTCGCAGGTTCGAATCCTGCCACCCCGACACAGTTGTACGTAGCAACTATAAAACTACGGGCTCTTAGCTCAGCTGGATAGAGCACCTCCCTTCTAAGGAGGCGGTCGAAGGTTCGAATCCTTCAGGGCTCACTTAAACCTTACTAGAAATAGTAAGGTTTTTTGTTGTTTAAAACTTTCTAGGATCTATAGTACTTCACAGTATTTTTAATATTTCTTCATATGTAATAATAGCCAATTTTATAGGCACACAAAAAGGTATCAATTTTTGATACGAGGTATCACTTAATTTAAAACAAAACTTAACTATGAATAATCATAAAATACGTGTGCTATTCGTGATAGCACATAACAGAATCAAAAAGAATAATAAGGCTCCTATATATTGCAGGGTAACCTATAATAAATCTAGAAAACAGTTTGCAACAGGAATTTTTATAGAGCCAAAGAATTGGAATAACATCAAACAGAAAATACTCCCTATTAGCGAATTAAACACCCTTTTAAACAACAAATTAAGCCTTATTTATCAACAGATAGATAAGGCTTTTTTAATGCTCCAAATCTTACAAAATGACTTCGATGTAGATGATATCTATAGGAAGTATAAAGGAGAGGATTCTAAAGAGGAGATTAGCATCTTGGGTGCTTATGATTTGCATAATGATAAGACTAAAAAGCTAATAGGAATTGATTTTA
>Ga0308025_1000256_pt1 | contig 29377 bp, 19 predicted proteins | sample Neamet422_FD_201298 | JGI IMG/M metagenome (GOLD analysis project Ga0308025, IMG submission 201298) | Marine microbial communities from water near the shore, Antarctic Ocean - #422 | ecosystem: Environmental > Aquatic > Marine > Unclassified | place: Southern Ocean | collected 2014-10-03
GGTTTCGTTGTTGATGAAAATATCTCCCCAGATATTTGCTGCGGTTCCTTTCTTACCCTTTGGCAAGTCGAAGACTTCTTTTATTGTTGGTTCAAGCAATGCTCGCCAAACACGAGCTGGATTAACGGCCATAGTGACTTCAACGATGATCTCGTTTTCGTTCAAACCGGTACCTGTTTGCCACGAGTCTTCACCCATATCTGCAAGGAACGGCAAACACATATCCTGAATTGAAAGACTCGTCATTGGGTCCGCATTGGTGAGTGCCGAAAAGGCTTCACGCATACGGCCACGGTCTGCACCTTGTGAGCCTGTAATTTGGCGTAACTTATCGATTGAGGTTGGAACCAAGAATCGGATGTCTGTATAGTAGACAAGTGGGTTCTCACTGGCTCCAAATATGTGGGAGTACGGTGCTGTGTCTGCGGATTCTCCAAGGTCTGTATGTGGATAAATCGTCTTCAAAGCATTCGTAGCAATTGATTGAACGCATCGGCGCATCAATCTATCTGGGGCTGCAGAGATGTCGTTGAACGTTTGGATATATTCATCCATACTCATCACATCATAGCCTCTAACTGAAAGAATAGAGTGAACATTCGGCCCGATCTGTTTCTTTTCGCCATCGTGGAAATCTGCTTGGCTGACCCAACGAGCGCCTTGTGCTACATCACTTGCAGCAATTAAATCCGCGTAAGCCTTGAAACGACGTGTGACGCGGTTCATGAAATCTGCTTGGTCGAGTTTGGTATACACACTTGATTCGTAATTTGATTTCAAGGCGTGGTCTGCCACTTGGCTAGCATTAACACAGGTCAACAAATTGCCTTGATCGCGAGGATATATGAGCAAACGACGGCGCTTTGCAGCACCACCGAGACTACCAATTCCTGGGTCGGTGAGCATGTATCCGAGTGATGCGCAGACTTCGAACAAACGAGCGTACTTGTCTTCATCACTTGCACCGGCAATCCATTCATCCAAACCAGGTTCAATGCAGTGGAATTCGAGTGGAACCATTTCGGAACCGGCGCCAAACATCTGGCGAACGGTCGATGAACTCATCATTCCCATCAAACTGTAAAGAGAAGTTTTACCTGTAGTCATATAGACATCTGTAATTCCTTCTTCGCCGAATGAAAGACGGCGATCTGGTAGGTTAACGAGGAGATTGAAAGCTGTTGGTGATTCGCGATTACCGTTGACTGCTGGCCAAATCCATGTGCTTGGGCGCGTCATTATGTATCCGCTTGCATCCTTTCCGAAACCAGCAGGTGAATAGCGAGTCCAACCTAAGCGGTTGTTGAAAGAAACGCCTCTGTGCATTAATGATGGGTAGAAGCATTGATCCAATGGATCAGAGTCTGGAACGATCCCACGGTGACCGAGTCCCCAAAGGATTGGCTCCCATTCAGGCTCTTCTCCGTCTTTTGCTCCGAGGAAAATGTGATCGCCGCTAGGACCATCCCCCGTAAGGAAAGATCCACCCATTCGCTCTTCGTCTCCAGCTGAACAGATAAACAAAGTCTGTGTTGTAGACAATTGCTTTGGAGTCCACATGTTGGCATTGATGATTGTTTTCTGCTTGAGGAATTCGGCAATATTTGAAATTCGGCGTTCGAATTTGAATCGTTCTGCTTCAATCCATGAAGACCCTATAATCAGATTGGTATTGAGCAAGCGTGTTCGAGCGGGCCCGATGTATCGAGTTCGAGGGTCTGGTTTAGAAATGTCAGATGCCATGATTTCTTCCCAAGGTCCTCGGCGAGGAATGAGCTTGAGGAAGGCTTCGTGATCGAACTCTTCGACTTGTGCCTTAGAGACGGCCTCTTCAACTATATCCATCAAACGAACATACGTTTCGCTTGGGCGCATTTGTTTACTTTCGTTATAGACTTTGTTTGATACAGATCGATGTTCCCACATATTATCACCTCAGAATTTTTTGCGTTGTGATGGTTCTGCTGCTTCTGCTGCTTCTGCTGCTTCTGCTGCTTCTGCTGCTTCTGCTGCTTCTGCTGCTTCTGCTGCTTCTGCTTCTTCTACTGCTTCTGCTGCTTCTGCTGCTTCTGCTGCTTCTGCTGCTTCTGCCTTTACTTCAGCTTTGAGTTCTGCCTTTACTTCGGCTTCTGCTTCGAGTTCTGCTTTTGCTTCTGCTTTTGCTTCTGATTTTGCTCCATCAGCATCAACTTCTTTTTCTGCAGCGACAATTTCTTTGGCGAGTTTTTCTGCAGACTCTTGGATTTCGTCTTTCTTCACGGCTGAAATGATGAGAGCTGCCGTTGCTTGCATTGATGCATCAACATAGGGGGCGGCTCTGTAGAAATATTGAATCATTGCGCCAACGATTCCGAATATAGCGCCGGATCCAATAACCCAACCATTGTTGATGCTTTGGATATTGTCTGGATTGTTGTAAATCTCTGAGGCAGGGATGCCGGTTTCAGGAGGCCACCAAGAAGCTCCAGCGGCGTTTGTGAGGACCTCGATGGTCGCCCACACAGCGTAGACAAGCATTAGAATTGAAAAGTAATTCACCAATGAACGGTTTTCTAAAAGAAATTTAATGAGTGCCCTACTTTCCTTTGGCGGTGCCTTTTGCCCAACAGTCATGAATGTCGGTGTATACTCTTTGTATATGTCTTAACGCCCTATCATAAACGGTTATACTTTCGGCATGGCTTCTTTAATTCTCTGGGTTGATTTTGATTATCTGCGGTTCTTTTTCCCTTTGCGAGGTTTTGAGCCTCGGCCTTGGTTTTCCCAAGAACGGCTCTCTTTGCTGCGACGGTCTGAATCATCTTCCCAATTCGATTTTTTAGGAGTGGAAAGACCTTCAGGCATATCTTCAAACGATTCAATATTGAGGTGCATTCCTCCTAATTCCTCTTGTAATTGACGGACATTTTCTCCACCCTTGCCGATGAGTGTGGCGATCATGTTTTGGGGTGCGTAAATTGTCGCACTGGTTTCGCCTTTGAATTGTACTTGGCATTGGACACCGACCCATTGTTGGATAATGTGTACCAATTGGTCACGGGCGAGTAACTTGAGCGGTGATACACTGGTAGCAGTTCGCCCTTCGACGGGTACAACAGCTATTTCAGAACCGAAGGCGAACATTTCATGTGTGATTTTCCCACTTGGGAATTCAACCACTTCAATCACAGGCCGTGCAAGTTCCTCTTGCATTCCAGTAGGAGGTTTGACGGTCATGCGCAATTCGAGAACTTGTTGGATTTCGCCTGCTTCAACGTGGATGATGGTGTCAAGAACTTGGCTTACAAGACCCAATTCGACTTTTCCAATCAAGCGCTGAATTGCTTCCAGTGCTGAGTTGGCGTGCGTTACACCAAGGAGCCCGACACCTGCAAGGCGGACATCAGCGAAAATTTCGAAATCACGAGCACGGCGAACTTCATCGAAAATTACGAAGTCTGGGCGGACAAGGAAAATGATTTCTGCGGTTTTCTCAAGGTCTCCCTCGAGGGGTGCGTATTGGGTTATTCGGTCAGCTAATTGCAAGTCTCGTGGCGCTTCCATGGTCTTTACCATCGCTCCAATCTCGGTGTCAAGATATTCTGCAATCGCTTGCGCAAGTGTTGTTTTTCCTGAACCTGGCCGGCCGCAAATAAAAACGCCTCGGTGGTGGTCTGCTAAGCGCTCGATGAGTCGCTCATCCAATTTGTAATGGTCCAAAGAGAGTTTGGCAACTGGTCGAACAATGGTGATTTCTCGTGCATCAGCAAAAGGTGGCCACGCACAAGCAATCCGTAAATCTCCAAGTTGAATCACTTTGCAGCCATTACGGTCAATTTCAAGGAAACAATCGCTTCGATGACGGTTTTCTTCGACCAAGTCGCCCAGTTCTTCTTGCAATGCCTCCATGCGAAGCGTGTCCCAGTTTTGGTCAGATTCAACTTCGATTAACCTGAGTTCACCGATTGAACCTTGCTTAACCCGAGGGGGGCAATCCGCCTTGAGAAATACAGTGTGAACCATTTCCATCAACAGGTCTTCAATTGGTTGAGGGAGGGGGGGGTGGTCGCCGAACTTAGCCATTGCAATCGGCCATCGTCGGTAAGGGGAGCATTTCACCCTTCGCATCAAGAGCGAAATGCGAAATCAATTGTTCTTCGGTTGGATGAGGGCGCCAGTCCACCAAAAGGTGCTGATAAAACATAATGATAAACCATATGAGGCGGTCCTCGGGAAATCAAATACACCGACACAGATTTCAGCAAAAATTGCGATTGAAGCGACAAAACTGAACATTACTAAAACACCTTCAGCATTCAGGCCAAGTGCCTCGAAGGTGATGTCCTTTTCAGACAATCCCCAAATGATTCCTGTGAGGGTTGATAGGCCAATGAATGTCAATGTTGCATCCATAAGGTTGCTTTGGAGAAATAAAGTGAGTAAAGAGACAAGAAAACTCCCGAAGAACATGCGTTGAACGGTCGTGAAGGAGAGTCCCATGTCACTGGCGAAGAGCCTTTGATTCTTGAAGACTCGCAAGAACAGTGTTCAATTCTATGCATTATGTAGATGCCAGTGTTGGGCGAGCGATGTTGCTTTGTCAAGTAATTTTGCGGTTTGAAGGTGGATGTCTGTAATCTCTCGAGAAGAGGGGTTGTTTGACAAAATATGTCTGTATTGGGCTTCAAGGGGCGGCATTGAATGAGGCGTGGGGATTGTACTATACCCTGTTTTATGCGTTCCATACTCTATTGAATCATGTAGCCGGAAATCGAGGCGGATGTGTTGTTTCATTCCTTCAATGGTAAGTTGATTACGGTCTTCTTGCCCCCACCCAACTTGTACCTCTACATCGATCTGCGAATTCGCACCTTGACTGGGATACACCATGTGAAATTTCGCCTGGGGGGCGGTTGCTAAAGGTGCAGGTTTCAAATCTTCAAGAGTCACTGCAACCAGGAAGAGCGGTGATTTATTGGAATCGAGAAGGGAGGGTATCATCGCAAAGGCGTGTGAAGCTAAGTTTTCAATGGCGTTGGCGTTTGCCGGTTTCTTGCGCGACGAATATTTCGTGAATCGAATTGATTTAACTTGCCCTATGTCTTGTTCTTTAATGAGTTTCTTGGCGAGTTCCACTCCTGGATGAAAACGTAAAAGATAACCTGAATGGAGGGACCCCGTGCTCTTTTTTGCAGCATCGCATAGAAGTTTAACATCATCGAAAGACGCCCCAAGAGGTTTCTCAACCAGAACGTTTAGCCCCTGCTGTAGCATTGCCATCCCAAGGGTAGAATGGGTTGAATTTGGCGTTACAATAGAAATCAAGTCGAGGTCGACTGACCGATGCATGTCCATCCAATTCGGAAAAAACCCGTCGATTGAAGAAGGGATATTGTCAAAGCGATTTGGATTGATGTCGCACGCATAAACTCCATCGATGAATCCCTGAGTTTTCAGTAGCACAAGAGTTTCGAGGTGTTTTGCACCCCAACGGCCACAACCTACTACGCCCACATTGAATGCCATAGCAACGAATCATTCGTATGGTCGAGGCTTGATAGTGTTGCCTTGCTCATCGTGTGCTGTAAATTGGTACTGGTCGACTGCAACTGCAAATTTTGACAAGTCCTGTGTATTCTGATTTTCAAAGCCAAAGTCAGCATACAATTTTGGAGAAAAGGAGAACCCTTCCACGCCGATGTATTCTGCCCGCGATACACGGGTGGTGATACGTCCAAATCCGTGATGCCAAAGAGCGAGAGCGGTAATTGCATCTTGGCTTGTTGGTGATTTGCGTGGGATTCGTGGAAAAGGGGGTGTTAAACACTCATTGGGAATGAGGTTCTTACCTGAGCGGGTGTGGCGTTTTTTTGACATAATCGAACGCATGAACATCCACCGGATACGGAAATGTGAACGGTCCCCGTAGGTGTTTTTCGACAAATATTTCTTCTCAAAGTCATAGATGATTGATTTGATGATGTCCCAAACATCACGAGTCATGGCATAGCCCCAGAAATGGCGGTTGGTGGCGACTGTATGCTGCATTTGGTGCGTTTGTAATTCGGTAGAATCATGGTTGATATTGTAGGCCATTACGGTCCCAATATCGCAAAACTGTTGAGACCAATCTGAGAGGTCGAGGACCGTTTGGATATAACTCGGTGCAAGTAACATATCATCCTCAAGAAGGATGATCCGGTCATAAGAAAGGTCGTCAAATAATGTTCTCCGTGCATCGATAAGATGCCGACCTATGCCCCAGTTTTCATCTCTAAGGACGAAGGTTGGGTTATTGAGAGAGGAATCGTTGACCAGTTGGACAAGGTCTGTTTGTCGTGCTTTTTCCCCACCGTCTAAGTAGACATGAAGGTCACAATCATGAGCGGCCTTATTTGCCTCAAGAGCGGTTAATGTTTGTTGGAAATAATCCAATCGGTTGAAGCCAAGTAGGAGGATTGCTGTTTTCATTTCTCACCCTCCATCTCGGGTTTAGTTAGCCACAAATTACCGCCAAGTGCTTCCCATTCATCGGATTGAGGGTGGCATGAGTTGTGATAATTAGTGTATTCACCAAAAACCCATTCGCCATTAACATGGAACAAATCGACACGAGAATAATCGATATCTTCGGCGAGTTTTTCGGCAGCAACAACCAACGAATTAAGCCCGTCTTTACCTAAGACGGAGGCGATGTTATCCGGCGTGCCTTGTTCACTCCATCTCGGGTTTGATTGGATTATTTTTTCTCCGCTAATCGAATAAATCGATTGCGCATGGGTCGTCATTCGCCCAATATCGTGTTGGATGAATCCGGCCTTGCCATGAAATACATGTACTTTCCAATCATTTGGTAACTCGCCGTTTTCAATGAGTAATTCCTCGACCATTACTCCGCGGGGTTGAATTACGGCAGCACCCCATTCCAATTGTGTCGGGAAATCCTGCTTTAAACACCACTTCAAAGCGCGTTCAATACGCCATTTGGGCCAGAACTTGCCATTCTGGTCTCTACCGTTTCGAATGACTTTATAGCGATTATCACCACCAGAAAACAAACGGAAAGAACGGTTCACTCCTTTGAGGGGGGTTGGACCGTTATCCATGATGAATAAGACATCCCCCGACCAATGGTTGGTCTTAATGACGCATTGTTCTGGGAGTGTTTGCCAAGGGATCTCTGATACCGAAGTTGACCAATGCAAAAGTGCTGGCAATCTACAAACGTTCTTTGATTCAACGATGGTTCGTGCTACATATTTATCTTCCATTTTCGGTAGCAGAGGGTTGCGGTCGTGAAGGCAGCGTTTGAGTTGTAATTGGCTATAATGGTCGGACTTGGAATCGTCGAGGCGGTGCCAAGACTGCGTTCCGCCTGGAAGAAGCCCGCCCATGGACTTGCCACCTTGTTCTTGATGATGAATCAACCGTCTTACTCAAAGCAATTCTCTGAACTACGCCTCGCACTAAAGATGGTGTTTGGCTCGGAAGTATCGCGCTAATGAATAATTAATCTGGCTGAAATAATGGGTCCTTCAAGTAACTCAATTTTCGTTTGGCATTCAGCCACTTCAAATTTCGAGTTCGGTGTAGCCTTTTTGCATCCAATGGTATCCTTCAATCACCCATCGTAAGAGACGGTCGACGTGGCCGGGTGTCAGACCAGCCGCTTTACCGACTTTTTCTAAAAGAGCGCGTTCTTTGTCATCGACCTCTCGGTCAGCCAACGTCATAAGACAGGCATCTCGAAGGCTGAGTTTGATTGTTTTGGGTTGCATTTGCGACAATAATTTATCTAAATCTAAAGGTTCCAATAAGCATTCACGAAGTTGTTGACGGCGCTCAGGTGAGAGTAAGGATGCGCCTAGACGTTGCTCGAAAAATGACATTTCTGCGCGTGTGATTGAGGCATCCACCTGTGCCAAGCAAGCCAAGAGTTGCGCATAACGAAAGCGCTCTTCGGGGGCGATTTCGTGGAGAATGTCGTGAAGCATGGCGGGTCGTTAACTGCAGTGTTCATGAGCGTTTTGGTCAAGAGAATGTGGATAACCAACAAATACTGGTTACTTTAGCGTAAACTGGCGGGACCATGAGAAATCGAACTATTTGCTATTTTTTGGTCTGCCTTCTTCTTCTGCCTGCGATTTCCGTGCAAGCAAACGGTGAAGATGACCCTTATCTGGGGGCCATGAATCTCACTGCTACTGTTGATTCTCTCAATGAAACTGTTACGCTATCATGGCGCAATATAGACACTGTAAATTATCAATTACTGGATGCCTTGAAAACAACCAATTATTCCGTTCTGCGTTCGGATGAACCGATCACCATGGCCAATTATTTGCAAGCAGAATCAATTGCAGAAAACCTCCAAGCCTGTTTAGATACGGATGCTGGTGGAGTTTGTAAAGCAAAGGCTCATTCCTATGTTTATATCATTCCCCCGGGCACCGATGGACGTTATTATTACGGCATTATTAGCCTCATGAGCAATGGAACGATGGGAGATAATCTCTCTGTTGGTAATGCAACTCTCGCTGAACCAACGACCGAATATGGAACACCTACAAGCGCACCTTATGATGTGCGGGCAACCTACAACGCCACCACCTCAACAACTCAAATCGAATGGATTGATTTTTCACGAATTGACGGTTTGTTTGGAACGGACCATACAACCTCAGTTTGGAGCCATGCACTCCCTGCTCACCGTGGAAATTGGGAAAATTTGTCTAAAATTGAACTCGCAGAAAATCTGACATCTGAACAAGAATCGATGACTGTCTATCACCCTGCAGGAACAGACCAAGACCGATATTACACTGTCCTTCATACCAAAAACAACCAAACCGATGCTCGCTTGCTTTCAGGCAACACGCTCACTGAGGCCGTCGAAGAGGACAATATTGGGTCGATTCTCAACGGCACCTTACAACTTCAATTCAATGCTACAACCGGCATTACGAGTCTTAATTGGAGTGGTTCTGCTGTTGAAGATGTCAACCACACCCTCAACGTATGGAGAAGCCCTTCGGCTATTATGAGCCTTGATGACACTCATATGGAAAAAATCGCCACCCTCACTTCTTCTGCTACTCACTATAACCATTCAGTAGATTCTGGTGTAAGTGGTAAATTTTACTATACAGTAACCTTAACGGATGAATTGATGAATCAACAAACTCGACTTGACCTTGCACCAACCGGCTCGATCACTGAAACTACCCTTTCCCAAACGGAAAACATCGTATCAGCTCTGGATGCATCCTATGCCGACTCGGTTACTACGATTTCATGGACTGATTTATTTGAGCATCCCGAAGCCACATATTCAATCTGGCGCTCCACAGATGGGGCCATAACCTCGCTCACTGACAGCGGAGTTGCACTCATTGGTGTTGTCAATGCTTCAGTTGAAACATTCGAATATACCGTCATTACTGGAACTTCGCAAGATGCGTGGTATGCAGTTACCGCCAGTGCCTCCTTTGGAACGCCTGGTCTGAACGCCCCACAAACGACACTTTCCTCCACACACAATACATTGTCTGCACCTGTTACTGAAGATGCACTCACACCAAACGCTCCCGCTTTGGTTTCTGCCCTCTACCTCAACAACGGCACGGTTAAAATCGCTTGGAATGGTATGGCAAATGAAGACGGGACCGTCTGGCAGATCTATCGAGTTTCTGCTGAAAACACAGAGGACCAATCCCAATGGGTCTTGGTCGATTCCATAGGAAATATGGGCAGCATGATGCATAACGTCTACCTTACCTCTTCAGTAAACGAAGGCCATACTGAACAAAACGTGTATGCATTGAGTGGGGTTGATGTTTCAGGAAATGAAATCAACTTTGGCGATTGGACGCTGAGTTCGGCTGTTGATGAAGATCGTGAAAAACCTACAATTCATCTTCAGCTCCTTGATGCTGATGACATCAGTGCCTCAAGCCGCTGGTTTACTGGCGGGGAAGTTTCTACATTCTCTAATTTGGAAGCAGGCGGATACACATTGCTCATTACTTCTTCAGAAACGCTCGAATCGTTGGAGGCTACACGAGAAATTGGTGGTATCACCAATCATGTGAGTTTCTCGATACCTGGACTCCAGGGCCAAATGGATTTGGGGATTTCAAGTGATATTGGAAATGTAACCTTTGCCTTTACTGCACTCGATATGGGCGGAAATTCGATAACATTTTCGGCTACTTTTTGCACCTCTTGTCTCATTGAAAACACAGGACCTGAAACGAATACAACCAATGATGAAATCGACCAAAGCGGTAATGACAGCACGGATGGAGTTTCAACCGAGGACTCAGAAAATGATTATATCAATATGATGTTGATTGGGCTTAGTTCGGTTTTGGGGCTTCTTGTCATTGCTCTGTTCATGGGTCGCAAAGAAAAGGATGTTTCAAGCAAACCAACACTTCAATCAGTTCTGCCTACCGCAGATGAAGACAAGTGGACTGAACGCTACATTCGTGAAGTTTGACCAAACTCCCAAATGAAAAATCGTTTGTCTCATTTGCCTAATTGCCTAATTGCCTAATTGCCTAATTGCCTAATTGCCTAATTGCCTAATTGCCTAATTGCCTAATTGCCTAATTGCCTAATTGCCTAATTGCCTAATTGCCTAATTTACCTCATTTGTCTCTGATTCGTCGGCTATATCAACAGTTTCAGGGTACTTTCTTGGAATAAAAATGAATGACATTAGGGAGGAGAAGTGAAGCCACCCTTTACAAAGTCCGACCGTTAATCAACACCCGATAAGATGCAACGTTGGATGCCTCATTTGCTTGGCCTCATCACACCTTTGGCGACTCTTTTCGGGGTACTCATGGGTGGTTGGTGGTCTGCCACTACCCTTGTATTGTTGCTTGTCGTGTATCCATTCTTGGATGTTTTATTGGGAGATGATGACTCCGCTGCCCCCGTCAATAAGGGCCGTATGTTTGACAGTATTGTCCATCTACATGGCCTTCTCGTTCCTGTTATCATTTTGGTATTGCTGTGGAAAATACATGTGGCTGGGTTGGATCAATTCACAATTCTAGCTGCCGCTTCAATAGGCCTTTCTTCCGGAGCAAGTGGTATCGTAACCGCACATGAGTTAGGTCACCGGCGTCCTCGTTCTTTCAGTTGGTGGCTCGCGCGACTTGACTTGTTATGCGTGATGTATTTGCACTACACCACTGAACACAACCATACCCATCACAAACATTGGGCGAGAGATGTTGACCCTACTTCCTCACCGGTAGGGCGGAGCCTCTATGTTCACGTCTTTCGGACTGTGCCTTTGCAAGTAGTTGGCGCATGGCGCTCACGCCCAGTGGATACAGGGCGTTGCTTTGCTATCGAAGGGCTTCTGATTGTTGGCATGTTCATATTCAATCCTGCTGTTTTAGGAGGATTTCTTCTCCAGGCAGGTATTGCAGTATTCGTCCTTGAATACGTCAATTTTCTCCAACACCACGGCCTTCACCGCGGTGATGATGAGCGTGGGGGTGCCATTCATGCATGGGAAGGTCGGTCGCGCTGGTCGCGCTGGACGCTCATGGAATTGCCTCTACACCCGTCGCATCATCTGAAATCGAGCTTGCCATACTACAGTTTGGAAACCCATGACGATGCCCCACAATTGCCATTTGGATTCTACATGATGTTCTGGTTGGCACTCATCCCCCCTGTGTTCTCAAGGGTAATGGCTGCAAGTGTTGCCCGAACTCCTCTCGAGAAATGAGAACAAATCCTTGTGTTAAGCCTGCGAATCTATCGAATTAATGCAAAAATCCTCAATATTCTGAACGAAGAAAGAGTGCAAGGTATCAAAACCCATCACATCTTGGGGTTAACATGGTCAAGAAACAGGCGTGTATCATTCTTCTAAGCATCTTGCTTTTTTCAATTCCTTCACAGGCTGTAGCATCGAAAGATGCACGAGCGGTCTCACAATTTGGTGGCGGTTTCGATGAAATCGTTATTGCGGATTCTTCTGATGGCCTTTCCGACCCCCGAGATCTTGAATTTCATCCAGGAAGTAGTCGCAATGATGAATTGTGGATTGTCAATCGAGCCACAGATAGTGTGACGATTGTCCACGATACGGGATCGTCTACGCAATGGTCTGAGCATCGAGAAGATTCGAATCGAAACCACTTCATGGAAGAGGTAAGTGCCATTGCATTTGGTTCATATCACAATGAATTCGATGTACAATTCGCCACAGCACAAGAATCTCGTAACACTTTCAATGGCCAAGGCAATCCAAATAATTTCATGGGTCCTGCTCTTTGGCCATCTTCATTGAGTCATTTTGCAGTGGAAAATCAGAACAACGGTAACGGCCTTCTCGGCAGCCACATAGATATGTTGCATGAATCGCCATATGGAATGGGTATCGCTCACGATTCAGACAATGCGTACTGGTACAATGATGGCTACTACGGTGAACTGGTCTACTATGACTTCCAAGGCGACCACGATACGGGTGAAGATGACCATGCAGATGGTATTGTTCGTCGTTATACTGACATCTTGCTCACGCGTGCTTCCGGTGTTCCCGGTCACATGGTTTTGGACAAAGATTCTGGGATTCTTTACATTGCAGATGCGGGTGCAAACCGGGTTCTGTGGGCCAATACTGATGATACCTCTTTCAATACAGTGAATATCATCGGTGATAACTCTCAGTTAGAAACACTCCACGAATACTCGAGTATTACTGGTCTTGAATGGGGCGTTCTTGCATCTGGCCTCAACAAGCCTTCGGGAATTGCGCTGGATGGAGATCAACTGTTTGTTTCTCTCAATGGTAACGGACAAATCGTAGCATTCGACTTGAATTCGAACGGAAAAGGTGCAACTGAAGCCGGTACAATTCAAACATCCGCTTCTTCAATTATGGGTCTCGAAATCGGACCAAATGGAAATCTCTACTATGTCGACAATGGTCAAGACGAGATCGTTCGAATTGACCCATACGTGGACGCAGATGGCGATGGAGTCGGTGATATTATCGATAATTGTCCCTCTATTGCGAATTCTGACCAAGCGAACCATGACGGCGATGTGAACGGAGATGTTTGTGACGAAGATGATGATAATGATGGCATCCTTGACCTTTCAGATGATTGCGCTCTTGGAAATTTTACTTGGACTTCTTCAATGGCGACCGACCATGACAACGACGGTTGTGCAGATTTAACCGAGGATGTTGATGATGACAATGATGGCATGAATGATGTCGCAGATTACTGTGCGCTTGGAGAACTTAATTGGACTTCTTCTTCTTTTTCAGACTATGACCTCGACGGTTGTAGAGATGTAGGCGAAGATTACGATGATGACAATGACCGTATTTGTGATGCTGCTGCCTCAGAGGGTATTTGGGCTTGTACGCCGTCTTTTGCTGAAGTTGACCTTTGTCCGAAGAGCTCTCCGTCTTTCTTTTCATCCGTATCAAACGATAAAGACCACGATGGTTGTGAAGATGTCACCGAAGACGATGATGATGACAACGATGGTTTCTTTGATATCGATGACGACTGCCCCCTCAATGCTGGTACGAGTGATTTAGGATTACTCACTGGTTGCACTGATTGGGATGAGGATGGCTATGCTGATGCAGTCGACGAATTCCCCTTAGAACCAACCCAGTGGTCCGACATTGATGGTGATGGATACGGTGATGAAATCCTCGGATTTGAAGGCGACCATTGTACTACCGTACTTGGAACATCAACAGAAGACCGCCTCGGCTGTTTCGATGATGATGGCGACGGGTGGTCTGACCCTGATGCTGGTTGGACTGCAGCGGATGGCGCTGATGCTTTTACCACATCGAGCACCCAACATGCCGACCAAGATGGTGATGGCTATGGCGATGCTATGAGTGGATTCCAAGCGGATGGATGCCCTGAAGTAGCGGGCAACTCGACTGAAGATGTGTTTGGATGTATTGACTCAGATGGCGATGGTTGGTCGGATACTGCCGATGTATTCCCCGAAGATGCAACTCAACACCTTGACGGTGATATGGACGGATATGGTGATTCGACGACTGGTAATTTCCCTGATGCTTGTCCAGGATTGTTTGGCCTCTCGTCTGAACAACGTCTCGGTTGCCCTGATTCTGATGAAGATGGCTGGGATGACATCATTGACGTATTCTCAGAAGATGACCGGTTTTGGTCTGATCTCGATGAAGATGGTCATCCAGATCAACAAGGGACAAATTTATCGGACGATTGCCCGGAAATTGCAGGAAATTCGAGTGAAGACTTCATCGGTTGCCTAGACTCTGACGGAGATGGGTGGTCGGATGAAGGCGATGAATTCCCAATGGACGCATCCCGTCAATTCGCCACTGAAAGTTCCTCTTTCCCAATGATTTTGGTTATTTTAGGAGTTGTTGTCGTAGGTTTGTCACTCCTTGGTTTTGCATTGGTAAGTCGGCGAGGAAAACAAAATCCTTTGAACATCGACCTTGCCCAAAAGGTGCCTGTTCATTTCAATGCGCTCGCAACGCCATCTGCACCTACAATTCCAGTAGCACCAGTAGCACCAGTAGCACCAGTAGCACCAGCAACTCCGCCATTACCGCCTGAAGGCCTACCTCAGGGTTGGACGATGGACCAATGGGCTTGGTATGGTGCAGACTACCTCAAGAACCGTTGAGTTGTTTCAGAAAAGCCACAAAACCTCATGGCCCCGTTGAATCATCTTTTGATGTATTGAAGCAAGTTCGACAGATAAAACGTTCACTCATTCTTATTCCATCGTGGATACGTCGACCACAATCGCGACAAATATCCTCGCGCAGGGATTTGCAAATATGACAGTAGCCACTTGTTGTTGGTGCTCCACACCGGCGACATCCTAGCATCATTTTTCCTCTCTCCTATTTTTCATCCAACGTTCCCCCTCTAATTTCTTGTAAGCTCTTTTCTGCTTTTCATCAGTTAGCGCCATACGGCCCATTTTAGATACAACAAGCCGATGTGTGGATCGTTTACCGTCTCTAACTTGGTTCATCATCTCAATCCAGCCATTCTCACGAGCAAATAATATGTCATCGGGCAAGAGAATAGTGGCCACCTTTGCTTCAATAAATATCTCAACAGGATTCCATTGCACTCCCGTAGGCATCCCCTCAAAATCTAATAAATCTTCCATATAATCTACCAAACCAACTGATAGTTCTTTTATTTTCATTCCATAAAACAAAGTTTTACCTGCTAAACCGGTTAATACCAATCCTAATACTGTGGGGTAAGGGCATCGCTCGTCATCGTACGCTACAATAGGATAGACGAGGCGTGATGAGGTACGGCGCCCTGTTGCAGATTGCCCTGGCCTCTGTATTCCCTCACTCTCTACTCGGCAAGATAACTCATTTACTTGCATTTGAATAATAGATTCCCAATCATCTTCATTTGTCTCAATTTCTAAAGCGTATTCTAAACTCTCTTCTTCATCATATCCATCTTTCATATTTACTACAACCCATTTAATTTAATTAGAAACTAAATTAACAATTCACTATCAACATATAGTTTTTAGTATTTAAGTGTATTGGTAGCAGATGAGTTGCTAAACCATCCGGATAAGTGTTCAAATAAGTGTTCAAATTCTTCTGGAAGCCTTGAAATAAAGGGTACCCTACCATGAGGCGTCTGTACAGAGGGAATACAGAAGGTGTTGGAAGGGTTGCAGCAAGTTGGGTTTAGACTCACAGAATCTGAATCATTCGATAGTTGGTTTCTAGTGTGGCCACCAATAAATCCTTTCAAAACCTTGAATTAGGTATAGTTCAAAGAACATGAATTCGCAAAACCGAAAGAGTTATCTCATGTGTCAAAATCCTCAAATATGAGCCGGAATGGTGCCTCTGCACTGCTTCTATTCACCCTTATATCACTCATATTAATCCCTTCTCCAGTTTATGCAGCAGGTGGTTCAAACGATATCAATCTCGACCTAATCGGAATCGCTTTATCTATCATTATACCGATAATCGCCATTATCTTTGGTTGGTACTATTCTACACGTAAAAAGAGGATTATTGAGACATTGATTAACGATATGAGCAAAATCGATAATCTATTAGATCTGTATGCATGGTTTGAAACAATCTCAAGTGATGGGATCCTGAATGGTCAAATCAACCAAGCTCAATACGAACTCCTCCAAGGCCATTACAAATCACATCAGAATCGACTCAGGAATCAGCGCCCCACCGCAGTTGCCACAATTCAAACTACACAGACCAGTGCCATTAGTCCCGAGATGGCTGGAAAGATAGAAACATATGTCCAGATGCTAGTGAAGGATGGATATCCAGAAGAGTACGCTAGGGAACATGCGATGAATAATATCTCAAGTTTTGAGTGATAATTCTATACTATGTATTTAGACGCACAACCAAAATCTCTTTGGTGAGATGCAATTATTTCAAATCATGAAGGAACGCGCACTGCTGCTTGCACTGCTGATGCTGGGTTCATTTCCGGTGTTTCCGGCCGATGCAGGTTCAACAACACATTTCGGCAATTCAGCCTCACAGACCACGATATTGCTGGATTTCAATGGGGCAGGATATGATTCTAGTACCAACATCAGCATCGGTGCAAGTTCGGTAATCACGACTGCAGCACTCGACATCAGAGGTCTTGCTAATTCAATCGGTGAAAGGCCCGAAACCATCGGCTTAGACATTGGAGATGATGGTGATATGGATTGGTTTTGGGGCGGCCCTGGTAATGGCACCTATGGGCACCTGGATGAATTTTCAAACGGATATAAGCGGGCCGGACTGAACATGTCCACCGGCAATAATTCGAGTTATCACATCCGTCTGCCAATCAATGCCACAATAACCTCTGCGTCAATGCAGTTTTCTACATTGAGTGAACTGACAATCTCTGGCAGTGATGTACGTGATTCCTACTTACATAAACCACACCCACAATATGGCAACACGACTCACGCAGATAGCAACTATGGCAATCAAAGCGCCACTCTTGTTGGCCAAACAGAATGGGTAAATCATCATATTTATCGAGGAGTATACTGGTTCGATCTGGGTCTATTGCCTGGAGCGACAGTTCTAGATGCCAATCTCTCATTCTATGTGCAAGATGCGGTAAATCAAGCTTCGACCACAACTCCTGTGAGCATCCAGCACACCTACTCAGTCCATCCTTTGCTGAAACATTGGGAGGAAGGACTTGAGAGTAATGCGCAGGTGACACAAGCTGCAGGCGTCACCTGGAATAAAGCGATTGACAACCTCACGGGCAGCGATTCTTCTTGGTCGAGCGCAGGTGCCTCTGGCGCGACCGACCGAGATGTTGCAGTTGCAAGTGTAACGGACAGTCCTGCCAATCTCGAGTACAACTGGCTCGATTTCACTAATCAAAACTTGACATATCTGGTCCAGGATTGGGTTAATGGTAATGTGACCAATAATGGACTTATTCTCATTGGCGATGAAAACACCATCAAGCCCGATGGCTCGAGATTAACCATCACATCGAGGGATAACGCCACACATGGGCCGAAATTGGTCGTTGTTTTCGAGGGTAGCGATGATGTGACGGCCGCCCTCGATGTTGGTGCAGATGGTAATTGGGAGTGGAATCATAGTGGAAATCTCAGCAATGCATCGACAGTCCCCGATTTTTCCGCCTCTCTGAATTCATATCTCGGTAATGCCACTCCAAGTTTCACCGATGCGTGGGGTAATGAATTCGTCGATATTCCGCTTCAAGTGAGTGCGAATGCCACATTGGTTCTCGATGAGATTGATATCGAATATAACTGGACCGCTGCAGTCGGGGTATCGCCTCATTCAGACCTGCTTGGTGAATTGAATCAACATGTTTCGAATCTCACGCCAGATACCGCTGGCAATGTCAGTATCATCATTAATGTCAGTTCAGGTAGTGCTGGAAAGGTGGAATTGCTCAACCTGTGGTTGGGGCAGGGAGATCGCCCGCCTTCCATTACAACAATTACACTGCCTGGAGAGGCCATTGTCCCCGATGGCCAATCTCGGGCTTTGAGCATCGATGTGACTTCATATCAAGGTCTATCGAATTTATCGTGGCTTGCTATGATTCCTCAACTTCAGAACAGGGCCAGTCAACCAACGCTATTCCATTCTTTTGAAAACGATACTACATGGGTCAATGACCCTGCCGGACTTGTTAGCAATATCAGTGGATCGTGGATGGCATTGAACAATCAGAGCGGTATCATGACATGGGATCTCACAGTCAGTTGGGCATGGTTGCCTGAACAGGATGTTGTTTGGCAGGTTCAGGCGAAGACCATTGATTTGCTCCACACAAGTAGGCTTTCAAGCCAGACCACAGATCATGAACGCAGAATGGAAATTACGAGTTTCGCTGTATGGGATATGAGTGAGCCGACCGATGGCAGCACACAGATTGGTGCTGGCGAATGGGTCGCAGGTGGCGATTTACTGCGCGTCGGAGGTACTGTACGATTCCTCAATCAAACCAGTCATCCACTCCCAGGTGATGTTCTCGTTGAACTAGTGGGTATAAGTGCGAATATAACAGTAGATCCCAATGGTACATACTCAATCGATGTGTTTGCTCCACAGGATAGTCACTATGGTGGATTTACCATTGCAGCCCATCTCTTTGGGCCATATGATTCAACTGAGCCAGGACTTGCATCACTTACTTTCAACATCGATGCGACAAAGCCAGGTTTCCAAGCAAATGCGCCCCTTGGTGAAAGAATCCTGCCCTCGTCCCAGCAATTTTTCAATGTGACTATCACCGACGGTACCGATAGCGAGGGGCTTGATCTCGGTAGTTTACGTCTGAGGTGGTGGGTCGAAGGTCTGCACGATAATGGCGATGGTGTTCCTCAACTAGAGGAATATAGCCAGAGGCCACTTCTCAGGGAAGGGGAGAGTGATTTTTTCCACGCTCAATATGATGATACATACAATTCACACGGCCAGCAGGTATCTCTGTTCATTGAGGGCTTTGACAAGACCGGTAATACAATTTTGAGCGGCTCAGGATTTGAAGCAGATTTGGTCCATTACATCTCACTGGTCCCTTCTCCAACCGAGGTAATATCTGTTAATATGGACTTACCAGGTGGTGACACTCTTACTCCTGCTCACCCCGGTTGGCTAAACATCAGTATTAGAGATGTAAACGGCCTAGATGATATCGAAGGTATCATCATCGATCTTGGCCTAGGTAATACACTGTCCTACGATAAAGATGGGTCATTCGTGTCGGGTAATTCATTGCTCGAGGTTCTAGGATTCACGTTCGAAGACCAAGGAGATGAAATTACTCTCAATCTCTCATTCATCGCATCTCCGTTATTTGATGATATGTCGGCAGATGAGATGGGAATTACACTCAAGTTCAGTGATTCATCAGGCGAGCATGTCACTGACACTGGACTTTACTGGCGATTTAATGCCGATGTCATGCTAGTCGAATCTTCGATGAGAACCTTCGGTGCCGAATCACGTCTACTTGTGTATGATGATTATGTCACACTCGGCCAGAGACTGGTGGTGGAGGGCAGGGTACGTTATGTCGCTGCAGACCTAGCACCAGCTTCAGGTTCATATTCGGTTATGCTCGAATCCCCTCTCGATCTTCCTCTCTTGGTGGTGACAGATGCCGATGGCAGGTTTGAAGGGACGATGGATGCCCTTGGCAGTGGATTGTACCGTGTGGTCATCGAGGTCAATGGTGGCATGGGATATGCGAATCCAAGTCCTGAACCAATTCGTCTGCAGATTGATGATGAGGCACCTTCGATAGTAGGTCACGAGCCGACGATGATATCCACGAATTCAACTGAAATTCAGTTACAATTTGATATCCAAGAAGCGGATTCAGGCCTGCCGGAGCAAGGGATTCCGGTTCACTGTGTTCAGACTAATGGCCTTCAATCATTTGGTGACATGATAGAGGGTACAGCTGCCATAATCATTCCTGGCGAGGTCAGCCGGTATCTTGTGAACCTAAGTTCACAGCCCATCCAAGGTGAAAACCTCGATTGCTGGTTCGATGTTGCCGATCTGGCTGGAAATAATTTGACAGGGGAAGGTTCAGCCAAGACTTGGCCGCTTCGCTTCCAAGTAATCGAGACTAGACCCGACATCAGTGCTGAACGGATTACTATGTCGGATTATTCACCTATCATCGGCCGGATGACCTCCGTCAGTATCGAGGTTTTCAACACCGGTGCCCACGATGCTACAGCATTCAACATTACTTTGGAGGCTCATATTTCTCATAATGATAGAATCATCATTGAAGAAGTTGAAACAATCCAAACATCAATACTGGACGGTGAAACGACGATTGTCTTCGAATGGATGCCTGACTGGGAAGGTGAGCTGGACCTGGTGGTGCGAATAGATTCGAGCCAAGTCATTGACGAGTTCGACGAGGACAACACCGTTTCGTTGAATGTGAATGTTGAGCCCGTTCCAGAACCGGAGGGATTCTTTGCATCTCAAGCGATGATGCCACTTTTTGGGATGGGACTGCTTGGCGTTGTTTGCGTTGGATTCCTATTCATTGCGACACGCCGAATCGCCGAAGGTGAGGATACAGAGTGGCTTGAAGAAGAAGATGATGAATTTGAGTCATGATGAGAAAGGTAATTCTTTGCACATTGTCCATACATCCAGGCATGGGCATCTGACCAGCACCATTGGTCTCCGTCTTCACATGCACTAGCGTCTGTATCGGCCCACTGAATCCTCTTTGTACAGGAAGATAAAATGCGAAGGGGTATCTGATGACCCCTTACGACTTATCCGAATCGATTAATCAGTTGTTGTACAGTTTACTGTTGAATCATTGGTTGATTTTGCATCTTTTCACGATATAGTAATCCTGCACCAATCTTGGTCATGGTGATGTCTACAGTACATTCTCCGTTCTGGCCATCACAATGGTCGATTGTACTTTCACCGTTAGTGCTCTCTTGAGCAGAAGCCAATTCTTCGTTTCGTCCTGCAATATAATCTTCAATTACGAAATAACCTACAATGGCGGCCCCTAGTAGGACTAATACTGAAACAATTGCAATAGTTGTCCTTGATATTCCACCCTCAGCGGGAACGGCTGCGTCACCACTGGCCATGAATTTCCGAAGCCTTTCTACATAAAAATACAGAGGAGACCCCTTTCAACAGACATCTCATGCTTGGGTGCCCTTTGGTTTGGTTCAAACAGAGCCTTATTCTGTGCCCGAACCGTCGGTGTCTGGACTGTCAGAATCTTGGGAATCTGTGGAATCGCTTTCTCCGCTGCCATCCGAATTTTCTGATTCTGTAGATTCGCCATCACTGGTCGATGATTCAATGTCATCTGATTCTTTATCATCTGGTTCAACAGCATCGTCGTAGTAATACGTGTTGTATGGATTCTCATAAGCAAGTTCGATACTTGCACTTTCATCCATGGTTGTCAAATTAGTTGCCGTCACACCGGCTGATGAAATCGCATAGACGAAATCTCCCATGAAGATGGAGCGGCGGATGTTGAATCCATTCCACCAATTTTGGTTATCGTCTCGGTCATAAAGGTCGGAATGGTCGACGGTTCCATAGACTGAAAGATTACCGGTTTCTTCTGAAACATTAACCAATACTAACTTGGAAACGTATTGATAATTCCAATGGTAGCCTCCACTTGAATCCGTCCAGCTTTGATATCTGTAGGTTGAAAGTGGAATGGCCAACAATCCTTTTGGAGCCCAGTATTGGAATGCTTTGTGCTCATAACTGGCTTCAGAATACGACCACACCCATGCATTATCCGAAGGGTCTGCTACGGGGGTAAGGGTAAGGTGGTCATCAACTGCGGGAGCTGTGGGATCGGTGATGTTGAACAGTGAAAGGCGGGTACTTGACCAATCAAGCCCCGTCCCATTTGCATCTCGAGGGCCCATACCAATGGTCAACAGATGATCTCGAGAAAGCGGGTGGATGTAGGTTGAGACACCAGGTACCTCGAGTTCTCCAAGTATGGTTGGATTGGTTTCATCTGCCATGTCAATCACCCACAACGGGTCGATTTGCCTGAAGGTGACAAGGTAGCATCGGGCGCCATCGAATCGGGCGCTCCAAATTCGCTCTTCTGGGGCGATGTTGTCGACTCGTCCAACTTCAGTTAGAATTTGTTGGTCGGTTTGAACGTCGACGCTTCGGGTGAACGTTACAACGCTCGAACTCATCGGCTCTGGGTTATCCATCCACCAACGCGCCCATTGCCCGGAGGTGCTTGCAACTCGCAATATCCCCTCATACTCAGATATTGAGAATTGGTCGAGAATGGTGCCGTTGACTCGTCCTGAGCCGGTATAGGTCGTGTCACCTGCTTGAGAAATATCGAAGGTATGGATGTTGGTTGCTTCATTCATGTTATCGTTGCCCCAGAACCACCACCAGTCCCAAGCATTTTCCGTCAAGACAAGAACGTCTGCAGAAGAATAGACCAGTGGATAGTTTCCAACGATGTGATCGGCTTGAAATTCGAAATCTTCGGACGATAAATCAAAGGTGAAAATGCTATTGAATCCGCGATTAAATCCGTCTTCAGGAGCCACGAAATCTGCGCATTGTCCATCGTCCATTGTATGAACTGTAACTTGCCCGTTCACACGTTCGTAGACCTTCGGAAGGATGTCTTCAAGTGCGAGACTGTCCAATGTGATTTGGTTTTCAAGCATTGTTTCGTAAGCAACCTTCTCTCGAACTTCTCGACGAAGTGGGCTGTCATAATCCAGGTTCCAGTAGCCATTGGGTAAATTCAGCCAACTTTGCACTCCGGGAATATCGAGCCATGCATGCGTTACAGTTCGAACAGTTGCGTTGACTTCACGGGCTGTCATGTAATATCCTTCGAGGTACAATTCCTTTCCATCAACAGGTAAAGAGCGATTGGTGATATCCAATACGGTGAATTTTGTAAGACTTGAAGTGCGCCAGGAGCCGTACCCTTCATCCCAGCCCATGACTGAAGAAAGCACATCTGTTCGGGGAATATTCCAGGATGAGACGGTTGAAATGACGACAAGTCGGTCACCATCAAGCATCATTGCCTGCGGTGTGCCTTCGACAAGTGTTGTAGAAAGGTGGGTCAGGTCACCAAATTCAGGTACTCCAAAAATTTCAAGGTTTTTCCCATTCAAAAAGTAAATGAAATAACCGTCGGTTTTGACAAAATCCGCTTCATCAACGCCCTGCTCTTGATTATTGGTTCCAGAAAAGTCAGTACCTTCTTGGCGCCTTGTTGTCGGTGCTGAACCGCCACTTGATGCCCCATCAGAAGAACTATCCATGGCCATTTCCATGCCATCTTCCATCCACATTCCGCCACCGTAGTAATATTGTTCTTCAACGGCCTGTAATAACTGGATGCGGTATTCCTCAGCGATGGATGCCTTGAGTGATGTTTCTAAATCGTCACAATCGGCATATTGAGATAAATGTGGGCCTGCAGCACTGTGTTGGACAACAGTTGACCAATCGTCTGGGAGTTCAACATCCGGAATTTCGACCACAGGGTCGACAACGCTTAAGCAACCCGACAACAGAAAGAGGGAAACAAGAAAAACAGCAAGGGGTTTTTGGTCGTTCATGGTGATACCATCTGCTTCCTCATTATCAAAGAATTGGTAGACTGATTCACACTTCGATAAGTCGTTTAATTCGACGAGTGGATAAGAACCTTAATCTCCGCTAAAAGAAAGCGGGAAGCAATGGAGGAGTATCTTGAGATTGAACGTCGCTTTTTTGTCGGCGCTGGCCTCGGCCAACCTTGGAGAGACTGTCTTCGGAAATCGGAGATCTCTCAATTTTATCTCGATGGGGAATTGTTCACAAATACCGAGGCTGATTTGAGGTATGATGAGGTTTTGGTGGGTGTTGTTATGAATGAGGTTGAAAGGCAATTGTTTGAATCGACTCGCTCATGGACAACTCGTATTCGAATCGCTGATGGTAATGCGATTTTGACGTTAAAGGGATTGCGTGTGCATTCGTCTGCAACTGAATTGGAATGGTCCATTCCACGAGAAATTGCGGATCGTATTTTAGATGGTAAAAATTATCCTTCAATCGTTAAAACTCGATTTTATTGGGAAGGAACAGATGGAATGGTTTGGGAAATTGATGAATTTGAAGGCCACCACTCCGGTTTAGTTTTGGCTGAAATCGAGTTGCCAAATGCGCAACATGAAACTGCACTTCCTAATTGGTTGGGTGAAGAAATAACAGGCCGACACGAATGGTCTAACTCAACTCTTTCGCGCCAAGGGTTCGAATGATTCAAGAATAACTTTGCAACGCTTCAACGATGCGTTGTATTTCCTCTTTCGTCAATTCATGCATGACTGGAATTGCAACAAGTAAAGTGGTTGCCATGTCTGTGTTTTCAAGTCGTTGTGAATATTGTGAATGGAGTTTGTAGACGTGTTGTTGGTGGCAAGGAGTTGTGTAATATTGGCGGGCATCGATTCCTAAGGAATCAAAATGGGCAATGAATGAGGCTGGGTCTTCTGTTCGAATGCAATACTGGTGCCAAGCATGATTTGAATCTGGTCGTACGGCTGGTGCTTGAAGTATAGGATGGCCAACCAATGTTTGTGTAAACAATGCTGCATTTTGTCTACGGCGTTCAATCCAAGCATCAAGGTTTGAAAGTTGAACAAGTCCGATGGATGCTGAAACTTCAGACATTCTGAGGTTGCTTCCCAATTGTATCGCTTCAAGGTCTGGTCTGCGGCCATGGTCGGTGATTCCTACAATTTTTTCTTGATAGTCAGGGCGGGTTGTGGTTAACATTCCTCCTTCGCCACCGACGGCCATGTTCTTAGATGGGAAAAAGGAGAAACAACCGATATCACCCATTGCGCCTGCTTTTCGGATCGTTCCATCTGAGAATTTTTGTTCGGCAGCGTGTGCTTGGGCTGCATCTTCAATCAAAACCAAGTTGTTGTCTTGGCAAAGTGTGACAAGTTCCGAACTGTAGGTTTGACCAAATAAATGAACACCGATTACCGCTTTGGTTTTGGGCGAGATTGCGGCTTTGACTGCATCGATATCAAGGCAATAATAATCAGCTTCAATGTCAACAAAAACTGGAGTTGCGCCGACTAAAAGAATGCATGTCGTCGATGAGATGAAGGTGAATGAAGGTACAATAACCTCGTCACCTGGACCGACATCTGCTATCCGCAATGCTGCCCAAAGTGCAGAAGAACCGTTCTGACAAGGCGTGGCGCTAAGCGCACCGCAGTGTTCAGCGAATGCTTTGCCGAATGCTTTGCCTTGGTCGCCTTTGACCCATTGTTTGGAGTCGAGGGTTGTAACTGCCGCCATGCGCATTTCCTCATCCCATGATGGCCGGGCCATTGGGATTCGTTCCATGCCTCGGCGATACAGTGGGACTCCTTGAGTCTGCTTCTACTCCTCTCCGGCCAGCGCGCCCTTCAAGACCTCCGACCGGCATGCCCCGCGCATGGTGTCCGAAGGCGATGGCGACGACGAAGCCACCGTAGCCCCCGATGAACCCAGTCTTGCCGATTTGGTTGGTGATATTCTTTCACCTGAACAGCCTGAGGTTGAGAAGCAAGTTCCAACACCAAAAAAGAAAAAGAAATTCAAGCCCAAGGGTATGTTTCTTGGCACCAGAAGAGACACTGGAGAGCCGGTTGACGTTCAACCGATGGTATTGGCTCGTCACGCTGCTATGTTAGGTTCAACCGGTTCAGGAAAAACTGTAATGGCAAAAGCCCTGATCGAAGAGGCTGCATTAGCAAAAATCCCATCGCTCATCATTGACCCGCAGGGGGATTTGGCGCGTCTTGCGCTTGGCATTGACTTAGCAGAACTTGAAGAGCAGGGTGGTGATATAGCACGAGCAAAGAAATTGCTGGATATGTGTGAAGTCCGAATTTGGACGCCTTTGCGCAGCAAAGGACTACCGTTGTGCATCGACCCTTTTCGAGCGCCACCATCGGGCCTTGATGCTGAAGAAGCGATCACTGCATGGGATATGGTTGCTGCTGGCTTTACCAGTTTGGCTGGCTATGATGTCGAAAAAGCGATCGGTAAAGTCGTCAAACCGTTTCTCTATGAAATCCTCGTCGAAGGAACAAAACACGGCTTAGATGTCAGTGATTTTCAAGCATTAGCTCGCGTAGTTCGTGAACCGAATCAAGAATTTACTCGGAAGTTATACCCAGAATGTTTCTACGAAGTTGAAGAAGGTGAAGACAAACCTGATGTGCCTCCATGGGAGGAGGTGATGACTGAACACCGCCTGACTGATTTTGAAGAACGCTTGCAAAAAACAACTCGAAATGACTTGGCTCGTCGGCTTTCTGCCTATTCTTCCGGGGTCAATCAATTACTGTTCTCGAACGGCGTTCCAATTGACATCAATGCTTTCGTCGAACCGGCAATACCAGGGAAAATCCCCCTCAATATCGTTTATCTCAACACGATTCAAGACGAAGCGCAGAAACAATACTTTGTGCAAGAATTGTCACGGGAATTGTATGATTGGATGTTAACGCAACAACCCGCAGATGATGAGATAAAATTACTGTTCTTCATGGATGAAGTATCACCTTATCTTCCCCCGCATCCGCGAAATCCCCCTGCTAAAGACTTGATAAAATTGATTTTCAAGCAAGCGAGAAAATACGGTGTTGCGTGTGTTTTGGCGACGCAAAACGTCAGTGATGTTGATTACAAAATCTTGGCGCAAGCCAACACCACATTCATTGGAAGATTCACCCAACCACAAGATATCGAAAAGGTTCGCCACTTACTCAAAGAAAGTGGCGGTGACCAAGATTTGATTGCTCAGTTGCCAACCTTGGGCCCCGGCCAATTCCAAATGGTCGCACCCGATGTCGACCCTGCTCCCGTTCCAATCCAATGCCGATGGCTCTACACTGACCACGGCGCACCTCTCAATGAGGACCAAGTCGAAGAGATCATGACGGATGAAATTCGAGCATGGGCGAAAACTCGGTCTTCTGGAAACACCAAAAATAGAGGTACTGGCGCCGCACATGCTGCGAGTCGGGGCTCATCTTGGAACACCAAGGGTGTTGATGAAGAATGGGCATTAGGTAATGCGGAGAGTATTGTTGGTAATGCGCGACTCAAAGCCGCTGGTGGAATGACCGCTGCTGCACATGGCATCGTTGATGATTCTGCATTTGAAATTCGGTTGATGGGAGGGTTGGCTGTCCTCAAAGACGGGCGGGACCCACTCTATACAATGCAAGCTACAGTAAATGTGGCTTCGGTTGTCACTTTGGCTTGGACGTTGGTAGCACTTATGTTCGCTTGGCGTGATGGTGATTTGGATTGGTGGTGGTTACTCATTTCTGTTGGCCTGTCCGGCATTACTGGCCTGGTCATCACTCTCGAACACCTGCTTGCACATGATGCGGAATTGTTGCAGCGTTTGACTCGGTTTGCTCGGGCGTTTCAATTGATTCTTGTCGGGTGGTTATGGGGATTACTTGTTTGGTCGACGTGGGGGTCTCTGGATTTATTAGGCGCAGAACCGTTGCTTGAAATCGTGGTCGTCTGGATTACGTTGTTTACTGGAATTGAAATCCTTAACCGATTCAGGCTTGGCAAGATTCGTTGGAACGGTGGTTCTGCATTGGATAAATTGGTTGGAGTAAGCGCGGTTTTGACCGAAGTTGAAGTTACCGAAATGCGCTCAAATTCAACTGACATTCTTTCTGGTTTGCGTTGGGTGATTCATGGCGTAACCATGGTTTGGCTTTGCATTTTATTGTTACTGGGAAGTGGTGATTCGGGTGATTCTATCGATTTCTTGAAGCAATGGAGCCGTCCGACTTTGTGGCTCGCTTCGATGTATGCATTGATGTTTGGAAGTGAGGCTTGGTTGCGACTTCGTGGAAGAATGCCGGCGTGATTTTCAAGCATCAGGGGCGTCATACCAACGGCCTTGGAACGTATTATCTGTGTTGTCAATATGAACGAAGAGGCAAAAGGCCAGCCAAAGTAAAGTGTTGAAGCCGTCTCCTAATTGGTCTTCGCCGCCGGCTTTGGATACCATGAAATCAAGGTTATCAGAGACGCTGTGCCATTCTTGCCAAAATGAAGCATCGCCGCCAGCACTAAAGAAATTGAACGTTGCATAGTCTTGGGTGAAGAATGAGCAATGGTCGCTTGCGCATGATTCTTCTGAGACCCAATAAATGTCATTCGCGGGCACGTCGTTGAAACTCATTTCATCTTCAACAACTAACCGAACCCATTCAAGCATCTTTGTAAGATTCTCATCGGATGCACCAGCAGTAGCAATGGAAAGGTCGTAAGGGCCGTAACCAGGTGGTGGAATGATTGGGTAATTGAGTGAAACCATGTCGAAATTCATGTATGCTTTGACATTTTTGCCTTCTGGAAGGTGGTTGACAAATGCAGCACTGCCAAGGAGGCCTTCTTCTTCACACGCCCACAACCCAGCAACAACGGTGTGATCCCATTCTCTCGAAGCAATTGCTTTGGCAACTTCCATGGAAACTGTCGAACCACTGGTGTCATCATTGGCCCCTTCAGAGGTTCCGCCGCCGGGTGGGGTGACGGCATATGCGACATCGAAGTGTCCTCCAAGAACGATGTATTGGTCTGGGTATACATTACCGTATTTGTAGCCAACCACATTCAATTGGTCGGGGTCATCTTCGTAGCGAGTAACTTCGACATGGTCAAATCCATAGGTATCCCAAATCGCTTTCATTCCTTCAGCAGCCGCCTCATAACTTGCTCCGCCTTCGTGAATTGATGCGGATGCGCACCATCGGTTATTCCAATCAGTGGTCAGCATATCGATGGTGTCAAAGGCGTGACGGCCATCAAGAAGCATCATTTCCGTGCTGTCAACCAATGGAATCGTCTGGTTCCAAACCAAGTCTTGAGTGGTAATCGTCAGTTCAATGTCTGGGTGTTCAGTATCGAGAACCAGGAGTTCGAGTTGGGTTGTCGTTGGTGGATATGTCATCGTTTGAGCGTCTCGGAATACACCGTTTTCATCAATGAAGAAGACGCCGTTAGAGCGGTTTACTGTCCAATCGACATTTGAATTGACTTCAAGTATGAGCGTTTGACCTCGAACCGCCTCAGTAATCTCACCAACGGTCAATTGTTCTTCAATTTCAACACTATTTTCACCGAAGCAACCACCCAAAGGAGCGAGTACAATCAGTAGAGAAAGGAAGAGCCAGCGCATGAAATCACCTGTTCGATGCTTTACGACCGCCAGCATTCACCCTTAAACCGTCCGCTTTTGATAACTCTCTGGCC
>Ga0308025_1000264_pt1 | contig 28910 bp, 26 predicted proteins | sample Neamet422_FD_201298 | JGI IMG/M metagenome (GOLD analysis project Ga0308025, IMG submission 201298) | Marine microbial communities from water near the shore, Antarctic Ocean - #422 | ecosystem: Environmental > Aquatic > Marine > Unclassified | place: Southern Ocean | collected 2014-10-03
GTCCAGTCATCGATTTTGCTCTTGCGACAATCCGTCGAGCAGGGGTCAAAAATATTACAATAATTTCAAACGAGTTCATTGGTCAAATAGCGCAACACGTTGGTAGCGGCCTTGAAGGCGAAAAAATTCACTATGTTCTCGAAGAAGAACCACTCGGCGTTGGATACGCCCTCAATCTTGCTCGCCCTTACAATCAAGACTGCCGCCTCTTAGTGTATTTCTCCGATAACATCACGACGCTTGAATTAACAGATGAAGTCAATCGCTTCAATACCACAGAAGAAAGCCCTGGATGTGTTTTACTTGCGCGTGAAGAGCAACACCCAGAAGCATTTGGAGTCGCCATCCTCGATGAAAATGGAAATGTATCCGATATCATCGAGAAACCAGAAAACCCTCCTTCAAACCTTGCGATTGGGGGGATTTATCTTTTCGATGAGCATTTTTGGGCGTATTTAGATACAGCCATGTCTCAACAAGGTGACAACTTTTCAATTTCGGACGTCATCCGTCAATATATACAACTCGGCAATGCAAAGTTACTCTCGGTTGGAGAAGAAACATGGGTCGATTGTGGAACTCCAGAAACGCTCTTCCTTGCATCCCAAATGGTCAAAGATGGGAAGTTAAATCCTGAGCCGCACCGATAGTACTTGCAGTAAAACCAATACTTAGGAGCGCCACCCTCGGGACATGAAGGTCGGTATAATCGGTGCTGGCATGGTTGGCGGTGCTCTTGAACACTGTTTCAAAAATGCGCATGAATTATTTGTTCACGATCCTGCTCGTGGCACTCAGTTATCGGATGTTACCGACCATGTTGATTTTGCATATATCGCTGTACCAACGCCTCCGCACCCCGAAACCGGGGCATGCGATACTCGAATTGTGGAAGGCATATTGGATGAGTTACCAGATGGTTTCACAGCTGTAATCAAAAGTTCAGTTGTCCCAGGAACGACACAATCGTACCATGAAAAGTATCCACATCTCAAGATTGCATATTCTCCAGAGTTTTTGGTCGAGCGTCAACGCCTCGAAGACTTTGCCAATCAGGATTTACTTGTATGCGGTACACATCATGCTGATGTCGCTGAACGCGTATTTGCACAACACAAAGAAGCCGGTGTTCTCCGCCAAGAAAACCTCTTCCATGTCACGCCAACACAAGCAGAATTGGTCAAATATACCAAAAATACATTCTATGCAATGAAGGTTATTTTTGCAAATCAAATGTACGATATCTGCCAAGGCATGGGTGAAGATTGGTACACGGTTCGAGAGATGATTACAGCAGAGCAAGCCCAACCCATCGGCCCTTCACATTTGGATCCAATCTTTGGACTCAACCGTGGTTTTGGAGGGAAGTGCCTTCCAAAAGACTCGATGGCTCTTGGCGTATTGGCCGAATCAATGGATTGCAAATATGAGTTCATGGACGCTCTTCAATTAGATAATGCCAAACTGCGTGGAATTCTCACTGGAAAACCCAGTGATGTCATCACCAATGACGACTGAGGGAATGCCAAATGAATCGTCCAAAAGTAGCAGAAGTCCTCCCGCGGGGAACCTTGCAGCGATTTGGAATTGCTGGAGGATTCAACACTTTCCTGTTCTGGGTCCTTTGGGAAATTCTTCGTTCTACTTTTCTTCTTGACCTTTTGAACGAAACCGCAATGTGGTCTATTTCATGGGCTATGTCAAGTATATTCGCTCACTTTGTCCATCGGACGTTCACGTTTGACGGGCGAAAAAACGTCAAGAACACGATACTCGGAGCGCTTTCAGTCTATGCTTTTGGAATGGCAGGCTCAACTCTCTCGTATGATGCATTCATCACACTATCAGATGCGCCAATTCGTTTGATTTTCCTCATCAATATGCTCTGCTGGGGTTTGTTTACTTGGGCTACAATGCGATGGTTCGTGTTCGGATATACCTCCGAAGAAGAATGAATCATACAGCGTGCGTCTCAATGAGGTCGAATGGAATGATTTCCAATGCTTTTTGATGCGTCGATTCCATATCGATAGGGCATGCAGTTCCAGCATTGACTGCATCTAACCACGTTTGTGCACAAACGCACCATGAATCTCCAGGCTTGAGTCCGGGGAATCCGTGGGCAGGCATTGGGGTAATCAGATCATTTCCTTTTGAGAGAGCATAATTCAGAAACTCTTCAGTAAGTACGCAACAGACGGTATGTGAGCCTCGGTCACTGGTATCGGTGTTACATTTCCCATCACGATACCATCCAGTCATTGGCTCACAGGAACATGAGTCGAGCGGCTCTCCAAGTACATTGAGACTTTCTTCCATGCAGCAAGCAGGCACCCATCAGCCATCAAGTCTTGCTTTTAGAATTGTCAAATCGAAGTCTTTTGGTCCGACCCTCTGCTCTGGAAAACTCACTTACGAGAAGGAGAATCAGCGTTGGGTTCTAAGTCTATGTCGAGTACGCAGGAGTAATGCTACCGGATACCGTACACAAACTCCCTCGCGAGGAACGCTTTGCTTATGCTCGCTTACTCGCGTTTATGGCAAGAGTTGACAATGAATTGACCGTTGATGAAATGGCAATGTTTGAACAACGACTTGGAACTGCTCTCCTTTCACCCCCGCAACGAAAAAAGATTCGTGTGGCTTTGAAAAGCCCTCCATCCTTGGAAGAATGTCTTGCTGAGATGGGTGAAGAAACTGGACGTCTCGCTTTGCGCGATGCAACATTGATGGCTGCTGCTGATGGCTCTGTTGATGATGATGAACGCGAAGTATTGGAATTAATAGTTGAGCATTTCGGCCTTGCTTCAGATTCGGTTGAACGCTTACTCAAATGGACAGCAAAAGGCTACCGCTGGATGCAAGAAGGATACGATATCCTCAATGAGATCTCGGAGTGAACCCCGTGTATCTCGATTTAGCGATTGACTTCGCTCAAGAAGATGTCAAGGGTTACGCTGAAATCATGGTCATTGTCGCTTCGGCTGACGGTACACTCGTCAAAGAAGAACTCGCTATCATTGAAGCGCTCATGGGCCGATGTATGATGCATCCAGAAATGAGGGTCGACGTTCGTAACTTACTTGAGAAACCCCCAGCGCTTGAATTGGTCATTTCGAAATTAAACCCGATTGTATTGAAGATTGCTTTACGAGATGCAATTCTTGTTGCAGCAGTGGACGGAGAATATGACAAATCGGAATTAAAAGTTATCAAAACCTTAGCCAAAGCAGCTGGAGTCCGAAAGAAAGAACTTTCGGCATTATTTGAATGGGTTAAAACGGGTTGGGGATGGCATAATGAGAGTTTCCAACATCTCGGGCTCATTTGATAAACCTGCTTTTAGGCTTTTTTTCGAACCCTCAAATCAAGGGTCACATTCAAACCGGAAAAGCCAGCCCGCTGGTTTGAGTGGGGTCTATGCAAAGCGGAGTAAGCGGATGGTATGCGCGACTTGATCGTTGCCTTGAAGACCGTACCGAGCAAATACGCATATGGCTTGCTGCGTGGGAACAATCACTTCTCGTCCACCAACCAATCGCTGCCCTTCTTCCAGAAGATTGGCCAACACTGCCTGCGAACCTGTTAACAGACCCAGGGCATGTTCTTGATCACCTCTTGGCCCGCCATGATGCTGAGGCCGATGGGCGCTCTCCACGTGGTGCACATCCTACTCCTCCACGTTTGGCAGATGCAGTCATCGCTTCGGAATTATTGGAAAGCTTGACACGCCCGAAAACGCCGACACCGAGTTCTTCAATGCACTTGAACAACCTCCCGCCGGGGTTCCGCCAACATCTCGAAAAACTCAACCTTCCACAGCACGTCCAAGAAACCGAAGTGGATAATGAATCTGAGTTTGAACGAGTTAAACTCGGACTTCGAACACTCAGTGGAATCCCTCTTCCAGTCGCAAATACTTCTTGCGGCGGTGGAATTTTCCACGCACGCTTGATACGACGCCATGCAGAAAACCACAGCGATAGTACCATCGAGCGAAAAGTAGCCGACACCAAAGCTCTTCTTTCTTCATTCCAATTGCTCGACAATGATGCCTTGGTTGTTTCTTCAACACGCCAACGCCTGTTACTCGAATGCATCCGTTTTGATTTGGTAAGTTTGAAATCAAACAAGCCAGGATGCCTTCCTCGTAAGGAAGCAGAACTATTGCTTGAACAAGCAGTTCAACAAGGCGACACACTGCAAGGCGGTTGGCCTTGGTCTGAAGCACCTCGCCTTATTGTGACAAATCCGCCTTGGTTGAGGATTAAAGACCGATTCCGCGGAATGGAAGATGGAAGCAAACTTCGCCGAGAACTTGGTGAACAATTGCGCTCCCTCACCGATAATGGATTACCACGCTTCTCGACAATGCGAGGCAATGTCAATCTCTATCGCTTATTCATTGAACGAGGCTTACAAATTTTGGAGCAAGGCGGCCGTCTTCGCTTGATTGCACCAGACAGTATTCTCCGAGAACAATCCTCTCACCCACTTCGTCAATTACTTGTCGAAGAACATGGCTGGAGTGATATTTGGGCTATTGAAGAAGCAAATCACCTCTTCCCAGGAATGACGCAAGGAGTTGCCGTTCTTGGTATCACAGCAAAGCAAGAAACAGAGAAACTTGTGATCCATGGCCCAATTAGCCGTGCTGATTTACGCCGTGACCAAAAGGGCCTTTCAAACCGTGTGCCTTCCTTCGAAATGGAAAAAGAACGTTGGGTTGCTTGGGCGAAAGACACCTGGGCTATTCCCCGCCTGCCTCGCGACCGTGTCGACCGAAAATTAACACTGGAAATCCTTGACCGTCTCGCCTGCCTTCCTCGGATGGGTGAGCAGCAACATGCCATTGCAACTAACGGCCACACCATCCGTGTTCGTGTCGGTGAAATCGACCAAACTGCACACTCAAAATCAATTGAAACATGGGTCAAAGGACGTGGCTCACGCCCGTTTATTCGTGGAGTGCATTTCTCTGAAGATGAAGACGGTCACGTCTTTGTCCGCCACCCCGCTTTCCGAACAGATATCCCTTCAAGAGCCAATGAACGGCAACTTGCTATGTGGTGCGGTAATGCAGAACCGAAATACGGATCACGACTTGCTTGCCAAGCTATCGTCAATGCGCACCAAGAACGCCGACTTCGCTGGGCTGTTATTCCATCGGGTTGTGTTCTCGGGAACAGCGTGAATCATATTGAACTCCACCCTGACATTCAGGAACGCCTTATCCGGAGCCATGGAACTCTCGAAAAAGCGCTCCATTGGATGTGCGAATTATTGAATGCCAAAGATCTCGATGAATGGGCTCGTGCTTGGTCTGCCAATAACAACGTCAACAATTACGAATTAGAAATGCTCCCAGTTGAAGTAACGTCCGAAATTCCGGAATTGGTGCTTTCAGTTCAGTAATCATGCAAACTACGCCCCTCTTCTTTCACCATTGCAATCCCTCGATGCGGGATTTGAGTGCAACATCATTTATTACTGATAAGCCACTGCAACGACCGTTAGCGATTGTTCGTGGTGAGTATTATGGGCATTCATCCAAAGATCGGCATAACAGGTTTACCCCGTAGTGGCAAATCTGCTGTTATGGAAAAAGTACTCGAAATGCTTCGTGAAGAACGAACGCGTGAAATCAAGATGCGGGGTAGTTTGACCGAAGCCCCTATCATCGGTGGAATGCGAACTGAGCCTATTTTAGACGGTAGCGAACGATTGGGATACAGCGTATTCGATATCGTCACAGGCGAAAATGCCATCATGGCTCACAAGAATATCGACTCCCGACTTCGTGTCTTAGGCTATGGTATTGATACCGAAGCCTTGGAACGTATTGCAATACCTGCAATTGAATTCGCTCGTGAGGAATGTGAAGTTCTCGTGATCGATGAGATTGGAAAATTCGCCGTAGAAAGTGAAGCATTCGTCAATACAGTCCGCGGTGCGCTTGAAGTTGACAAGCCAACGTTGTTGACCCTTCACAAGAAAAGTCGCCATCCTTTGCTGCAAGACATCCGCCGTCGTGACGATGGGCGTATCCTTGAAGTCACACCTGTGAATCGGGCATTACTCCCTTACAAGATTCACAAACTGATGAGAGAAACCTACTGAGCCTTGGCTTGCCGTTGGGTTCATTGCCTTGTTCTTCCACGCAGGTCTATGAGCAAACCATCTGATGCAGCATCGACGCTTTTGCTCGGTACTGGAATTGGCTGCTTTCTAATTGCTGGATTTGGACTTATTCAAGGACGAATGAATCTCGAATCAATGAGTTTGGGATGGTTGTTTCCATTTATCGGCCTCCTGCTCATTATACTTTCAAGATCTGTTGTTTCAGGCACCGGCCCTCTGTCCCGCACCTTCCCTGATGAAGACGACGACACATTGACAGAGCGTGTACGAAGCGAAGTTGAAACCACCTTGAAAGATGTAAGCGTCGGTTCTGCTTGGGCGGAATTAGAAGCTGCTGTGCTTGAAACGGAATTAAGTGAAGAATAATTCGGAGGCCAAGAGGCCTCTATTCTTCTGCCGAAAGTTGTGAAGAATCTGCCACTTTATGCTTGATGTGGAGGCTGAGTCCAATACTCGCCATCGCACCTGGAATCCATCCGACCCAAAGCGAAGCGAGGAATGGTTCATCCCACCAAAAGGGAAGTATTGCACACATTACAGTGATGAAAAGAACCGGGTACAATACGAATGAAGTCGAAGGTGAAGCAACATCTCGTTCAATGAACCAAGGCGTGAGAGAAGACCAAGGTAAAGCCAGCCAAATGGCTGGAATCAACAAGATAGCAAAGGGTGTAAACATGCAAAGGAGAACCGGGGAGAACACAAGCGTCATTTTCATCCACCATATTTCTGGACGTGGTGCAGCATCAAATCCAAGTGCGGGTAAGAACTGCACCAGCATCATTACTGAAACGGTAACTGCAGCCACCCAAACCCCGTACACATAGGGTCCAAGACCAGTTCCAAACACGCTAATTTCATCAAAGTGAAGGGGTGTTAAAACCAGAACAAGAAGTGCCATTGCTGCAGCTAAGACCAACATCCCCCAACTCCGACCTTCACCATGATTGAGTTCGGATTCAATTCGAACTGCTGGTTGAATGACAAGGGCCAAGCACAAACCAATGTGGAGCATGAGGAGAAGTGGTAAAAGGTGGCCCAGTTCGGGTATTTTCTGTAACCAATTCCCATCGGTTTCAAGGGCCAATGTGACCCAAACAAGAGTGGCTAAGCCCAAAAGTAGAACTTTGTATCGGGCTCTTCGTGCGAGAGTTTGAAAGTTCTCTCCCGCAAAAAACAATGTTGAAATTGCAAAAAGTTCACCTCCAAACATGGTCAATCCAGCGAAGAGAAGGAGAGGTACAAGAATCTCCCAAGCGGGGACCGTTCCTATTGGGCTGACAGGCGATGTGCTTGGTGCGTAATATGCTGATTCAGGGAAAAGAATGGTCGAGGACGATAAGAGAATGAGTCCTGAAAACATCATCAAGCGATTGCGGAAATCGTGTCGTAAATCGTTTCGGGCGTTCTTCAAACTCGGTAACCGCTCAGAAAACAGTGCGAAGAGGAAGATGACCAGAACGATGAGTTCAACACCACCATTTCCAGTTACCATTAATTTCAAATCTGGAGAAGAGAAGTCACCTGGGCCAAGGTATTGTGCAATCTCAATATGCGCAAGGTCCCGTTGAACCAGAGAGATGAGCCGAATAAATAACATGAACATTAATTGAATTGGAGGCAACCAACGTACGAGGATAATTGCTTTCAACCAAAACGGGGTGTCTTTTCGGTTTGCATATTTTTCTACTGTTTCATAGAAGATCCATGCAAGGAGTCCGAACACGAACAGCGGCAAAAACCACGGCATTGTATCCCCCAACATAGTTGAGGGGGAGGGAACAAAGCCCTTGAGGATGGCGGAAGCAAGATAGAGAGGGGCCAAGACCCCCAAACATGTCCCGCGACGAATGGCAAGAGCAAGACTTGTTGGTTGTAGCGCGCGACACGCCTTTGTCAAATCTCGCTAAAAACTTGGGTTATGACTTAGATTCATGGATTCAATCAGCGACCACACCTCTACCCGAAACGCTCCGAGTCACGCGTTCTCGCCATGACAAGGAGTGGACAGAATTGCAACTTCGTGAACTCGGAGGACAACCTCTGCCTTGGGCCGAAGACGGTTTTGCTTGGCAAATGCCTTTTGCGAGAGGTAAAGCACCAGACGAGCGAAGTAAGTATATTCTCAGTTTACTGCATGAATCTGGGCGAATAACCCGCCAAGAAGCGGCGAGTATGCTTCCAGTTGTTGTCCTTGACCCACAACCGGGTGAATTGATATTGGATTTGTGTGCAGCTCCAGGCTCCAAAGCAACTCAAATCGCTGAAGCAATCGCGCCAAATGGTGTTGTTGTTGCCAATGAACCAATTTCCGGGCGCGTCAACATGCTCGTCTCCAATCGGGGACGACTTTCGACAACAAACATGCTCATCAATCAACAAGATGGTCGACATATTGGCCGTATTCCCCCACCCGGCTACGATGGTGTCGTTGCCGATGTTCCCTGCACAGGTTCAGCAACAACGCGAAAGAACAGAAATGTATGGTGGAAATGGTCACCAAAAGAAAGCCGTACCTTGTTCCGTTTACAAGTTGAGATTACGCTGAGAGGAGCCAGTCTCCTACGGCCGGGCGGCAAATTAGTCTACTCGACGTGCAGCATCGATCCGTGTGAAAATGAAGCAGTTGTTGCCCAGTTGCTGCGTAAGTTGCCATATTTAGAACTCATTGAAATCGATGAGTCAAGACTTCCAGGAATGAAACTCCGTCCCGGACTTACCGATTGGGACGCACTCGATGAAAAAGGAGAACCACTTCCAAGAGGCGTCGAAGTTGCCCAAACCACTTTCCTTCAACCCGCCCACATGAGTCCTGCTGCGCGCCTTCATTGGAAGGAAGCATTGGATGAAGAAATGGATGAAGCCACTGAGGGGCGTATCCAATCTGAACTTGCCAAATGCCGTCGACTTGTCCATCATGATAACGATACAGGCGGCTTTTTTGTTGCACTGTTCCGCCACCGTCCAGAAGCAACACCTGAAGGAATTGCCAACTCATTCATACGCAATCGCAAATCCTCTCTAAATTCAGAGTGGGTGCCTTTAGTTCTCGAACAACCACACACCAATCGCCATACGATTTATGCAGCGGATTCGGAAACTGTGGATGAAGCCAAAACAAGGTATGGCATAGATGGAAAAGATTTGTCGTGGTGGACGCGTGGCAAGCGATTGAACATTGCTCCAAAGATGGTCGAAGATAGAATTTTCAATCAAAAATGTCCGAATAAACGCGGTAACCTCTGGCCGGAGGGAACCTTTCACCCACTCAAATTAATCCATGTCGGTTTACCAGCCTTTACCAAGAAACGAGATGCGTGGCGTTCTCGCCAAGAAGCGGTCCCTGCGCTTCAATCCTTCATTACTGAGGCGAAACATAGCATTTCAACTGAGACTTTAGCTCGATTGTTGAAAGGTTGGGCTCCGATGATAGAGGATTATAACAGTGAATTTGAGCCTATTGAAATCGATGGCCCTCTCTTGCTTTCAAGCCAGTTACCCAGCGGGGAGGCTTTGGTTTCAGCATGGGCAGGAGCACGTTTGACATTGATGCTCGATGAGAAAGGTAGAGATATTTTACGACTCAAACTCGGCATGCCTTTCCAAGCCGACGACGAAGAAGAGTGAGATTTATGCGAACACAACTCTGTCTCATTTTTGTTCTCTTGAGCCTTGTTGCCATACCTTTCGCTTCGCCCGAAGAGACTGAAACACTGAATCTCGTCGCTTCTAAACCACTTCCTGATCAAAGCAGTTCCAATACAGTGATCCATGAGGACTTCCTTTCTCAAAATGGACCTTACGCTACCGAAACTTCATCCGAAATGATACATCTTTCGTGGTGGGAATGGAGTGAAGAAACCAATTCAGATTGGCCCGATGATGATGCCCATTCCCGACGCGGTGAACTGGGGCTTCAAAATGAAACCGTGACCTTGTTTAACGAGGCAGAGGGCAATAACCTCACACTCGAAGAGGGCCTTGCTTTGGGCCGGCAACACTCGCGACAACAGCAAGTTCTGACTTTAGATGGGTCGATTGATATTGTGAGTAATGAATACAATGAATGGTTCCTACGCTTCCCAGTTGAAATGACGCCACTTGTGAATCTTAGCGAAAACACCGTACTGTATTTCTTTGTAACCGAGGATGATGCTACGGATAACCATGGCCGGCAAGCAACCGATTTAGTTCGTGACATGAAACCTGAGATTGCCTTTTTCAACAAGCAAGGGAATGCCACGCAAACAGTATGGGAAATACCATCTGAACACCTCTTAGCAGCAGGTGTGGATTTGGAATCAAATCCGTATGGTTGGCACATCACATTGGCTTTTTTTGGTGAAGTTGAAGGCGATGACACCAATCGATTACTTGCCTTGTACCACACTTCTTTGCCCACGCGTTGGGAAAACAGTAGCTCTGGACATTTCGCACTTCCAATCTTCTTACTCATCTTTGCCAGCGTTCTTGCTTCAGGTGCCGTGAGTAGTGCGATGAAACGAGAAAAGGGAATGCCAAAATTGAATGCAGTATGGGCAGAAGACGGACAACTGACTGCCCATTTTACGTTCCGCTCAGGGAATCAAGAAGTAACGTTGAAGTCATGCGGAGTTGAACCTCCTTGGCAGATCAAAGGTGGATTCAAGACCAAACGAATTGCCCCACACTCGGAATTAGGATTTTCTCTTCGGTTCAAAGAACGGCATGATGCGGATTGCCAAATTTCCTTGAGTCTTGAAGTCGAAGAACTCGGTTCTTGGACCCAATATCTCCGCCTTTCCAACCCGGTTCATCTTTCTGTGAAGAGCCAAAGTGTTGAAATCTATGAACCAGAAGCATAGAGTGGTGAAGCGTATGAATCTCGATGAAACCGACCGTGCGCTCTTAGCCGCTATGATTGAAGATGCCCGAATCAGTCAGCGCGCGTTGGCACGAAAAGTCGGAGTCGCCCAGGGAACGGTGCTCAATCGTATCCGGCGAATGGAAGATGCTGGCATCATAAAAGGCTACAGCGTCATCTTAGATCCAGCATCAATGGGTTGGACGATGACCATTATGGCAGGACTTCGTATTGTCAAAGGGCGGATGATTGACGTGCAGAAAAAAATCGCTGCTGATCCCCGCGTCTTCGCTGTTTACGATGTGACCGGCGAATGGGATTCGATGGTTTTGGCCCGGGTCAAAAACCGTGAAGACCTCGACAATTTGACAAAGACAGTATTCACGCACGACGGTGTTTCACGCTCATTCACGCATGTAGTGCTCAATACCGTAAAGGAAGATGGCATGCCAAAACCACCTTCTGAAGACTGATTTACCGTTCGTATTCAACAGGGTCCTCTTGTTCGATGAAGGGCGACAATTCAACAGAGAAGCTCTTCAACGATTCCACAACTCGCGTTTCCGGTTTCAGTGCTTTTAACAGTTGATTCCGCAACACATGGCACACCTTGACATCGAGACTTTCAAGTCGCAGCGTGAGTGTTTTTTGTAACCGTTCACCAGTTCGGTCCCAATCCATCAAGAGGCAGATACTTGGCCCACCATCTGCGTTCCTGGTGCCATAATGCTCATACAAATACGTGATGAAACGATCTAAATCCCATCCGCGATTGAGTACTTCCAGCGGTCCAGAAAAGCCGAGCGTTTCCAGAGCAGCACGGTCTCGTAGCCCTTCAATAATTATCGGCCAAGTGTGTTCACGGTTTTTCCTACGCGCCTCTCCCAACGCCAAACCAGCGACAGCAAATCGTTCTGCAGCATTGCCTGCGCCCAGCGGCGAGCGGTGCTTTTGGTCGCGCATTTATTCTTCCTCCAAGTGCGGTTCAAGCAATTTAATGAGCACGTCTGAAGACACATTTTCAATCCGTATTTTCTTACTTCTCGAAGTCATTCCACCGACAATTCGCAATTGCGATTTTGGAATATTAAGGGATGTGGAAAGAACGTGTAAGACTGCATTATTGGCTTTTCCTTTTTGTGCCTCGGCACGAACCGCAACCGTCAAACGGCCACGCCATTCATTGAAGCCAACAATGCCTTGTCTTTTGGCGCTCGGTTGAACTTCGACCTCGAGCATAACGGCCCCGTCCAATGTCGATTGAACACAGGAAGTAATCGCCATCGAATCAATCAATCAAAGACCGTTTATCAACCTGCCATCTTCATGGGGTTGTCGGCAAATCAAAGAAAGCGCTTTAAACATGGAATTTCGCATCGTTTCAAGGTTTGAAAAGCGCACGGAAAAGACATGAAACGAGGAAGGCAAATATAACGCGCAGCACCCTGTAAACTACAAGGGTTTAAGTCCGGTATCACCGGCCCTTCAAATGAGGATAATCTATGCCTGCTGATGACACTGTTTTCAATGTCGTGTATGACAAATATATGTTCTGGAGTATTGTCGTTGGCATCTTCACCTTCGGATGGATGTTTATCGCTATGCTGCGATACCGTGACGGTGTCGAACCCGTTGAAAATTTAGAGAAGTACCATATTGAAGTCGGCTCTTTCCCTGTCGACAGCCACAACACAAAACTCGAAGTTGCATTTTACGTATTGCCGACGATTCTCGTCGTCTGGGTTACAATGATCGCTTTGGCCTCCAACACTGCCGTGTGGACCATTCCAAATGATGAAGACACCTTCAATGTCGATGTGATCGGCAAGCAATGGTTCTGGGAATTCCATTACCAAGATGAACTAACGTGGGAAGATGACCCAAGGGTTACCAACGTAGAAGTCGCCTGGACCGGGAGTATGCTCATGGTCCATACCCACGGCTCTGATGCCACGAATGTCACCGTCGAAGTCGATGGCGTAGGCGTTGATTACCCAGTCGACCTCGCAGCAGAGATGCTCTCCGTTTCAGGCCTTTATCTGGATAATAACCTCCACAGCGTAGTCACTGTTTACGATGCTGAAGATCAATTGCTTCACACATGGGAGCACATCCCAGTTGGCACAGTTCGCTCATCTGCTGGTGGACAACATTTGATTATTCCATGCGACGAAAGCGCCACTCTCGACCTCCACTCACGCCCGCACGATGAATCAAATCCCGCTTATGTCGGCGTTCAACACGCATTCTGGTTGCCAGAATGGGGCGTCAAAGAAGACTTGGTACCTGGACTTGAATCGGGCACAGTCTTGACCTTCATGCCTGATGATTCTGGCACTTTCCCAATCCGCTGCGCTGAATATTGCGGCCTTTACCACTCGAAAATGACTGGAAACATCGACATCGTTGCCCGAGACGGCACAACATGCGATTTCGACACAGGCATCAAGAAAACGGATTCGGGCTCCAATGAAGGCTCGACCGGAGGCGGCTACTGATGCAGAAGCGATTTACTCTTCTCGCCTTGGTACTGCTCATGCTTGTAGCAGCACCTCAATTTGAAGCCATGCCAACCGGAATCGGTAGTGCGGCTGATGGCGGTTGCAGTTGCCACGGTGGCGCCTCTTCAGACACTCAAGTGCTGGTAACTGGATTGCCGGCAACCTTCAATGCCAGTGAAACCTATACATTCACAGTAACCGTTCAAAACGATGTCATGGAACTCTACAACGACGGCGTCGTTGAAGAAGACGGAACAGGATGGAATGGCCGTGCAGGCGGTTTCAGAATCCTCTCGACCGGCGGCATGGTTTCTACAGTCAATGAATCATTAAGCCATGAAATGGATGGTGGCCTTACCCATACCGAAGATGCAAACACAGTTCGGACTTGGAATTTTGAGTGGGTCGCACCCGCTGACGATTCAAAAGTTGTCGAATTTACAATTTATGGTAACGCAGTCAACGGACAAGGTTCTGGTGGCGATTACTGGAACCAAGCTGACATCGCTATTCCCGGCCTGAATGCAGGCGACGTTGGACCAACTGCTCGTGCGTTAGTTGTGCTTCTCACCGCCATCGGCCTTTCTCTTGGAATGGTCTTACTCGGCGTCATGTGGGTGTTCTACACCCGAGCCCCTCAGACATTCACGATTGCTCACTTTTGGTCATACCTCAAACCTTGGTTGACAACAACCGATCACAAAATGGTTGGAATTCTCTACTTCTTGTATGGATTCACCTTCTTCCTTGTTGGTGGGACGTTAGCGCTACTGTTCCGTATTCAACTTGCTTTACCCGAAAATACCTTTTTGACCGAGACCGAATACAATTCCTTCTTCACTCTCCACGGAACGACCATGATTTTCTTGGCTGCTATGCCAATGATTGCAGGTTTCATGAACTATGTCTTACCGCTTCAAATCGGTGCTAAAGACCTGGCATTCCCTCGAATCAACGCAATGGGCCTTTGGCTCTTGGTCTTCTCAAGTCCACTGATTTACACCGGAATTTGGTCCGGTGAAGGTGCAGACATTACATGGGTCATGTATCCACCATACTCTTCGTTGACTGAAGCGAGCCTCGGTGCTGAAATGGCTCAATACGGCTCGAATCTTGGAACAACCGCTTTCATCTCTGGAATGTTGATGCTTGGCGCCTCTTCGACTCTTGGTGGTGTCAATTTCATTACCACAGTGTTCACCATGCGCGCTCCTGGCGTTGGATGGATGAAGATGCCCTTGTTCTCATGGTCTGTTTTCGTCAGTGTATTCATGCTCTACATGTCGCTGCCTGCTTTCATCATCGGTGTTGCATTCCTTTTGTTCGACCATACGGTAGGAACGGTGTTCTTCACTTCAGGAGGGGACAGTTTGCTGTTCCAGCACCTCTTCTGGTTCTTCGGACATCCTGAAGTCTATGTGGTGATTGTACCGGCCTTTGGTATCGTCTCTGAAGTTCTGGCAACCAGTGCACGCCGTTCGATCTTCGGCTACAAGTCGATGGTCTTTGCAATGGCCGGCATCGGAATTGTTGGTTTCATTGTCTGGGGCCACCACATGCTCACTTCTGGAATGGACCCATTTTGGCGAGCAGCATTCATGATTACGACGATGGCAGTCGCGATTCCGACCGGTGCGAAAATCTTCAATTGGCTTGCCACGATTTGGGGCGGGAGCCTCATTATGCGCACCCACACTCTGTGGTCGCTTGGATTCCTCATCACATTCACACTTGGTGGAATCTCTGGAATGTTCTTCCCAGTTGCAGGTATGGACATGCACTTCCATGACTCGTACTTCGTTGTCGCTCACTTCCACTATGTCTTCATCGGTGGAACTGTCTTCGCACTCTTTTCTGGAGTCTATTACTGGTATCCTAAGGCGACTGGTAAGAAACTCGATGAAACACTTGGTCTGTGGCATTTCTTGATTGGATTCTCTGCATACAATGCTACGTTCTGGCCAATGCACGCTCTCGGAATTATGGGCATGCCTCGTCGGACACACAGTTACACTGTCGAAAGTGGCTTTGCAGAATACAACATGGTTGTCAGCATCTTCTCGTTCATCTTTGGAATCAGCCAACTCTTACTTGTCTGGAACATCATCAAATCAAACAGACACGGTGAGCCTGCTGGTAAAGATCCATGGGGCGGCTGGTCGCTTGAATGGGCAACCACTTCTCCACCTCCTACACCGTCTTTCGACGTGATACCAACACAAGGCGATATGAACATCAAATATGGCCATCAAGCACCTTCGAAGTCTTCCATCGGTGATACATTATGGAAAGCGAAACCTAAGGCCATTATCATTACGGAGGCGGAAGAATGAGCGGACACGGAGCGCACGTTGAGAACGGAATTTGGATGCGCGCAGTCATGATGGGAGGAATCTTCCTTACCATCGGTGTTTTGCTGTTTGCTACCCTTGGCGTTTTCATGGCTGATGGTAAGCATCATACTTGGGAAGAACTCGAAGATGATTATCATCATGAAGAAGTCAAACTTGCAGCACAGGACAATATATCCGCACACGATGCTGAAGAACTTGAACACCTTCACCATGAGGTTGAACAAGCTCATCTCTCGTATTTGTCGTACCGAGTCTCTGGAATTACCATTCTCTTGATGTCGATTGCCTATGCAACCTTCCTTGGCCTTGGAGGATTCCTCAATGCCAGTAAGCCAAACGAAGAACACGGCGAAGATCATGGTGATGGTTATGGAGATGACCACCACGGTTCAGCCTCTCCAATCATCTTTGCTTTCGGTATCATGCTCTTTTTGGCAGGATTCCCAGACTTCGTCATAGCTTGTAAGGCGATGTTGAGCGCAGACATTACTCCAGACTTCGGTATGCTCACACTGAGCTTGGTTGGCTTGCTGACCATTGTTGTAGCAGTTTCCAATTGGTGGTGGGAAGATCTACCATTCACTGGTCAGGGTGAACAAATTGCAACTTCATATCCATTCGAAGGCGAACACATCCGTAAGGCTGGTTTGTGGGTCTTCATCATGTCTGAGATTATGGTGTTCGCCACCTTCTTTTCCTCGTATCTCCGTATGCGAACTGAATGGTGTACTGATTGGGCTATCCGCGATGGAGTAGAAGCATGCAAGGACGTTCCAGAAGGAACTGTTGTCACCGCATCGGATTTGTTGCGCTACGATTTCGCAACCTTGCTTCCAGGTGCAATCAATACCTTTGCACTGATTATCTCATCCTACACCATTGTCTTGGCATTGAAGACTGCAAGGAACGCCAATTGGGAGACACCAACCGGCTTCATGGGCAAACTTATGCCAACTCGAAAGGCAGCAATCCGCAATTATCTGATTGCAACTTTGATGCTCGGTTCTCTGTTTATCGTTCTCAAACTTGTTGAATGGAGCCATTTGGTTGCAGAGGGCTTCGACATAGGAACCGTTCAAGGTTCCATCTTCTACATCGCTACGGGAGCACACGGGCTGCACGTCTTCATTGGCTTGCTGGTTATGCTGTATCTCGTCTTCAAGGCTGACACAGTTGGCTTTGATGAAGACAATGCACAGGGAATCGAATACTTCGGTCTCTACTGGCACTTTGTCGATTTGGCTTGGGTTGTTATCTTCCCAGCATTCTACTTGTATTGAGGTGATTAAATGGGCGAACATGCAGCAGCAGGTATTGAAAAGTGGCTTATGGACAAAACAGGCAAAGATGTCTATTTTTGGAATTTCCTCGTATTGATGTTTTTCACTTTGTTTGAAGTTGGCGCAGTTTTCTTTGATACTGTGCCCGGGACAAGTATAGTGATTACGAAAATGACAGTATGGATTATTTTGATTCTCGTTGGGATTATCAAAGGATTTGGAATTGCAGCCTTCTTTATGCACTTGAAAGACGATCCTCGCATCTATACTCGAACAGCATTGTTTCCAGTGCTCTTTGTCATCCTCATGCTTTGGGGTATCGGTTTGTCAAACCCTGCCGGTGTTACCGAATTGCCAAGTTGGTGCACACCAAACTGGGATTACGCAGAGACACGGTAAGCGCTTTGCATAGAATAGACAAAGGTTTGATAGACACCGAATCTCGGGGAATTACCATGGACAAAAGAACCTTCGTTACCGTCTTGATGGCAGGTTTGCTTCTGATTGCATCGACACCTTTGTCTTCAGCCTACAAAGGCCATCAGTTGTCTCGCGCGGAAGTCGTTGATTTTACGCTCATTGACCAAAATAATGAAAATTATACATTCTCGCAAAGCCTCTCAGAAGTCCACGTCGTTGCATTTATTTTCACTCGCTGCATTGACGTCTGCCCTGTGATTACCCAATCACTCAAATTAGTTCAGGATGGTCTTTCCGAATCCGATGCCGAAGAAGTACAATTCATATCGATTTCAGTAGATCCGCGTTACGATACTCCTGAACGCCTTTTAGAATTCACAGGTATACACGGCGCTGAATGGCCTCACTTGACCGGTGATTCTGAAACCATGACCGATGTCTACAAATCATTTGGCGTCATTGTCCAAGAAGACGTGATTGAAGCACATGTTGCCAATTCAGACCCAACAGTGACCTATCTTGACACATCAGGCAATGCCAGTGAATTGATGTTCGAGCCAACAGGTTGGACCACCAATGAAATCATTGCTGAAGAAGCAAATTGGACCATCAACGCCTCTTTCGGTCAATACGGCCACATGGTGAACGCAATCAACGGCATCGAATCACCTTCTGATTGGTCCTGGTATTGGTCGCTTCAAACGTTCAATGAATCTTCAAGTGCATGGGAGGAATCAATGGTCGGGATTGATGATATTGATGCTTTGGAGACCCCAGATTTACTTTGGGCAGCATCCAATGCGAATACTTCAGTTGTGGCCCCTCCTTCATTGAATGAATCGAATGTTTCGATTCAAATTCTCTACCCAGATAACACAACGGAATCTCATTCACTTCAAACTGATTTGAATGCTTATCACTTAACCAAAGGCGCATTTGCTGGAGCAGGCATGAATGCTTCGTTTTCAAACCATCCAGAATGGGGGCATGGACTCGAAGCACTCGACGATGTCAACAGTCCAAGTGATTGGTCTTGGTATTGGGCACTTTACACTTGGAACACAACTGCTACAGGTTGGGAAGCTTCAGTGCTGGGTGTCGATGATTTGGTCAACCCTGGCTACATTGCCTGGGCGCCGAGTACAGTCAATGTTTCCGAAATCCCAATGCCTGAATCCTTGCAACCAGTAAACGAAATGGACCCAATTGTCTGTAATGGTAACGGTTGGGAAATGGGCACGGGTGAAGGGAAGCATTGCATGTGTGAAGAAGGCTATGACTGGGCAGAAGAAGATCGCTTGTCATGTATTAGCAATGGCGAAGTTGAAGTTGATTTCTCAGTCGGGCATTCAACAATTACCTACATCATGGATGGAATGAAGCCAAAAGTCGCTTGGACTGGCGATTCGTGGAAAGCCGATGACTTCCGAGCAGATCTCGAAGAAGTGATTTCTTCTCAAAGCTCATCATCCGATTCCGGCAATGCTTTGCCCGGTCTGACCTTCATTACCGCTTTTTCGGGCCTCAGTATTGCTGCCATTATCGTCCAGGTTCGTTCAACCGACGATGAGGATGAAGCGTAAGCCTCATATTGAATCGGCATCCGACTTGCAAATGCGATAACGGGGTTTTGCATCCCGTGTTCTTGCCGAGATCGCATAGCCCGGTATTGCGGTGGACTTGAAATCCACTGTCCTTTGGACTCGGGGGTTCGAATCCCTCTCTCGGCGCCTTTCCATTTTTTGTAGCCAGTTTCCTTAGAAATGAATGGAAGAGTTCTCAAACTAAAGCACCCCTCGGTCAATCATGCGCCGAGGCCGATTCGCCGTCTTGCTCGTCCTCAGCATGGCTCTTGCTGGATGTTTAGGGCCCTCAACCGCTTCATGGGGAACTGATGACGGTGAACTGCACGTTCAGTTTTCACAAGATTCGACGACCGTTACAAGTGGACTTGGTTCCGACAGCACCAAATTAACCGATCTTGAATCGATTGGCTGTGGTTCAGAGTCTGGTGAACTTCAAGCCAACAGTCCGACGCCGGTTTCCTTCACGGGCTACCTTGCAGCGAGCCATTTTTACTCTTCCCATTCAACGACAGGTGGAGCGAATGGACTTGCTTTAGGCGTTGCAACGAGTGTTGCAGTTCAAAGTATGACCTTTGAAGAAGCAAAAAATGTTATTGACGGAGATGGGGCAAGAATTGATGTCAAGAATTGGGATGTACCACTTGCCCCTGATACAGGATCTGGTTCGGTAGACCTTGATGAAGTGGATAAAGATTCAGATACCCGTTGGTATATTCTTGGCCTCATTCCGACAACAGAAAATGTTCATGATGGATTGACTGCTTTAGATGAATGGCATCAAGCGGTAACCATCAACGGTTACCTTGTTCAAACAAATTCAAGTGGAAACACCTTAGGATACTACAATTATCAAACCGCTAATGAAGATTGCAGCCTTTCAATCAGGGCAGAAAATCGTGAGGATGCCTATGTACTCGTCACCAGTATTGAATTGGATGGCGCCTCAATCAGTTCGAACGGTGAATCAGATGACGAATGGGTCCATGGTGATGTACCGTTCATCGGTCGAACAGGATACATTCTCTTCTTCTTGGCCTTTGGAATCGGCGGCGGAGTTGGAGCATTCATCCTCTCGAAAATGTTGGTATTACAAGGAGCGAAGTCGACCATGAAAACGCTTCTCGGCAAGGCTGGTATGGAAACCATCAAACAAGTAAAGAAAGACGTCAAATCTGCCAAATCGTCCGGATTAGTCTCTCCGACTGAACGGAAAAAAGAAGCGCGTAAGCATGCAAACAAAAACAAATCACCGGAATCAAAGAAAGCCGACTCCGAACCTGCTCTGGCAGCCTTTGATCTCGATAGCGTACTCTCCTCAGGCCCAAGCATGGGCTCAACAACCGAATTTGGCAACAAAGGGTCTTCAGTCGTTGAAACGATTGAATCACAGGAAATGGCGCGAGACATACTCGAGCAATCAACAGTCGAAACTCCACCGTGGGAAAAACCAGCTCAGAGGCGCTCTTCATCACCACCACAGCAAACCCATTCGAGTGTAACTTCAAGCGTAATCTCGAACGAACCTCCAAAGCAGCAGAGAGAGCATTTCACTTCCTCAGCACCACCTTCCAAGAAGTCAGCCGGCCCTCCAAAGAAGAAATCTGTTCGTAAGCGGAAATCAGCACCAGTTCAAGAAGAATACGTTGAGGAAGAGCCTCAACCTGAGCCTCAAAAAGAGACTCGAAAAACCTTTGAAGAACCTGAAGAAGACTTCTCAGATTTCTCATTCTGAGTTCCAATCAACCTGTTCAGCACCTCGAACAGTGATTTGGTTTTGATGCCATGCAAGTGTAGCAGGCAATCGAATAACAGGTTCTCCATCAGCTTGGATATAGGTGTCATGCCCAACTGGGACATCTGACGCATTACCATCCGAGTCGATGGGTCGAAGTTGAACGCGGTTCGCATCTCGTTGGTAAATTCCCCATTTGCCAACATGCTTCCCTTTTTTGATTGGGCCCATCAACAGCAACATTTTCAATCGGTTGAGATATCCTGCAATAACGATACTACCAGTTTTCCGAGTCGGGTACATGTTGGGGACAATGCGATATCCACCTCCGAATGTTTCACCGGTTGTTGCTGCAAAAACACTGATGCTGAACCGTTGAGGCTCTTCATCATCGACGACCATCTCAACTTTCCGACGAGGCCAAAACGGAATCGAGGTAATGCCAAGATAGGTGTATTTTTTGGGCCCATGGATCCATTTTGCTCGGCGAAGTTTTGCTCGACTTATATCTGAAGTGATTCCAGCATCTGTTTCAAGAAAGACCCAACGAACAACGGTTCCAGTATCTTCCGGCTCTCCATCCCAAGGATTTGCCTGGGGGGCGGGATATCCACCTTCTTCTTGGCAAGGGAATCCTTCAAGCCTCCAAGCACCACATTTTCTGTCAACGCCTTGTGCGATGATTTTGATAGCAGCATCAATGTCTGTACGAGGAATACCGTGAGTTATTGCGTAATCATTTCCTGACCCATGCGGGAGTTGAGCGAGAATGACATCTGAGCCACGTAAGCCACTGGCCACCTCATGAGCGATTCCATCTCCTCCAACAGAGACGACCACCGGGGGTTTCCCTTCACTTTCGCCACCTTTTCCATTTTCTTCCCATTGGCGTCGGATGGCATTGGATAATTCAGCTCCATGCCCAACTCTTTCAGTAATGTAAGCCTTCACTTCAAGGCCAGAATCCTTCATTTTCTGCATAATTGAGGGCCAATTTTTACCGCAGGTAAAATCTCGACTGGCTGGGTTGACAATGCAGTGGACCAAGGGCATGACATCTCCACCTCGAACCTTTGACATGAACTCTTCGCTTTTCTCGGTCAAAGCAAGACCTCTTCAAGGAACATCCATTCGGCTTCACTGGAGGGTCATCATGAACTGGACTACTGATGATGTCAAATTCATGACCCGAGCCCTTGATGTCGCTGAGCAAGGCCGAGGTAAGGTCTCACCCAATCCGTTGGTCGGTTGTGTTTTGGTCAAAGACGGCGCCATCATCGCTGAGGGCTGGCACGACCACTTAGGTGGCCTGCACGCAGAACAAATGGCAATCCATGATGCTGAATCAAACGGCCATTCTTCAAATGGTGCTGTTGCATATGTCACTCTTGAGCCTTGTAACCACTTTGGCCGTACTCCTCCATGTACCGAGGCATTGATGTGGGCGGGTGTCAAAGAAGTCGTTGTTGCTCATTACGACCCCAATCCAACGGTTCGAGGCAAGGGGATCCAAGTTCTCCAAGATGCAGGAATCCAAGTCCGTCAAGGCCTCATGGAAGCAGAAGCCGCAATCCAAATGCAGCCTTTCTTGTATTGGTGCCAACATCGGCGCCCATTGGTAACCGTCAAAATGGCTGTTGATACCAATGGTTCAGTTGACGATCGAAGCCAACAGGCTCAACGTTTCACTTCTGAAGCATGCCTCGACCAAGTCCATGCGCTCCGCATAGAATGTGATGCAATACTCATTGGCGTTGAAACAGTGGTCCGTGATAACCCACAATTGACCGTCAGACGCGTTGAAACAGAACGTCAACCACTTCGAGTCATTATTGATCCCAATCAACGAACTCCTGAAGATGCCATCATGCTCAATGATGGATATGAAACGCTTGTCATGGGGAAAGAATTCAGTTCTTTACCAGCGCTTCTCAATCTCTTGGGCGATAAGGAAATCCAGCGTCTGATGGTCGAAGGCGGCCCGACAACCGTTGGCTCTTTCCTCGACCAGGGCCTGGTTGATGAGTTCTACCTCATCCACAGCGATGTCACCCATCAACAACCGCTAGCCTCCAATATTGATGCTGAGCGCCTTACTTCAGCGGGACTCTCTCACACATCGACTGAATCATGGGGAGAAGAAACCGTTCATCTCTGGACTCGCCTTTGATACAACATGAGCTCAGTAAAGCGTTGCAAAGGGTACGCACGAATATGGCCCATAGCAAAACCTTCAATCTACAGGAAGAGATTTCTTCGTAACAAAAAACCTACTTCGAAAAATCCTAGTAATGACTTTAAGTCTAACTATCGAAGCATGGGCATGAGTAGGTTTGCGATATCAATTTTCTTGAGTTTTTTAATGGTGATAGTATCATTATCAGCGCTAACGTACGATTCCAATCAACCTGAAGACGAGCCTCTGTTTGAAGGAGCTGACAATATATCTCATGTCACCTTGCCTTCTGATAAAATAAATATTGCTGGATTTCAGGATGGTTCGATCTACACTGACACGCCCTTGACACTCAGCCCACAGTTTGCCTGTACGATTGTTGATGATGGAACGGTAAAATGCTGGGGTAATTTACAATCATATAGATCCGGAAATGGAGTATACGGTTATGAATATTCTCCAGTCCCGACCAATGGTTTTGGCAACAACCGCACCGCAACCTCGATTTCTTCAGGTGAGGACCATACCTGTGTAATCCTAAACGACGGAAATATTTCTTGTTGGGGGAAAAATGATGATGGGCGGTTAGGTACTGATACCGAATCTCATTCAGGCATTCCAATCCAAACGAGTGGATTGGTCGATAGCAACAAAAGTGCAGTGGCCATTTCAGTTGGAGATACCCATTCATGTGCCATAATAGATGACGGGAAAGTAGTCTGTTGGGGCAGAGGTGGGGGCACTGGTGGTGGGCGGCCGATGTTTGGACAGGGAAGGACTGCAATCGCAATATCTACAGGTGGTTTGAACAGTTGTGCAATATTAGACAACGGTGAGGTGAAATGTTGGGGATATGGAGACCGAGGTCAACTTGGCAATGGAAATTCCGGTTGGTCCTATGGTGAAAACTATCCAGTCCAAACAACCCAATTCCCTGGTGGAAGGACAGCAGTTGCAATCTCTTCAGGGCGACAACACTCATGCGCGATTCTAGACAATGGTTCAGTTGCCTGTTGGGGTGATGCCCGTGAAGGGCGATTGGGCAATGGTGAGGTTCATGATCATCTTTCAAACCCAACGCTAACCAGTGATTTTGGCATGGGGAGAACTGCAGTTTCAATTTCTGCAGGTTATCGACATACTTGTGTAGTCCTCAGTGACGGTGAAGTATCATGTTGGGGTCTAGGTTCACAGGGTAGGTTAGGAAACGGAGATACTGAACAAAAAGATGTACCAACACAAACTGTTAGTTTGAACGGAATGGCAGTAGGAGTCGCTACGGGCAGTTTTACATCATGTGCTCTATTGAGCAATGGTACGGTATATTGTTGGGGTTCAGGATCTGGCGGTTTATTAGGTAACGGCGGAGAATATCCTCACCCAGGCTCGTTGGTTCCGACTCCTGTTGCTAACCTTGGAGAAGGCAGGTACACCGCTTTATCTGAGCGAGATTTTGATAATGACGGAGTGTTGAATATATTTGAGGAAACTCCCCCTGAAATTGTTGAATGTACGGGCGGTAAATATGGCAACGGGACTTACATGTGCATCGATTCGCCCCCGGGCAAATATGTCCCAAATGATTATGCCAAACTAGCGACTGATTGTCCGAGTGGAACTTATCAGAATGAATATGGTCAAACATCATGCAAATTTGCTGATGCTGGCCACTTTGTCAGTTTAGGTGCTGGAATGGGCCAAACCTACCAAACTCCATGCCTAATTGGTACTTATAATCCAGAGAATGGTTCTGTAACCAACTCGGATTGTATCTCTGCATCCACCGGTCATTTTGTATCAAGCCCAGGTTCCAGCGAACAATCTTCATGTTTATCAAAAACGTATCAGCCACTTGATGGACAAGACAATTGCCTAGAGTCAGAACCGGGACACTTTGTCGCAATTCCCGGGCAATCTGAACAAACTGAATGCTTGGCTGGAACCTATCAGCCAAATAGTGCTCAAATCAAATGCATTGATGCTGAACCAGGGCATTATGTTGTTGGAACTGCTCAAACTGGACAGATTAATTGTTCAAGCGGCACCTACAACCCGGGTACTAAATCCTTCTCAATGGATAGTTGTTTAGCAGCTGATCTAGGGCATTTTGTCGAAAATGAATCCCAAACATCACAAGTCAAGTGCCCAATAGGAACTTATCAAGATGAAGTTGGAATGATTTCCTGTAAAGAAGCCAAAAGCGGACATTATGTCAATTCATCACTAGGACCTGGACAAATTGAACAGCAAGCATGTCGTGCAGGCACCTACAACCCTAATGAGGGGTCAACAGAGGCAAAGAGTTGCCAACTAGCAGATATCAACTTCTACGTCAATGCTCCTGCTCAAATCTCTCAAATCGCATGTCCGACAGAAACACATCAACCAAAAACTGGGCAACAAGAATGTGTACTAATTGCTTCTGACGAAGGAAAAGATAGCGAATCATCAGATATTTCATCTGTTGGATTGTTCGCAACCCTGTCTATGTTTATGCTAGCGCTTGTGTTCATCAATAATAAACAAGAAGAGTGAATTTCAAAAAGCCGAAGCACTTTGGGTGTTTGATAGACCCAGTTGTGAGTGAAATACAGTCGAGATGTGCCTCGTTTGAGAAAAGAGTCTATGATGTTCGCGCCGTGGTATGCTTACATTCACATCAGTACCCTTTGCTCAAGCATCATTGTGAAGAAATGTGCAATGCTTGAACTATATCGGCCCACAAATCTTCAACGTCCTCAATTCCTACAGACAGACGTACGAGTCCTGGCGTCATTCCAGCATCTCTTCGCTGTTGCTCTGGGATTGCTGCATGGGTCATCGTCCATGGATGGTTGATGAGACTCTCTACCCCACCAAGGCTTTCGGCGGTTAAGAATAATTTCAAGGCTGCTGCGAATTTTCTTGCTGCTGCTTCCCCGCCTTCGAGTTCAAGAGAAATCATTCCACCGAAACGCCTCATCTGGCTGGCTGCAACATGATGATTTGGGTGTGAACTTAACCCAGGATAGAGGATTCGGGTTACTTCGGCTCTTTTTGTTAGGCGTTCAGTAATTTCTTCAGCGTTATCACAGTGTCTTTCCATTCTCAAAGCCAGCGTTCTGATGCCTCGAAGGGTCAAGAAACAATCAAACGGTCCTGGGATTGCACCTGCTGCATTTTGAAGAAACTTGAGCCGATCAATCAATCCTTGGTCGCGTATAATGACGCAACCACCAACGACATCCGAATGGCCGCCGATGTATTTTGTTGTCGAATGCAAAACAATATCTGCTCCAAGTTCCAATGGTCTTTGTAACACTGGGCTTGCAAAGGTATTGTCAACAACGACCATCCACCCACGAGCTTTTGCTTGACTCGCTAATTTCTTGATATCGTGGATACTGAGAAGGGGGTTTGTTGGACTTTCCAACCACAAAACTTTGGTGTTTTCTTGGGCTACTTTTTCAAGGTCGCCTTCTGAAAGTTTAGAGTAGGTTGTTTCGATTCCATATCTGGAGAGCACTTGGTCGAAAAGACGCACAGTTCCACCATAGAGGTCATCGCATGCAATAATGTGGTCGCCACTGGAGAGCAATTGTGAGACTGCGGTTATCGCTGCCATTCCACTGCTAAAGCAAATCCCTGTTGCTGGAGAATTCGGAGATTCTAATTCAGCCATCGCCCTCTCTAATGCTTCTCGTGTTGGATTTTGACTTCGGGCGTATTCATAGCCTTTGTGAATTGAAAAGTCTTCTTGGACGTAGGTCGATGTTTGAAAAATAGGTGGTTGTACTGAACCTGTCACTTCTTCAGGGTCCATTGCTGCATGTACGCTGCGGGTTGATTCTCCTTTTTCCATTTTCAAAACTCCCATGAATCTACATCAAAGCCATTTTCACGTAGCCAATTATCGTTGTATACTTTCGACAAATATGGATTTCCAGCGTCGGGAAGAATGACGACAATCATTGCCTTTTCTCCTCGTTGGTCACATTCTTTTGCGACTTCTAAAGCGATTTCAATTGCACCGCCAGCAGAACCTCCACTGAACAGTCCTTCTTTTCTGGCAAGCCTTCGGGCCATCATGAAACATTGTTCATCATTCACTTGACGAATTTCATCAATGTTGGTGAAACTTGTTGCTGGAGGGATAAAGTCCTCACCAAATCCCTCGACAGTATAGGTGTGGGGTACGCCCATTTCACCAGTTTCAAAGTACTCTTTGAGGATTGAACCAACAGGATCAACACCAATGATTTGAGGAGGGGTTTTGCCTTCTTCTTTTGAAAGAGTATTCAAGGATTGAGCACATCCAGTAATGGTTCCACCTGTGCCCATGGTTGCGATAAAATGGGTGATTTTCCCTTCTGTTTGAGCCCAAATCTCTGGACCGGTAGACATGATGTGAGCCAAGGGGTTTGATGCATGTGAATATTGGTCTGGGTACCATGCATTCTCAACTTCTCTGCTGAGGCGTGCTGCCACTTCATAGTACGAACGAGGGTCTTCTTTTTCAACCGCTGTTGGGCAAATATGAACCTCGGCACCGAGTGCTCTTAGCAAGTCGACTTTCTCCTGAGACATCTTATCAGGCATTGTAAAAATGCATTTGTAACCGCGCTGTGCAGCAACCATAGCAAGTCCGATTCCAGTATTCCCACTGGTCGCTTCAATGATGGTTCCACCAGGTTTTATCAATCCTTTTTCTTCTGCATCCAAAACCATGTACAATCCAATTCTGTCTTTGATTGAACCACCGGGGTTGCAACGTTCTAATTTGACCCAGATTTCACTGTGTTTGAGATGGGCTGTGACTTGATTTAATTTAATCAACGGTGTATCTCCAATTGCAGAAACAACGTCCGCATAGGTTCTCGCAGGTAGCACCATCAATTGGGCCTAGAGAGAGGTTGGTTTGATTCTTCGCCCTTGCACTCTAGCATCAGCAAACCCAGTTCGGCATTGTTTCGTTGCAGATTTACCTTTCCAGTTTGACCATTCGGATAACTTTCATTATTCGCAAGAAGAAGTAACCTAGGTCGAATCCTCCGAAATTCGCATTCCCTGGACCTCGATGATGTTCGGCATGATTCCCCTCACCCATTGTGAGCAGCGCACTTGGAAGGAAGTTACGAGCTTCGGTGTTCGGATCATCCCGGGACCCAACTAAATGCGATACAGAATTTATCGAATCACCAATGTTGTAAAACAACACTGTGATGAGATAACCGAGTCCAAGGCCAAACCATCCCAGTTCAATGTAGAACAGGTAAAACGGAAGAAGATGGGACAGAGCAAGTATGAGATTCACTGGCCTTCGGCTCATGAATTTCAACAATGGAACGTCCAAATCCTTCGGTAAGTCTTCTGGGAATTTTTTCCAAATGAAGGGGTCGAGCATGGTGCGAATGGGTCCGGCTATAGCATACAAAACCGCAGCAATAGTGCTACTTGTGGGTAGGTACCAACCGCAATGGGCATGCCAAAATCCTCCAAAATACGGCGAGTGGGGGTCGTCTGCAGTATCGGTTGTTTTGTGGTGGATGCGGTGATTCAATGCCCATTGAATTGGAGGTCCAGCAGGCGTGCCTGCGTAGACTAAGATATACTTGAGAACAGAATTCGATTGAAATGAATTATGTGAAACGAGGCGGTGAATACCAAGTGAAACACCCAGGCCAATGAAAACATACCATCCAATTAGAAAACCGTATATCATCGATTCTCCAGCCCCAATTGAGAACGCATTCGCTCAAGATGGGCATGGGCATGTTCGACAAAAAAACCGTGCATAAGGAATCGATAGGAGAGCCCGGTTGGACCAACATGAATCATTGGGAAACGATTGTGGGCAAGGTCAGCGAAGTGGGCTGTACCAACAATCTCATCGATTCG